>Ga0164293_10001455_pt1 | contig 19745 bp, 21 predicted proteins | sample GEODES118metaG_FD_111487 | JGI IMG/M metagenome (GOLD analysis project Ga0164293, IMG submission 111487) | Eutrophic lake water microbial communities from Lake Mendota, Wisconsin, USA - GEODES118 metaG | ecosystem: Environmental > Aquatic > Freshwater > Lake | place: USA: Lake Mendota...
CCCATGGCTGGGGGGCCGATCGCTTTCTGGCCACGGTGCAGCTGCAGAACGTGCGCTTCTTCCGTCGCCTCCACTGGGAGTCGCTGCAGGAGCTTGTGATCCGCGGTGTTCCCCATCACCTGATGGAGGCCGATCTCGACTACTACCGCCCCGGCCTTGAATGTTGTCCGCCCCTGCACACCACGGCCAGAAGCAGCCTCCAGAGGGCGGCATGAGCCGGGTGCCCGACCTCGGGGGACTGGCGGAGCGGCTGGCGGCACTGCCAGGGCTGCGCGGCAAGACCGACATCCAGGTCGCTGCCGCTGGCTTCGACCATCAGCCCTTTCCGGCCCTCGGCGTGGCCGCCGCCCTCGGCGACGACGCTGCCCTGCTGCCGGCCCAGGGCGGCCCGCTGCTGCTGGCCTGCGAAGGCCTGCAGCCCGAGCTGGTGGAGGAGGACCCCTGGTTCGCCGGCTGGAGCGCCGTGCTGGTGAACCTCAGCGACATCGCCGCCATGGGCGGCACCCCGCTGGCGGTGGTGAACAGCCTCTGGTGCCGCTCACCCGAAAAGGCCGCTCCGCTGCTGAAGGGAATGGCCCACGCCTGCGCCACCTTCGCCGTACCGATGGTGGGCGGCCACACCAACCTCCACAGTCCCTATGACGCCCTTTCGGTGGCGGTGCTGGGGGTGGCCGGGGAACGACTGCTTTCGGCCCGCAGCGCCAGGCCTGGCGATGGCTGCCGCTTGCTGATCCAGACCGACGGCCACTTCCATCGCCATTACCCCTTCTGGGATGCGGCTACCCGGGCCGATCCTGAGCTGCTGCGTCGGCAACTTGGCTTGCCCGCCCGGCTGGCGGCCCGCAACTTGTGCCATGGAGCCAAGGACATCAGCATGGGCGGCCTGGTGGGCACGGCAGCGATGTTCTGCGAAGCGGCCGGCTGTGGTCTGGATCTGCGGATGGAAGCGATCGAACCTCCGGCAGGGGTGAACCTGGAGCTCTGGCTGCGCTGCTTCCCCAGCTTCGGCTTCCTGCTGGCCACCGACTCCGGGCTGGAGCCGGAGCAGGCCGCGCAACAGGAAACAGAACGCAAGGAGGCCCTGGCCCCGTTTGCGGGCCTGCTCTGTGTGGAGATCGGTCGTTTCACCCAGAGGGGGGAGCCCCTGCGCCTGCTCCAGGGGGACGAGGCCAGGGTGGTGTGGCACCCGGGCAGCGGCCTCACCGGATTCGGAGCCTTGCCCTGAGGATCAGCCCCCTGGCTTGTCGTGTTGCTTACCACCGAAGGCGATGGGCTGGGCAAGGATCGATGCGCCGCGATCTGCCCTACCGATGCCGGAAGTCCTGCTCACGCTGGAATGGCCCGATGGTCGCACCACGCCGCTCTATTCCCCTTCCACCGTGATCCTCGAGTACCTGCGGCCCGGCCAGACCCTGCCGGTGCGGGAGCTGCGGCAACGGGGCAGCGAAGCCCTGCAGCTGGCATCGGAGCGGGTACGCGCCCGCTACGGGTTCGCCTGCACCCGTGCCGACGAAGAGGAGCGTCGGCTGCTGGATACCGCCGCCGCCTACGAACCCGACCAACTTGTAGCGATCTCCCCGGCCTGATCTTCCGGAACAGGGAGTGAACACATATCGGCCGAAGTTGTGTCTGTCGCCACCGGTGCGACATTTAGCCATCGCTATCACGTGGTCAGCCAATCAGAAGCTGATGCTCACCCCCAGCACCCGTCTGAAGCTTCAGGAAACACATCTATGGGCAGAAATTTGCCGACCGGGATCCCAGCGTCTGGAGTTGGTTGCGAAAGGCACGGCGCCGCCAACTGGAGGGCCCACCCGGCTGGTTGCGCCGCAGCTGAGGCTGCCGCAATTCTGCTGCGGTTGCTCGAATCGTCGCCCTCGGTACCAAGACGAGACGTGGAACATGACTGAATGACTTTGTCACCTCCGCATCAGAGTCATTCCCGTGGAATCACTGCTGTGCAGCTACCGCAATGCCACCAACGAGCTGCTGCTTCTGCGCTGCTGTGGACCCGATCAATTTTTTTTCGAAAAGCTCCTGTTTCCCTTTGAGCTGTTCGGATTCCATTGCCCGCCTAGCAGTGATCTCGAAGTGTGGCATCACTCCCCTGCCGGCAGCGAACTGGTGGAACGCCTGCAGGCGGAAGAGCTCGCTTCCGAACCTTCCCAATCGGCGAGTGAACTCCCGGGCGAACTCCCACTCGAACGCCGACTGCTCCCACAGCGCGCCCCCGCAGCGCCCACCCCTCGGCGCCCCTCCGTTGTCTCGGCATGATGGAAGCTGAGGTTTGAAGGGGAAGTTTCACGATTCCGATCCCCGATTCGATTCACCTGCATCGCTGGCCGGCAGGCCCGGAGCCCAGGGCAACGGTGTTCCTGGTCCATGGGCTGGGGGGCCATGGCGGCCAGTTCGAACGGCTGGCGACGGACCTCAACCATCGCGGCTACGAAGTGCTGGCGCCGGACCTGCCTGGCCATGGACTGTCCCCGGGAGAGCGCGGCTGGATCCGTCAATGGGCCGATCTGCGCAATGCCCTGGCAGGAGTGGTGGAACCTCTGCTTTCCAGGCCTTCGAGCCCCCCCTCCTTTCTTTTCGGCCACAGCCTCGGAGGAGCATTAGTGGTTGATCTGCTGCTGGATCGGCAGAACGGTGCCCACCCCCTGCCAATTGCCGGCGCGATCCTCTGCAACCCGGCGATCGCCAGCGACGGCATCCAACGCTGGCGCCTGCTGCTGGCCCGCCTGTTCTCCCGCTTCCATCCGCACTTCAGCCTCGATCCTGGCTTCGCCCTCGAAACGGCCAGCCGGGATCCGGTCGTGCTTTCGGCCTATGCCGCTGACCCCCTGCACCATCACCGGGCCACTGCCCGGCTGGCCTGTGAATTCCTGGCTGCCACCGACCGGATCCGCCGCCAGGCCCCGGAGCTGCGCACGCCGGTACTGCTGCTGCAGAGCGGTGCCGATCAGGTCACGCCCCCGGGGCCGGCCCGCCGGTTCTTCGAAACGCTGGGGAGTGAGGACAAGCGATGGCGCCTCTATCCCGAGAGTTATCACCATCTGCACGACGACCTCGATCGCGAGCTCATGCTCGCCGATCTGGTGCAATGGCTTCAGGCCCACGGGGGCTGAGCTCGCGCCACCACTGCCAGCCCTCCCGATTGATCAACAGACCGATCAGCACCAACACCAGCATCAGAGCCACCTGGTCGCCGCGGGAATCAGGCACGAGGATGTCGGCAACCAGGTGCGGCAGGTTGGTGACCGTATAGGCCACACTCAGCCAGAAGTGCAGGCGACGCCACCAGCGCCAGCGCCCCCTCCCGCTTGCGCCCGCTTCGCTGGCCGCATAGGCGATCAGCAGAATCGCAGCCAGGGGCAACAGGAAATAGACGAGCATCGCCCAGAACAGCAACGGCAACCGGGCAGGGTCGAGCTGGCTCTCGATTTCCGGTGAGATGCCGTGGAAAAGGGGCATCAACCCCAGATCCACATGAAACAGCATGGCCAACAGGTACGTGAGCCAGAGGCTGCGCAGACGCAGGGCATGGTCGATCACCCTCCGATTCTGGGCGGCTTCGACCGCGCTGGCGTGGTCAGGCGGCGGCCAGGGGAGCGGACTCCACCAGCTCAGGTGCCAGCCGCAGGCCTTGATCGCCGCTCGGCACCTCGAGCAACTCTGCGGAGCGGATGCGGGAGATCAACCGTGTGGTGGTGACGCGGGTGGTGCCGATCAGTTCGGCGATCCGATCGTGGGTGAGGCGGAAGGGCAGATCGCACCAGTTGCCGCAACGACGACCGAGGCGACGCACCAGCAGGGAGAACAGGGCATGAAGTCGTTGTTCGGCGCTGCCGAGGTGACGGATCCGCAGCAACTGCAGGGTCCATTCGTTCACCGGATCGAAGCCATGGCCGGGACGAGGTTCGGCGTCGCTGCGGAAGCAGAGGGGCGTGAGGGCTTCGATGCAGACCCCTTCACTGCAGAGCCGTTCGGTGCAGAGCTGGTCGCCGGCCTGGAGGAAGGCCAGGGTCATTCCCTCGGTTTCCTCACAGGGGCAATAGACCCGGGCGATTCCCTCGAGCACCTCCAGACAGCGGCTGCCAGGACGCAGAGCCGGGTCGATCAGCAGGGCCTGGCCGGCACGGAGACGGAGCACAGCCAGAGAAGCGGAAACCGGAGGGCGGAAGGACATCGTCGACGGGGGGCCTTATTGCGAATGACTCGCAATCTAGGCAAGCGACCGGCATTTTTGCAAGCGATTCTCAATAAACATTGGTGGCGTGGCTGGCGGTAGGCCTGATCTCGCGGGTGGGCACCTTTCGCCTTGCTGTGGTCTTAGGGCGATGCAAGGGTGGGGGACCAGCCGGATTGCCGATGAAGCTCTCGCCCGACGTGCCGTTGCCGGATGCCGAGGTTCTGCTGCAGCTGGAGAGCCAGAGCAGGAGGCAGGGCAGTGGGCTCACGCAGGCCGATCTGATCGGGGAATGGCGGTTGGTTCAGGTATGGGGAAAGGGAAAACGCGAACCCACGGCTCTCTCCTCGGCCCTGTTGCGAGGGCTGGGGGCACGGCTGGACATCGCTCCGCAAGAAGGAGAACAGGCAGCCAACGCTGGACCGCTGCGACTGAGGAATTCCGTACGGCTGGCCGGACTGACGCTTTGTTTCGAAGGCCAGGGGGAACTGCGGGGGAAACGTCCGCTGCTGACGTTCTGGTTTGAGCAGGTGGAGCTGCGCAGTGGCACTTTCACCCTGTTCCGCCGCAACCTGGCCCGCCCCCGTGCGTCTCGCCTGCCCTTCTTCGCCCTGATCGCCGCCGAACGGGGCCCGGGCAGGGAAAACTGGCTGGCGGCCCGGGGGCGGGGCGGCGGCCTGGCCCTCTGGACCCTGGGATGATCGTGCTCGGGCCCTCATCTTCGCCAACAACCCCTGCAGGGCTCACCAGAATGAGGGCAAAGATAAGGGAGGGGAAACGGCGGGATGCAGTTGGCGACGGGCGAACGCTTCTGGCTGAACGGGGCACTCTTCTTCGCCATCCTGCTGGGGCGATACGTACTGGTGGCCGGCGGGCTGCACCTGCTTCTGCAGCGCTGGTCGCCGAGCCCAGCTCCCGCTGCCGCGTGGCTGCGAATGCGGCACGACATCACCCTTGCGGTGGGATCCTCAGGGGTGTTCGCCCTGATGGCGGCCCTGCTCGCCCCGCTTACCAGCCTGGGATTCACCAGGCTCTACGGCAACCCCGATCAGTTCGGCTGGTGGTATCTGCCCGTGAGCTACGGCGCAGTGCTTCTGCTGCAGGATGCCTTTTTCTATTTCAGCCACCGGCTTTTTCACCATCCCTCGCTCTATCTGATCTGTCACCGGGGACACCACCGAACCACCCCGCCCACCCCCTGGACCTCGTTCGCCTTCGACCCGATCGAGGCCCTGATCCAGGCCCTTTTCCTGATCGTCGTGGTGATGGTCGTGCCGCTCCACCCGATCACCCTGCTGGCCGTGCTCACCACCATGAGCATCTGGGCAGCGGTGAACCATCTGGGGGCCGAACGCCTTCCCGGTTGGTTTCCCCACCACTGGCTCGGCCGCTGGATGATCGGCCCTGCCCACCATTCGATCCACCACCGCAGCCCCTGGGTGCACTACGGCCTCTACTTCACGTTCTGGGATCAGGTGTTCGGCACGGAGGATCGCTCCTATCTCGATGGTTCCTCAGCAGCTTCGAGGGCGAAATCCCAAAAGTACGCTGGAAATCGCGGCTGAAGCTGGCCAGGCTGATGTAACCACAGGCCATCGCCACCCTGGAGATGCTGGTGAGGCTGCCGGGTTGCTCCAGTTGGCGCTTCGCCCGCCAGAGCCGCTGGCGCCGCAGGTATTGCATCGGACCGCAGCCGAACCGGGCCTTGAAGGCGTACTGGAGGCTGCGGCGGGAATAGTGGGAGCGCTGTTCCAGTTCCGAGAGACTGATCGGTTGGTGGCAATGGGCGTGGATCCAGTCGACCAGCTCATCAATGGTGTCCGTTTGCCGCTGCAGCCCTTCCGCAGGCTCCGCCAACATCCAGGGAGCAAGCAGCTGCACCAGCTGGCGCAGCAGCAGGTCGTCGAGGCGCAGGCTCTGCGCCAACGAGCCATGGCTGAGCAGCAGACCATGAATGAAGGCCATCAGCCGGTAAAGGCGTTGAAATTGCAAGTCGCCGTTGGGGATCTGATGCACCGGAAGCATCAGAGGCTGGCTTCCAAGCTCGCTCCAGCGCTGCGGATCTACCAGGGGACCAGCCATGGTGCTGGCCACTTGGCGGATCAGGGCGGGATCGAGCCGGATCGTGATCCCCCCCATCGCATCATTACTGGTGCGCCACGGCTCCGGGGGCAGATAGAGCAGGGTGCGACCTGCAAGGTTGCTGAGACTTTGCCCCGCCTGACGGAACTGGCCACTGCCCCGATAGGGAAGGATGAAACAGGCCTGATCGCCGCCATCCACCTCCCCCCACAGACCTGAGCCCCAGAGCGCCACCACGCTCAGGGGGCCCAGCTGCAGGCCGCCGCTCAAGCAGAGAAAGGGGCGGCTGGAAGAAACCGGAACGACCACGTCGCAATTGCGCACCGGTAAAAGAGCGGCCAGCTGCTCGGCCAGCTGCACCGGATCCTCATGCGATGCCGAGACCCCCGGAAGCCGCAGAAACGGCATCTCGGGATCTTTCAGGCAGCACGCGCCCCAGTGCTCAGGAATCGTGAGCATCAGGGCGCAACAGGACGTTGGCGAAGATCAGCGATGGGCGTCGGCTCTCCAAGAGGGAAAGGCAGCCTGCTGCAGCATTTTTACCGTATCTTGCGACGCGGCGGTGAGGCCCGGTTCCTGCCCGTGGCCGTGCTCGTGCAGGCAGGGGCGCGAACCTCCGGCCGCCGGCTTGGCTTCCGCAACCTGATTGCCTGCCTCGCGGCGGAAGATCGTTCGACCTTCTTTGATCGTCTCGGTCACAAGGATGTCCTTGATCGTGGTAGGAGCAACCTTGAGGGGATTGCGCTCCAGGATCACGAGATCGGCCAGCTTGCCCACCTCGAGGGTGCCCTTGCTCTTTTCCTCCTTGATCTGCCAGGCGGCGTTGGCGGTCACCGCCTTCAGGCCCAGGTAGGGCGACACTTTCTGCTCGGGGCCGATCACCACCCCCTGGGGTGTGCGGCGGTTGACCCCCGCATCCACCAGCGGCAGCACCCAGGGCTGCGGGGAGACCGGCGCATCGTGGTGGAAGGAGAAGGGAATCCCAGCCCGCTCCATGCTGATCGAGGCCATCGACTGGGCGGCCCGCTCAGGCCCCCAGAGCTTCAGCACCGCCTCCCCACCGGGGATCAGACCGGTGGTGAGGAAGCTGGGCACGGCACCCACCGCCTTCAGCCGCCGGATCTGGTCGGGCCGCAGGTAGGTGGCGTGGATGAACACGGGCCGATGGTCGGTCATGCCGTACTTCTTCACCGCCTTCTCGATCGCCCGCAGCGCCTGCTCGGCCGCCGCATCGCCGTTCATGTGCATGTTGATCTGCACGTTGCTGGTCCACCAGCGGTCGAAGGCCTGCTCCAGTACCGCATCGGGAATCTGCTGGTAAGCGCGATAGCCGGGCTCGGTGCCCGGTGGGTTGGTGGCGTAGGGCTCGCTCATCCAGGCGGTGGGGATAGAGCCATCCAGCCAGAACTTGATGCCCCCCAGCCGCACCCGGTTCACGTAGCGGCGGTCGAGATCAACGCGCAGCGCCAGCAGGCGCTCGCTGGTGTTGCCGGTGCGGCCCCCCGCCGCCAAGGCGATCTGCTCCTGGCGGTCGAAAGCGGCACCGGCCGCTGGATTGGCCAGGTCGTAGTCGCTGGCCACCTTCTGGGCGGCCGCGCCCACCGCATCGACGCTGGAATCCTTGGCGCAGATGTAGAGATCGAGCGGCAGCAGGCGCTTGTCGATGGCATTGCGCACCAGGGCGATGTCATCGCTGCCCAGACCCACACCGCATTCCTGGGCCGTGGTGTGGCCATAGCTGGCCCAGAGGCGGCTGGCACCGCTGATCACCGCGTCGGCCGTGGCGCCCTGAAAGGCGGGACGCTTCTCGCGCACCATGTTGAGGGCCGTCTCCTCGGCCTTGCCCGCCAGGCTGCGGCCATCGGCCTGGCGCTCAAACTTGCCGCCGGCCGGATCGGGGGTCTGGGCTGTCACCCCGGCCGCCCGCAGGGCCGCGGAGTTGAACGCTCCGGCATGGCCCGAGCTGTCGACCACCATCACCGGCCGCTCCGCCGACACCGCATCCAGTTCCGCCACGCTCGGATAACGCGGCAGGGCCGTGCCGGTGAAGCCGAAACCCACGATCCATTCCCCTGGTGCCACCTTGGCGGCCTGCAGCTTCATGCGACGCACGATCTCCTCGATCGAACCGGCGCCGAACAGGTCGGCATCGATCAGGTTCTTGCCGAAGTAGAGGAAGTGGCCGTGGGCATCGATGAAGCCAGGCAGCAGGGTGCGGCCGGCCAGATTCACCTTCCTGGCGTTAAGGCCGGCGGCGCGGACCGCGCCGGCGAGCGGACCCACATAGCTGATGCGACCGCCCCGCTCCACCAGCGCCTCGGCATAGACGGGCTTCGGCCCGGCCATGGTGAGGATGTCGCCGCCGCTGTAGAGGGTGGCCGGAGCGGTGCTGGAAATGGGCGCGGCCAGCACCGGGGCTGCCACCGTGCCGATCAGGCCAAGGCCGACGGAGAGGGAAGCGAGGCCGGCCAGGGGGGTCACAGGGAAAGCCATGGTGCTTGGGAAACAGGGCGTGAATCGATGAAACCTTCAAGGAGGGCGCTCAACGGGAGCCACTCAGCGGGTGGGGAACAGCAACGTCACCACCAGCCGTCCTCCCCATCCGTGCGGACCGGCCTCCGGGCCATTGGCCCAATAGCGCACGCCAGCCCCGACGGAGAGCAACTGGTCGCCCACTTTCGTGACCTTGGAGACCAGCAGGTTGATCGGAACGGCCCACTGGTCGGCCTCCCAGTCGTAGGTGGATTCGGTATTGAGGGTGAAGGTCCAGGCGTTGGTGGTGGTGTAACTCACGAACGGCTGCACGAAGGTGGCGTTGAGGTCGGAAGCGGAGCCGTTGTTGGCCACACTCCAGAGATGGTTAGCGAGGGCCCCGAAGGTCCAGTGGCCCCGTTGCACCAGGGCGACACCGGTGGGCCCGAGGCCCCACTGCTGAATGCCGCTGAGCTGGGCGGTGGCCGTGGGCACCAGAGCCACCGGACCCACCCCCCAGATCACACCCCTGGGCCCCGGTTTTGCCGGCGAGAGGAAGAGGCTCTGCAGGGTGTCGCCGAAATTGATCTGGCCGGTTTCGGGCCCCGCAGCGCCCTGGTAATTGACTACCGGCAGGATAGTGCGGGAGATGAGGTTCCAGTCGCCATTCAGCTTGAACGGCACCACCGGCTGGATGTTGAGGTTGAGGCGTTGAACGTCCTCCGCCACGCCGATGCGCTCATCAACGTTGAACTGGAACGGCACACTGATAAGCGAGGCGACAGGGTTGGCCAGCTGCTTAGCCAGACTGGCCTCCTCACTGCGCAGCTCCTGCGGCGTTTCCGGCTCCTGGCTGACCTCGGTGGGCGGCTCGCTTAAGGGCTCGCTCAGAGGCTCGGTGGGCAGTTCGGCGGCAGCACTGCGGCCCGGTGGCAACAGCAGCAGGGCCAGCCCCAGAGCCAGACCCCCATGCACCCCCATGTGAAGCCAGCGACAAATCGCGGGATTTCGAGTCAGGGGGAGGAAAGGGATCCTGGTCACGGGAGGCTCAGGGATTGGGCCGAAAGTTAGGGCTGCTTCGGCGAAGTTGCCGCGGTTTTGCGCTATCTGCGCATGTTGATTACTGCATCCTGATGGCAGATCTGCGGCGCACTGGCGATCATCCAGCCAGCTTTCCGCCCTTGCCCGCGTGCTGAACCAGGCGACCGGTGATTCCCGCCCTTATTCCCGCCCATTGCTGCTCTCGCTGCTGGTGATCGGCGGCAGCGCCCTTCTGCCTCTGTCGCCCGCCCGGGCCGAGGCCCGATCTGCCGACGGGGCTGAAACGCGCCTGGACCGCCCAGGCTGCCGGACCGCCCTGGGCATCTCCTCCAACGCACCGGCGCCCCAACTGCTGCGGGCCGATCCAACCCTGGCGGCCAGGCTGGCCAGCACCCCCGCCTGCCTTGCGCCGCCTGGCATCTCGGAAAGGCTGCAACAGCTGGAGCAGGAGCTGGAGGCATCCCGCCAGCGCATCGCTGCGGAAACCGCCCGGCAGGACGGCCTCGCCCGCGACCTGGCTCAACTGCGCTCCGAGCTGAAGGGAGAACCCATCGCCCCAGCGGTGGCGGCTTCCACGGCTGCCGACAAGGCACAGCCAGCCCCTGACCCGATCCACTACACACCGGGTAAAGGCTTCACCCTCCAGGCCAATGGGGCCACCCTGCGGCTGATGGCCGAGGCGAAGCTGCTGGGCTTCTCCAGCAGCCGCTACGTGTTCAACCCGGGCCAGCCCCTGGTGGTGAGCCCCAAGGATCCCGACGCCTCTTACGACCTCTCGGCCCAGCAGAGCACCGTGACCGCGGCGTTCCAGGGACCGAAGTGGGGCAACTGGACCCCAGGCGCCTTCGCTTTGTTCACCCTGCAGGACAACCTGCTGGCCGAGGGCTACAGCTTCACGCCGGTGGTGTTCTACGGCGAGATCGCCGATGGCCACTGGCGCATCGCCGCCGGCCAGAACTTCGATGTGTTCGCCCCGCGCGATCCCGACAACGTCACCACCGGCAAGCTGGCCAGCTCTGGCAACCCCGGCGCCTACCGGCCCCAGTTCCGAGTTGAGCGCAGCCTGGGCCAGGGGCCCGATTTCGGGGGCCTGCTGCAGCTGGCGGTGTCCTCGCCGATCACCACCGCCCTGCCCAGCAACCTCGATCTGGCCAACCTCCAGACCGAAGACATCGTGGAGGACAACGGCTGGCCCAACCTGGAAGCCCGCCTCAACTTCGGCTTCGGCGCCGTCAGCGAGCGGGCCGGGGGCCGGCGGCTGCGGCCGCTGGAGCTGGGGGTGTCCGGCGTGATCGGCCAGCTGCGGGTGCTCGACAACATCCGCCCCACCGATCCAATCACCCTGGCGGCCGACCGCTCGACCGTGGACGTGTGGGGCGCCGCCCTCGACGGCCAGCTCGCCTTGGGTCGCCGTTTCGGCATCAACGGCGAGCTCTACACCGGCCAAGGCCTGGGTGAATACATGGCGGGCATCTTCCAGAGCTACAACCGCAGCAGCAACCAGGCCGTGCCCACCGCGGGCGGCTGGGGCCAGTTCTATGTGTATCTGGCCGACAACCTGCGCCTCAATCTCGGCTACGGCATCGACCACGCCCAGGATTCCGGCACCTTCGGCCTGCAGGTGAACAGCACGGCCTTCGCCAACGTGATCTGGGACGTGAACCCCTGGCTGCAGCTGGGCCTGGAGGGCAACTACAAGCTCAGCACCTACGACGCCTTCGGCGACAAGGACGCCTGGGTGGTGATCTCCGAGGTGATGTTCCGGTTGTGAGGGCGCTCGTCGGATCTCACCGCCGCAGCAGCCAGAGCACCAGGCTGAGGCCGGCCGAAACCAGCAGGCCGCTGGTGAAGGGGAAGTAGATCTGCAGGCCCGGGCGCTGAATACTGATGTCGCCCGGCAGCCGTCCAAGGCCGCTGCTGCTGATCAGCGGCCAGAGCAGGCCTGCCACCAGCAGGGCGGCACCGATCGAGATCAGCAGACGTTGCATGGTCATGGGGAATGGTTGTTGGTGTTTAGGGGTTGGATTGGGGGATGGATCAATGCCCGTGAATCCGCTGCTCGGCCAGCTCCGGAGTGGCGGCCACGCGGCTGGCCGCCTGGGCTGAGGCGGCATCGATCCGGTCCACCCCCAGCCGGAAGATCGGCCGCCCTTCCTTGATCGTTTCCACCACCTTGATCGTGCTGATGGTGGTGGGATCCACCTTGAGTGGATCGCGCTCCAGGATCACCAGGTCGGCGAGCTTGCCGGGCTCGAGCGTGCCCTTGCTCTTCTCCTCGAAGTACTGATAGGCCGCCCAGGCGGTCATCGCCTTCAGGGCCACATAGGGAGAGATCCGCTCCGCAGGCCCGAGCACGAAGCCGCTGCGGGTGGTGCGCACCACAGCCGTCTGGGCCAGGCGCAGCATGTCGGGGGGCACCACCGGCGCGTCGTTGTGGTTGGTGAAGATCACGTCCTGGCGATTGGCATAGCCCGCGGGACTGATCCCCGCCGCCCGCTGCTCGCCGAAGCTCTGGCGATGCCAGTCGCCCCAGAAAAAAGTGTGGGCGGTGAAGAAGCTCGGCACGATGCCCAGCTCCTTGATGCGGTCCACCTGGTCATGGCGCGCCAGCTGGGCGTGGATCGCCACCGGTCGCAGGTCCTTTGGGCCATAGGTGGCGCGGGCCTGCTGCACCGCCACCAGAAACTGGTCGAGGGCGGCATCGCCATTGGTGTGGGTGATGATCTGGATGTTGTTGCGATAGCCGAAGGCCACCCAATCGCTCACCTCCTGCTGGTTCATCACCGCGTAGGCGCGGTAATCGGCCTTCTGGCCCGGAGGGGGTGAGTTGTAGGGCTCGCTCATGTAGGCGGTCTTGCCCTGGGGTGAGCCGTCGCCGGTGAGCTTGATGCCGCCGATCTTGAGGTGGTTCTCATAGAGGCCCACCTTCAGCCGCGCCACCGTGCCGGCGCCATCGCCTGGGGGCGCCACCGCCGCCGCGGCGCCACTGGCGAATTCCCTGCCGGCATTCGACACCATCGAGCTGATCGGTGCGGGGGGCGCCGCCGCGCCGGGGGCCCGCGGGTCGCTGCCGGGGGTGACGATCTGCACGCCCCTGGCCCGCTGATCGAGGCTGGCAAGGTCGCCCAGCACCCGGAAGAAGGGATAGCTCACCACATCGAGGATCAGCCGCCCCTGGCGGCCGGCCTCCCGCAGCAGGGCCACATTGCCGGGATTGCTGAGGCCGTCCTGGGCGGTGGTGATCCCATAGCTGGCCCACCATTTCTGCACCGCATCGAAGCGGCGCAGCTTCTCCGCCAGGTCGGGCTGGGGGATCAGGGCCATGAAGGGCAGACCGGCCGTTTCCTCGAGCACCCCATTGGGCTCGCCGGTGGCGGGATCCCGCTGGATGTGCCCCCCCGCCGGATCGGGTGTGGCCTTGCCGATCTTGACCAGGGCCAGGGCCGGGCTGTTGGCCACCACCAGGTGGCCGGAGGCGTGCAACAACAGGATCGGCACCGTGGAGCTCACGGCATCGAGGTCGGCGCGGGTGGGGTGGCGCTTCTCCTCCAACAGGCTGTCGTCGTAACCCACGAAAAACTGCAGCTGGCCGGCCGGGGCCGGGTGGCTGGCCAGCCAGGCGCGCACCGTGGCCTGGATGTCAGCGATGCGGCGGGTGCTGCCCACCGGCGGCGGGCTGAGGTCGGGGCGGCCCCAGGTGGGCACGTAATCAGGCAGGTGGCCGTGGGCATCGATGAAGCCGGGCAGAAGGGCACGCCCTGCCAGGTCCACCCGACGCGCGCCGCCGCCGGCAGCACGGAGGGCGCCGGCGAGCGGGCCGACATAGAGGATGCGACCTCCCCTTTCCACCAGCGCTTCGGCGTAGCGCGGCTGCGGCCCCACCATGGTGAGAATCGCCCCACCGCTATAGAGCGTGACTGCCGGACGACGCGGAGACTCGGCAGCAGCGGCCTGCAGCGGAGAGGCAAGCGAGGGCAGCAGATAACCGGCGACCAGGAACCAGGCGGAAAAGCACCGAAGGGGAGCCATGGCAACCGCGGAAAACCTTCTGCCGGAATCCTGGCAAGCAGGCAACGGCGCAACCACTCCCTTTTTCTTTCCCCCGTTTGTTTTACCGAAATTGCTCAGGCACCGCCGCCTACCCCTTCTCCTGCCAGCTGCGGGCGGCCTCGGCGTCGGCCGATTCCAGCCGCTGTCGCCCCTCACTGAGATGGGTGGAACCCGCCAGATAGAACGCAGCCGCCACGCTGAGAGTGAGGGTGCCCGGCAGGGGATGGACGGTGAGCAGCACCAGACCCAGCGGGATCAACACCAGCGAGAGACACCCGGGCGTACCGCGGCTGGGGCGGACAGGGGCGCCCAGCATCTGCCTCACCCGTTCCCGATGGAGAAGCCAGGCCCTTTGATCGGCCTGGCTTTCGGCGAGCCGCACCAACTCCCGATGGCGCAGGGTCGGTTGCGTGGCATCCAGTTGGCTGGGGCCCTGGTCCATGGAGGGAGAGGAACGAACCCATCATGGCCGGGCCCTGCCAGAGCCTGATCAATCGCGCAGGTGACGGGTCCAGGAGGCAGGGGAGAAGTGGTGGCCCACCTCCTCAGCGATCAACACCACAGCCGCCGGACCATCGGCCGCCTCCACCCTGGCCTTGAGGGCCGGATCGGCGCTGAACTTGGCCACGAAAGCATTGAGCTGGGACTTGGACATGGAACGGGGGGCCGAAGACCACTCCATCGCTAGCCAGGATTTCGACCAGGCGGCAGCGATGGCAGAGGAGGGCACCGATCAATCTGTGCCGATCAACCGGCCGTCCATCAAGGAGGTATGCTTAACAAGGTTCAAAGATTTCTCTCCAGCAAGCTGGCAACTTTCTTCAGGGCTTTCAGCGGATCGGGTTCATAGTTTCTTTTTCAGGTTCATGACGATTTACGTGGGCAACCTCTCCTTCGATGCCGAAGCCGAGGATGTCGAGCAACTGTTTGCCGAATACGGCAAGGTGAGCAAGTGCAGCCTTCCTCTCGATCGCGACACCGGCCGCAAGCGTGGTTTCGCCTTCGTGGAAATGGCCAGCGATGCCGAGGAAACCAAGGCCATCGATGATCTCCAGAATGTGGAGTGGATGGGTCGTGCCATTCGGGTCAACAAGGCCGAGCCCCGCACTGGTGGCGGCGGCGGTGGTGGCGGCGGCGGTGGCCGCGGTGGCTACGGCAACGGCAGCTTCGGTGGTGGCGGTGGCTACAACGGCGGCGGCTACGGCAACCGCAACCGCTACTGATCCTCAGTCTCCTTGACCATCCAAGCCCCTGCACTGCAGGGGCTTTTTTGATGGATCCGAAGACACTCTGCTGTTCATGGCACCCGCGGTGGGCCAAGGCCAGAGTGAGTTCATGAAACCAGCCACCTATCGGGTCCGCCCCTCCGAACTCCGGGAGCAAACTGTTCCCGACGAGGTGCTCGGTCCGCGCTTCAACTCCCTGGCTGATGCCGACCGTTACGCCAGAGAGCTGGTGCTTTGCCTGCACCGGGCCGTAATCGTGGAAAAGCTGGCACCGGGCGGGTGCTGGCTTCAGCTCTCAAGCCTCAGCTGAGATGCGGAGCTTCTCCTGCTCAAACTCGCGCCGAAACAACCAGAAGAGATATTCAGGCGATTTATAATTTTTAGGGAGACTGTTATGAAGAATGGCCAGCCTATCCCAGCAGACAGTTCGTTCGATCTGCTTTTGGGTGCAACCCTCCCTGAGCAACAGACGCATGGCCTTGCAATACATCGGATATTTTGCCTCAAGCTGACCAATGGTGAGACTTGGAGGAGGACTGCCAGTCATCATGAGATTTTCTCAGGGTATTTGCTAAATCACGAATCCGATGAACCAATAATCTGCAGCTGAATAGCTGCTGATTAGCTGCTGATTAGCTGCTGATTAATTGCCAATCAGTGGCTGACCTGACAACGAAGAGCCGGCTCGATTGATGCTCTGCCTGTTAAAGCGGCCTTAATCTCCTCCTGCCTTTGCTGAAGATCCTATAGCCCCGCCGGTCAGGCAGCGGCTTGCTCTGCAATGGAGCAGAGCATGGAAGTGTCGGGATCCCAGAGGATGTAATCAAAACAGCCAGGGATGTCGCCCAACCGGAGGGTGGTGACAGCACCCAGCTTGTCGCGATTGCTTTGCTGGCAAGCCCTGAGCCGATAGTTGGGAATCGAAGCGCACAGATGATGGATGGCATGGCATCCGATATCAGCGGAAAACCAGTTGAGGAGGGGCGGCAGCTCAAGATCGCTCGTGCCTTCCAGCGCGCCGGCCATAGCGCTCCAGCCCTCGGTGCGGTGGGCATAGGAGCCATGAAAATTGTGCTGCACAAAGAAAATGCAGATGAAGATGGCGGCACCGAACGTCATCACCGGGGCGTACAGCAACCAGAAGGGGCCGGCTCCCACCAGGGCGGCAGCAGCCACCCAGAGGCCCACGACCGCCAGGTTGTTGAACAGAAGATCGACGAACTGATCGGGACTGTGCCAATGGCGGCTTTTATGGGCCGCCAGGAAGGTGCGCCAACGCCTGGTTCCCTGGGAAGGGGCCGGAGCCCGCAGCTCCCGGATCGCTTCTGCACCAAGATCGGCCAGTCCGAGCAGGAGGGCCAGCCTCGGCTTCACCACCAGATAGAAGAAGCCTCCCGGAAACAGCATCAGCGGGTGGCGCAACCAGCGGTACATCCGCTGCTGGGGGGGCGTCAGCCTGGCGAAGGCCTCGGTGCTGATCAGGGCCGCAGGCCCCTGGTATTTCTCCCAGTCGCCATTGTGGCGGTGATGGAAATCGTGTCCCCGTGACCAGGGAAGCTGGGGGATCGCACAGATCATTCCCAGCAGGAAACCCGCCCAGCGATTCGCCTGGCGCGTACGGAACAACGAATAGTGCCCGCAATCGTGCATCAGCGAGAAGCAACGCGCCAGAAACAGCACCAGAAGGGGCAGCACCGCCAGCAGCAGCCAGGGGGCGTGGACGCGGGACCAGAAGGCCAGAGCCCACAGGGCTCCGTAGGGGAGGAGGGTATTGGCCAGCTGCCAGAGGGCAACAGGATCGGAGCTGGTGAGGAAGGGCCTGAGGTTGAAATCCGAGCGGGAGAGGTCGTCGGGATGGAGGGCAGGCTCAGGAACCGCGCTCAACGGGGGGTACACCGGTGCGCGTTGGGCCAATGCGACGACCAATACGAAGTTTGCTGAACTTAGCCCGCCACTCCCTCTGGCGGGGGAGTAGGAGCCTCTTCTCGCCGGCGGTAGAACCAGCGCTTGGCCAGTTCGGCACTGGCCACATAGGCGCAGAGAATAAGCGCCAGCAGAAGCAGGAACAGGGGGGAAAGCGGAACGAAGCCGAACAGCCGGCCGAGGGGAGTGGCCGGCAGCAGCAGAGTGAGGGCCACCACGGCCCCGGTGGCGGCGATCAGCCATCCGGAGGGGCGGCTGGCCAGCAGAGGACCACGGGTGCGGATCACCAGCACGATGGAAGCGGCAGAGATCACCGACTCGGTGAACCAGCCGGTGCGGAACTGGCTGGGGTCCGCATGCAGCACCCACAGCAGCACCGCAAACGTGAGGTAGTCGTAAAAGGAACTCACCAGACCGAAGGTGACCATGAAGCGCTGGATGAAGGGCAGACTCCAGCGGTGGGGGCGATCCAGCCAGTCCCGATCCACCCGATCGCCGGCAATGGTCATCTCCGGAAGATCCGTGAGCAGGTTGGTGAGCAGGATCTGCTTCGGCAGCAGGGGCAGGAAAGGGAGCAGCAGCGAGGCACCGGCCATGCTGAACATGTTTCCGAAATTGGCACTGGTGGCCATGAACACGTACTTGAGCGTGTTGGCGAAGGTGCGCCGCCCCTCGCGGATGCCGGCCTGAAGCACGCCCAGATCGGACTGGAGCAGCACGATGTCGGCGGCTTCTCGGGCCACATCCACCGCCCCCTGCACCGAGAGGCTCACATCAGCCGCATGCATGGCTGGCGTGTCGTTGATGCCATCACCGATGTACCCCACCACATGGCCACCGCGGCGCAGGGCCCTGACCAACCGCTCCTTCTGCCGCGGTTCAATCTCCGCGAACACGTCGGTGGATTCCGCCCTCACCGGCAGGCCGAGATCATCGATGCGGTCGAGCTCGGCACCGGTGACCACCCGCGGCTGGGGCAGCCCGGCCTCCCGGGCGATCCGCTCGGCCACCAGGGCGTTGTCGCCGGTGATGATCTTCAGCTGCACCCCCATCCGCTTCAGGTCGGCCACGGTGCGGGCCGCATCCCTGCGCAGGGGGTCGCTGAGGGCCAGCAGTCCGAGGAAGGTCATCCCCGCTTCGTCGTCCCTGGTCACCGCCCGCGGCACCTCCGGTCCGGTGGCCTCCCAGGGGCGGATCGCCACGCCCAGCACCCGATCACCCTCGCCGCTCCAGCTGGCATAAAGGCTGCGGATCCGGGCCTGCACCGTCTCCAGCGGCACGGTGGAGCCATCTTCGAGCTCCGCCTCGGTGCACACTTCGAGCACCTTGCTGAGGGCTCCCTTGGTGATCAGCACCGGCGCGCCATCGCAACGGGCAAGGATGCTCTGGCGTTTGCGCAGGAAATCAAAAGGCAGTTCATCCAGCTTGGTCCAGTGCTGCAGCTCGCCAACCACGGCCGACTCCGCCCCAGAGCGGCGGATGCCGTCATCGACGGCATTGGGAAAGCCGGTCTCGAAGCTGGCGTTGATCAACGCCTGCAGCATCACCCGTTCGCTGGATCGCCCCTCCACGCCACAACAGCGACGAACCCTTGGAGCGCCCTCGGTGAGGGTGCCTGTCTTGTCGGAGCAGAGGATCGACATGCTGCCGAAGTTCTCGATCGCAGCCAGACGTTTGACGATCACCTGCTGGGCAGCCATGCGCCGGGCACCGCGGGCGAGATTCACGCTGATGATCGCGGGCAGCAACTGGGGGGTCAGCCCCACCCCCAGGGCCAGGGAAAACAGGAAGGAATCGACGATCGGGCGATGCAGGTAGACATTGATGGCAAAGATGGCGAAGACGAGCACCAGCGTCAGCTCCAGCAGGAGCATGCCGAACTGCCGCACCCCGCTCTCGAATTCCGTGGGTGCGGCGCGGCTGCGCAGGCGTTTGGCGATCTCGCCGAAGGCGGTGGCGGCTCCGGTATGGACCACCATCGCCCTGCCCGTGCCGCTCACCACATGGGTGCCCAGAAAGAGCACGTTGGAGCGCTGGCTGAGGGGTGCCTGCGCCGCCACGGCAATCGCGTGCTTGCTCACCGGAAAACTCTCGCCGGTGAGGGCCGCCTCATCGAGGCTCAGATCCCTTTCCTCCAGTACCCGGCAATCGGCGGGAATACCGGCGCCGGCGGCGAGCACGAGCACATCGCCGGGCACCAGCCGATCTCTGGCGATGGGCTGCTCCACCCCATCACGCCACACCGTGGCGGTGATCTCCACACAGCGCAGCAGCTGCTGAACCGCATGGGCGGCACCGTTCTCCTGCCAGAAACCGAGCAGCCCGCTGATCAGCACGATCGCCAGGATGATCAGGCCATCGGTGGGGGAATCGAGCACGAACGACAGCAGGGCCGCCGCCGTGAGAATCAGGATGATCGGACTGGTGAACTGACGCAGCAGCACCAGGGCGGTGCCGCTGCGGGTTCCGTGGCGCAATCGGTTGGGACCATGCTGCTGCAGCCGTCGCATCGCCTCCCCGGTATGGAGTCCTTCCGGCCCTGCCTCCAGTTGCTGAAACAGGTCGGGCAGCGGCAGGCTCCAGAACGGCTCGGCAGCAGCGGCCGGAGGAGTCATGGCAGCCGGGGCGTGAGGATCAGGCGCAAGACCGCCGTACCGAAGCGCCTTGGCAAGGCCGCGATCTCCGCCTGCACCGCAGAGCTGCTGCTGTCACGCGCTTGGAGAGTGAGCGGGCAAGGGGTGGGCTGGGCAGGCTGATCGCCC
>Ga0164293_10001456_pt1 | contig 19738 bp, 20 predicted proteins | sample GEODES118metaG_FD_111487 | JGI IMG/M metagenome (GOLD analysis project Ga0164293, IMG submission 111487) | Eutrophic lake water microbial communities from Lake Mendota, Wisconsin, USA - GEODES118 metaG | ecosystem: Environmental > Aquatic > Freshwater > Lake | place: USA: Lake Mendota...
CAGTTTCATTCGAGGTCGTACAGGGTCCAAAGGGTCCTCAGGCCGATGCAGTGAACGCTAACTAATAGCAACCGCTAGCTTTATGAGAAAGCCCCGCACATTGTGCGGGGCTTTCTTCATTACTTTTTAGGTTCGGGTGGAACTTCCCCGGCTTTTTTAAGTGCTGCTGCAACTGCCTTGGCGGGAGATAAATCCTTGCCCGCTTTCCATGCATCTAGATATTTCCACGGCAGTACCGCACCGCGTCGTACCCACCACGTATCAGCTGGAGTCGGCCATGAAATTCCAAAGTGTAAATGTGGTGAAGTTCCGCGCGCACTACCTGTTGCGCCCACAGAACCTAATCTCTGTCCAGCTTTAACGACAACTCCTGGTTCGAGTGTTTTGTAAATTGATCGAAGATGGGAACCGTAATAGCGAACGCCATCAACTCCGATCAGTGAGACTGAAAGCCCGCCACGTGTGATGCCAGCATTTACTTTTCCAGACCATGTATCAACACGATTAACTTCATCAATTACGCCATCAATCGGTGCCACAAATGCGCAACCGGCTTTAGCCAATATATCTGTCGCTGGATAATCGTGATGGGCGCGTGCATAGTTCACTTCACAACCAGCCACAGGAAATACATAGATTGGCGCTGCTTGAGCAGAGATCGGTAGCAAGCACGAAGCTGTAAGTACCGCTGCGAGAAGAAAGCGAATTTTCATGTATTTAGGTTAACGCCGACCTATCAAGTTTTGCCGTAACCGCCATATGTGGAACTGTGAGCGCCCACACAACAACTAAAGCCATCCAGAAAAAGTCATCGTTAAATTCATTACCTAGGAGTGCCAATACGCCTGCGATGACAAATGTCCCAACTAGAGCAGGCGTGCCAGGGATGACTGCAGATAAGAATACTTTTCTAAGATTTCCTTCTTTGTAATTACGCTGTGAAGACTCAAGTGCGAGAGTAAGGCGTGCTGTATGGCGCATCGCATGCCAACATCCGAAGTAGACGGCGAATGCAATTAGTGGTGGTGCGATGAGAGCCAGGGCTAACAAAAGTGCGAGATCAAGAGACTCCCGCTTACGACGGCGAAGAAACAAAGTCACAATTGCGATCACAGCAAAGCCACTGACTGTCCCAAGAATTTCCTGATCAAACCCTTGATGCCAATTGATCAGTGCAGGATTGACTTGCGCTAGCGCATCTGTGCTTGCGCTATTTACTAGCGGAATCAGTACTGGAATTGAACCTGCTGCGATTGCATAGATAGCTCGCGGGAGTTTGGCCTTTCTTCCTCCGCGTCGATCCATCTCATTGATAAATGCTGCATCACCGATTCCAAAGTGTGTAGCGCTCATGAGCAATACAAAGATAAAACCAAAAACGTTAAATTCTAGGATCGCGATAACGGCGATTACTGCCACCAAGATATATATAAGTATGAAGAGAGCCATCACGGTTGGTTTTGATTTAGGTAGAGTCACAAGATGATCTAGAGCTCCGTGCGGAATTCCAGCCGCTAGGGCAATGACTGCAATGGCTACCTGCCAGTGAATAGAATTTTCTCCCAAGAATTGAGAGAAGCCCACAGCGAGAACGATCGCTGAGATCACTGCACTTGAAGAGAAGCTACGTACTTGTGAAAAGAGCCGATACTCAAGATCGCGCATGACGCACCCCCTTTCGCCAACCATACCAAAGGCCTCTGTGAGAAGATCGGGTGTGGAGAAATTCGGTTACATGGCGATGCTCGCCTTCACAGTTTTTGGCTCATTCTGGCTCGAGATATTTCTCAAGACTGGCGTCTTGCGTCGCTGGAAGCGAGCGCTGATAAGTATTCTTCCAATTAGCACTCTCTTTTTGATTTGGGATGCTTATGCAATTGCGCAAGGACATTGGTTCTTCAATCGCGAGCGCATGCTCGGTATATATGGCCCATTTGATATCCCACTTGAAGAATTCCTATTCTTCATCATCGTTCCAATGGCTGCGATCTTGACCATTGAAGGTGTTACAACTGTTAAACCTCATCTGCGCGAGAAAGAATTCGGAAAGGATGAGAAGTGAGCTATAACGACATCGCCATTGCCGCGGTTCTGGTTGCTGTGATTGTTGATCTTTTTGTCTTTAAGAATTCACTTCTTACTCGCTTAGCTTTTTGGCTCTCTTATTCGATCATCTTGCCTTTCCAGTTGATGACAAATTGGTGGCTAACCCACCTGCGCGCTGATGGAAAGGCGATCGTGATGTATGACCCGGACACGATTGTCGGTACCCGAATCGCCTCAGCTCCCGTCGAGGATCTCCTCTTTGGCTTTGCCTTGATTCTCTCGGTCATGGGGCTCTGGGAGTTCTGGGGCAGACGGGGATTCCAGCGCAGATAGGCGATCGATTTAGAACAAAGGTGCATAAATTGCCTTGAGTATTTCGGTGATCGCATAGAGAGTTGTGTCGGGGAGCCCTTCCTTGCTGCTCAGCCTAGGATCGCGAGGATCAGTCAGATGAAAGCACGAATCATTATTGGCCTAGTTATTGCAGCCTTCCTAGCCCCTACTCTTTCGCACGCAGCTGATCCCGTTGATGATCAGTTCCAAAGCCTTGCGATGCCGGGTGCAAATTCTCTTGGCTTTCAAGCAAATGAAAGTAACTTTTCAAAGACTGAAGTCTCTTCGTGGTTTAACTTCACCACAGATGATGGAACACCCACAGGCAAGGTCACAAAGATTGCAATCTGTAATACCGGAACAGAGGCAGGTTGTGAATTCTCTGTCTATGCCATGTACCGCGCAGTCCTACCTGCTTGCATTGATGCCGCAGATACAAATTGCCTCTCAGAGATCACGGCAGTTGACGCCTCTGGAAAATCACTGAAAGTTAATCCTCTTTCGACTTTTCCCACCCTTCGCTATGAAGATTTCGCAGGGGATCCCAACCAGGGTGTACCTCGTGGAAGTGGCGCAGTATTGGTATCAATTCCAGAAGCCCCTCACGCAGGTGGCGATAACTACTTAATGAAGTTAACTGTTACATCAAATAGAACCCCGCAATCAGGTGGGGTATACGGAGTTCCATCTATCTCGGCTTCGATGATGGCCGTCAAAATCGTAGAAGGAAACTTTCAGGGCAACCGTACTGAGACCAATACCGCTTCATACTTAAGGGCATCAGGTATCAGCGTTCGAGGTTTCACAGACCTTGCTCCAGGTGAGCAACCTGATCCGCGTTATCAAGCGTGCGTCATGAGTTCGACTAAGCAATGCGCACTCCCCTACGGTCTTCCGCAAGACATATCCTTTGGATTCTCTGCTCGATTCTCTTTCTACCTAACCGGTTGGCTCCATGGCCGTATGCGTGATGCTTCAATTAAGTTAGAGAAGAAATCCGATAAGGAAAGTTTGCTTACGGTGAGTGCTCGCCCGATTAAGGTTCCGGTTTTAGATGTTGTTAAGAACGTTGATGATCTACCAGATTCACTTCTTGCACATTTTGCTCCACTTGACTGGGCTGGCGAGACCCTGCGTTATCCCCTCGCTACAAGTGCTCAAGGAACTCGCGTTGATACAAACGAGAAGACTCGCGCGGGACTTAAAAATCTCTCCTTTAAATTCATTAATACGCGATTTGATTCTTATTCCATGAAGGACTTCTTGCAGTGGCTACCAGTTGCAGGAGATAAGGCAGCTGCCCTTCCAACTCAGTGGAGAGTCTCCACGATGACAGATCGTGGCTCTGGTGTGGTTCAAGAGTGTCTGAATAAGAGCAATACTCTTGCAGGTTTAGTCACCACGAATGCAACTATGTATCTCGATGGCCCTCCAACATATGATGCATCGCAGGGCTCACTTGATTACAAGGTTGCGGCAACGCACTATGAAGCTGATGGAAAGACTGAATTTAAAGGAAGCTACGAGCTTCTGATGTCTTCAACGGTTGCACGATGCATCTACAAGTTTACGAACGCACCAGTAAAGGCATCGGTCTCGGTTACATCCGAAAATGGCGAACCCAACATTGCAACGGTAGTTGTTAATGAGAAGAACAATTGGCTCACCTTAGGTGCCTACAACTTCACATTCTCAAGCCCTACTGTTTCGGTCAAACTCACCCAAGATAAGCCACAGGTAGTAACACCGCCAAAGCCAGTGATCAAGAAGATCACCTGCGTTAAGGGCAAGGTCACTAAGAAGATTGTCGCTTCAAAGTGTCCCGCCGGCTATAAGAAGAAGGCTTAGCCCTTAACTACTCTGACTGTGCAATAGACTTCTGCCCACAGCACACGTTGCTGGGGGCGGTAGCTCAGTTGGTTAGAGCCCCGGACTCATAATCCGGTCGTCGTCGGTTCGAGCCCGACCCGCCCCACTCATCGTGCAATAATCGCTTCTGATGAGAGCCTTCAATTCAATTAAGAGATTACTCGGTAGAGATCTACCTGCTCCTACCCTCGTATACGGCTTTAGACATGCACATGGCGTTGGCATAAGAAGCAAGAACTACGTGATGCCACTCTCCCGCGGAGCCTCGGCTTTTGCTCGCGCACTTGCCGCCGATGCAGAACTCACGCTAATTGAAAACAATACGCAATCTGATGACCTCACATCTATGACTGAGATTGCAACGACTTTCTTGCCGCAACTTGGAAAACATCGACATACCTCAAGCATCTTCCTTATTGCCATAGGTGATGAACCCATATCAGCACAAGAAATCGCCTCGCAGATCCAAGCACTGGGTACAACGTGTGAATACCTGGTAATAAATGATTGTGCGACTATGGAGATGGCGACAAATGTGGCGCTGGGGACTGCACAAGAGGTTAAGTCGATGGCACTTTCTGGTATAGACATTCTCGAAAGCCGTGATCTGACTATTGCCTACGATGTAGAGCCTGCCTGCATGGCTGAACTACTTACCCTGTTAGCGGAGAAGAAATATGTTGTTCGGACTCATCAGATGAGTTCAACGGATAAAGGTGAATTGTCTTCTTTGGCGATGGAGGGTTCGCACGCGATCCTCTCATTCGAGGCAGCAGATCAATACCCTTCAGGGACATTAGTTACCCCCGTCATTAACGTTGCAAGCGATTCGAATTTCCATCGCGCTATTTCCACAGAATTTGATCTTGGCTTTGAAAGTTCGGCTGCTGATATCGCGCAGAAGGTGTATGAAACTTTTGGAATGATGCCCACCATAAGTGAAGCACTGGGCACCCATGAACCGCTCTTTGCCGCTAATCTCCCATCGCTTAACGATGTTGCTGAGAAAGACGAGATTTGTTTGATCCCAGCTAACCCAGCCCTGATTTCATTTCTCATCGATCTTGTCTCACACCAAACGGGATTCTTTCTCAAAGATTGGGAGAATTTTCTCGGACAAGAAGTGCCGGCAAAGAAAATTATTGTAGTTGGCACCGGCGGTGGCGCTGATGAGCTACCGACGGCTCTGGCCCAGGATGCACGAATAAAGAGTTTGAAACTTGCCGATTATGGATCACTCCATGGATTGGCTTCTGCAATTCTGAGCGAAGCATAGTTAGTTCAGCAATAGAAAAACCCCCTGTGCAGATGCACAGGGGGTTTTTCTATAATCTATTTAGATTACTTGCCGCGTTCTGCTGCATAACGTGCGCGGTTAGCAGCTGCTGCTGCCTTTGCCACAACGTTGAGCTTGTCGACCATGATCTTTGCAGCGCCTTCAGGAGTTTGAGCACCGATGAGGCACTTCTGGAACTCAGGAAGACATGTTAGATCGCGCCATGCGGTCAGACCTGGGAATGTATATGTGTATGGAAGTGATGTAAGACCAGCAATAGCTGTATCGAACTGACGGTTGTCAGAGATAAACTTTTCGCTAGCTGCATCAGCTGAAGTTGGGAAGTATCCCGTCTCCTTCATCCACTCAACCTGTGGACCTGCGCTACCAAGGTAGGCTGCAAATTCAAAGCCTGCATCTGGGTTCTTTGCATGCTTGAAGACACCATGTGCAAGAGGAGCTTTAAAGCCCATCTGTGTCTTTGTAGCCTTTGGACGAGCCAGAGTCATTACCTCTGTGCCGTACTTAAAGTACTTGCCGACTTCAACATAGCTACCACCATGGTGCATCACCATCGCTGCTTTGCCAGAGGCAAAGTTGCTCATGATTTGTGCGTAGCCATCTGTAGCAACGGTTGGTACAACGCACTTATCTTTGACGTGCAAGTTAACCCAGAAGCGCATTGCCTCTACTGCGTTATCGAGAGCCAAAGTCACCTTGAATGAAGGTGTGATAAATGTACCGTTGTATGCGTGAAGAAGATTGAGAAGAAACGGTCCAGCACCTGAACCGCCACGCATAGCAAAGCCATACTGACCCTTGCTTGGGTTTGTCAGCGCGATCGCTGCGGCGCGGAACTCTTCCATTGTTGTAGGTTCTTTCTTAATTCCTGCAGCATCAAAGAGATCCTTGCGGTAGTACATCCAGTCAACGAATGTGAAGAATGGAACGCCGTAAACCTTGCGGTTTTCGCTAAATGCAGGAGTGAATTCTGCAACTGATTTATTACCCGGCCACTGCTTGTTATATGTTGTGATGTCCTTTAATCCACCGATACGCAACATATCTGTAAAGCGTGTTACGTCGATCATGAGAGTATCTGGACCGCTCTTTGCTGTAGTAGATGCGATGTACTTAGCCATCCAGTCATCGTTCTGCACAGTTTGAACATCAACTTCAATAGCAGGTGAAGCTTTCTTGAATGCATCACTAATCTTTACAAATGCTGCACGGGAGAATGCATCTGTGAAGTGGTTCAAGTAGATCATCTTGCCTTTGCCCTTAGGGTTTACTCGCGCTGCAAATGCTGAAGTTGCTGGCGCACCCGCTGATGCCACCGCGCCTGCTACAGCGCTGATTTTGAACAGGGTTCTGCGGGAGAGATTGCCGATAAAATTCGACATACATATCAACTTTCTATGCGTGGCCGCACCCGTTGTGTGGCTTAGAGTGAGGTTAGTAACACCCTCAGTGAACGTCAAGCAAATTTGAGGGAAAATATAGGATTTCTTGAAAAAAATATAGGATCAAAATCGGGCGAAAAGGCTAATCCTTGAGGCTGCCAGCGGTGATTCCTGCGACCATTTTGCGCCCAACGAGGGCGAACCCGATTACCACAGGTAGAAGGCTCAACATCGCTGCGGCAGTCAGGGATTCCCAAGGGAGCTGGAACTCACCGATCATCTCTCGCAAGCCCACTGGCCAGGTGCGGGTCTCATCCGATGAGGTCAACATGATTGCGAAGAGGACATCGTTCCAGGCGGTGATCGCAGTTAACGTACCTGTCGCTGCAAGGCCAGGTAGCACCAACGGAATCGAGATACGCCACATTGCACCCATGCGAGAGCAACCATCGATACGCGCAGCGTTCTCTAAATCTGGTGGAAGAGAATCAAAGAAACCCTTCATCAACCAGATCGTTGCCGGCAAGGTGAAGGTTGTATATGCCAATGTCAGTCCAAGGAAGCTATCGAGCAGTCCTAAGTTATTCATCAGGATGTACATAGGAACCAAGAGAAGTACTCCTGGAACCAATCGAATTACCAGGTAGGTAAGTAGAACTCCTTGGCGTCCACGGAACTTGCTTCGTGACAATGCGTATCCAGCTAAAGTTCCAAGGCTCAAACTGATTACAACCGTCATCGAGCTGACAATAATGCTGTTCTTAATCAGCATTGGAAAATTTGTATCTCGCCAAACGCCTATGTAGGCGGCAAAGCTTAAATCAGAGAAGCCCACCTTTGTGGGGAATCTTTGGATTGCTAAATTTGTGCGAAGGGATGTGTAGAAGGTCCACGCAAGCGGAAGAAGTGCAAAGAGGGCCAAGAATGTAATTCCAACATTAACTAGATAATACGAAATCGGACGCTTCTTCTTCTTGGTGGTAGACATCAATCTTCCTTTCCAAAGCGAGCAAAGCGAATATAAACCATGGCAAAGCCTGCAATAGCTGCCAGAACAGCTACAGAAATTGCTGAGGCATAACCAAAGTCATAGCTTTGGAAGGCGACTTGGAATGCAAGCAATGGAAGCACAGTGGTGCTATCTCCAGGTCCACCGTTAGTCATGAGCAGGACTAGGGTCGGTGAATTAATCAGGTGGATCACGCCCAAGATTGATGAAACTACAATCACTGGAGAAATAAGAGGGAGAATCACAAATCTAAAATGCTGCCAGCTATTTGCGCCGTCAACTGCTGTTGACTCTCTCATATCCTTTGGAATTCCTTGGATCGCGGCCAGCAAGAACAACATAAAGAATGGATAAGACGCCCATAGATCCACAAAGAGCACTGCATAGATAGCAATTTCAGGATTGCTCCAAAGACCAGCAGGTCCAAAGGAGATGCCAATGCCTTCCAGCATCTTTGTGAGCACGCCAGCATTTCCATCGAGAATAAATCTCCACATATAAGCAGTAACTACAGGAGGCGTAAACCAAGGAAGTACAACCAGAACTCTAATAATTCCAATGTATTTGCGTTCTTGGCTAAGCAACATTGCAGCGGCAAGGCCAACGCTGAGTTGTGTAATTAATCCAACACCCATAAAAAGCAGGGTGTTTCGTGCTGCTAAGAGAAAGAGTGGATCTTGGAACATCTGACGGAAGTTCTCCAGGCCAATGAATGTTGAACCAGGACCTTCCAAAAGAACAGTTCGCGTAAAACTTAAATACACACCGCGATAAACCGGGTAGAAAATAAAGGCAACAACGAGAGCCAAGCTCGGGGCGAGCAAAATCCAGGCGAAGTATTTGCCTTCAAGTATGGATTTAAATCCGCGCAGCGGAGCACCCGCTAACGTCTTTGTGCTCATGCGGTAAAGGTAGGTCTGTGCAGAGGGGCTGTCAATGGACTTGAGCAAAAAAATATAGGATTTTTCTTCTCACCTATAGGATCTCGGTATACCCCAAGGTCCTTAGATCAGGTTTGGGGGCTTAATTGAGAGCTTAAATGCCTGCATGGCTGCCGGAATTTCCTTAGTCCAAGTCACCAATTCATCATGGGCATCGTTAATAAACTTTTCACTCTTAAGTGTATGTAAGAAGGTATGTAGATCTTGATAAAGGTCAAAGGGATCACAGACAACGATTGGTTTCTGGTGGTAACCAAGGTGGCGTGCCACCCAGATTTCCATGAACTCTTCCATCGTGCCTAAACCACCCGGGAGGATGAGAAAACCATTGGAGAGATCTTCAAGCATCGCCTTGCGAGAGCGCATCGACTCGGTAATAAAGAGCTCGGTCGCTTCTTCATCTGCAAATTCTTTACCAACGAGCTTCTGTGGAATCACGCCAAATGTTTTGCCGCCAACGCTTCGGGCACCACGAGATACCGATCCCATCATGGAGAGCGTTCCCCCACCCCAGGCAACATCCCAGCCTTGCTCGGCGATCGCTTTTCCGACCTCAAAGGCGAAATCAACATACTTGTCATCAATTTTTGTTGAAGCTGAACAGAATACGGCGATACGCATATGGCAATAGTGCCACTAAAAGTTCTGATCTGTAAGATCAAACTATGAAAGAGATTGAGTGGAGCCAAGGTCACTGGCTCAACCAGCCATTGAATGTGCTGCAGGAAGGCTCTGAACTAAAAGTCTCGACAGTTCATGAGAGTGACTTCTGGAGAAACACTTCCTACGGATTTGTTCATGATTCAGGTCATGCACTCCTGACAGACTTTCCTGCCAATTCGTCGATGGAAGTTACTTTTCTTTTAGATTACGTGGGGCAATTTGACCAAGCTGGAATCATTGTTCATAGCGATAGCCAGCATTGGATCAAAGCAGGCGTTGAAAGTGCAGATGGCCGGCCACAAGTTGGTGCAGTAGTTACATCCATTAACTCTGATTGGTCGCTAGCACCAGTGCCACAATGGTTTGGAAAGCAAGTAACCGTGCGGGCAAGTCGAACAACTGATGCACTCACAATTCGTGCTCGCTGTGGTGACGATGATCAGCTCATACGACTTGCACCTATTGACGCCTCTCTGTCGTGGAGAGGTGGCCCTCATTGCGCCAGTCCAATCTCAGAATCTCTCGAGATTACGTTCACGCGATGGACTCACGGAGAAGCAGATTTAACGCTTCATTAACTACGGGGTTACAGTAGGCAGATGAGTACTCGTATCTGGAAAGCCCGTGATGTAAAAAAGTGCATCATCGTACCGAGCGAGCTCGATAACAAATATTCTCGTGGCGTACTTGGAATCATTACAGGTTCTGCGAAATATCCAGGAGCTGCAGTGCTCACAACAGCAAGTGCATCTGCAACAGGATTGGGAATGATCCGCTTTCATAGCAGCTCGGGCCTTGCTCATCTCGTACTTCACTCAAACCCAGAAGTTGTTGTACAGCCCGGTGCTGTGACCGCATGGCTTGCAGGATCGGGAATCGACAGTAAACGCTATAGCGATCTCACCACGTGGTTACGCCATCGTTGGTTTTCTCTATTATCAAAGCAGAGTGTTCCTGCTGTACTAGACGCTGGAGCACTTCATCTTGCAGGACGCTTCGATCAACCAACTGTGATTACACCCCATGCAGGTGAACTTGCACGTTTGCTCAATCAACGCGGCGTCACAGTCACAGCAGAGGCTATAGAAGGAAATCCAAAGAAGTGGGCAGTGAAAGCATCAGAAAAACTTAACGTTGTGGTGTTGCTTAAGGGATCACACACCGTTGTTGCAGATGGTGATGAAGTCATTGAACTTCCAGTTGCAACACCATGGTTAGCAACAGCTGGATCAGGTGATGTGCTTGCAGGAATTATTGGCGCACTTGTGGCGACAAATTACATTGAGATCCTCAATGACAGAAAACGATTAAGTGAAGTAGCAGCAAGTGCTGCATTTATTCACAACTCTGCTGCTCTGCTCGCATCTAGGGATGCCCCAATCTCTGCTTCTCAGATCATTGAATACATTCCAGATGCCATAAGAAAATTGATCTAGATGAGAAATTTTCCGTACATGAGTGGTGGAAGAGCGATACCTTAAATCATGACTCCCGCAGCGTTACCTCGAGTAATGATTGCAAGCGATGACGCTTTTGAATTAACAACGATGAGTGCAGCTCTACGACTTCATGGAATCAATATTGTTGGGGAAGCAAGCAATAAAGTAATTGCAGAAAATACATTTAGGTCACTACATCCTGAAGTACTTATTATCGATTTAATGTTTGTGGGTGCAGTCGGAATCATCTCTGATTTTCGTAAAATCAATCCAAAGCTCGGCATTGTTCTCATGACAGCCTGTCCTGATCTTCGTCTGTTGGGGGTCTCTGAGAAGTCGCTCCCAAAAGGTGTCCAGATTGTTCTCAAACGATCTGTTGCCGATTTGGTGGTTATGAGTTTTGCAATATCTCAATCTCTAGAATCTTCTTCTATAAATGCAAGTGCCCAATGGGTAAGAACCCATGCATCACTTCATGAAAATGCCTTTCAAACTGTTTTGAATGAATTTACCGATATTCAAGTAGCTACATTGCGCTTAGTTGCCCAAGGGCTGAGCAACTCCGAAATTGCTAAGGTCAGATTTGTCAGCGAAAAATCAGTAGAACAGATTGTTGCCCGCATCGCCCAACACCTGAAAGTCACACCTGATCGTTCTAGAAATCTTCGAGTTGTCATCACTGGCGAGTATTTCAAATGGATTGGTGCTCCTCGACACAATTAGTGAGAATGCACTTGCTAGAGTTGGACTATGTCTACCGCACTCACTTTGGATGAACTTCGCCAGAAATGGAATGATGTTCTCGATCTAGTGGAGCGGCAGGATCGCATTACTTGGATGGCATTTTTCGATGCACGACTTGCCTCTTTAGATGGGCACGTACTCACACTCGATTACTCCGATAGTGGCAAGTTCGGCGGTTCACACCAATTTCCGCAGACCCGAGAGCGCCAACTCAATCTCTTAAAGGCTGCAATAAAAGAGGTGTGTGGCGCAGAGATCGAAGTTGAACAACGTCCATGAAAAAGAGTCTCCTCGCGATTTCATTAACTCTTATAGCTGGCTTGCTCTATGCGACGCCAACGTATGCTGCTGGACGCACGTTAACTATGTCGCTCAATCAAACGCCTGGTCGATCTGAACCTGTAGTCACACTCTTTGGCCAACTTAAACCAGCTAAGAAGTCGATCCCCATCACAGTTCAGATTTACCTCAAAGGTAAATGGCAAGATACGCGCTTTATAAGTAAGACAGCAGCTGTTGGTACATGGCGTGTAGTTGCAGTTGCCACTGCTCTCAATGCCACCATGAAGTATCGCGCCAAAGCTAACGTCTCTGGAAAAGTGATCTACTCCCCCACGCGAGAAATAGTCATTAAAGCAGTGCCAGAGATGGCAGATGGCATGTCCCTAGTTGTTGATCCGCTTGGACCAGGTGGGCGAATACATGGCTCTGATGTAAGTAGATGGCAGCATCCCAATGATGCACCAATTAATTTCGTAAAGAAATATAAAGCTGGCTTGCGATTTGTGATGATCAAAGCATCTGATTCGCGTGATGATGCCGATGCACTCGCCCTCAAGTATGTAATTATGGATCGCAGCGCCGCACAAGCTGCAGGGATCTATACCGGTTTTTATCACTATGCAGTATTGCCAGATTCGAAAGAATCTGCCGTCATTGAGCGAGATGCGACAGCCCAAGCACAGAAAGTTTTGTGGCGACTGGCAGCCCTAGGTGGATATAACGAAATGGATCTGCCGTACGCACTTGATCTAGAAAATAACTGTGTTCGCTATGACAGTTCTGGATGTGCAAAATATGCCACGAAGCAGTCAGTTACATTATGGGCAAAGACTTTCCTTAGAATCGTAAAAGAGAAGACTGGTCGCACGCCGATTCTTTACTCATATCCAGCCTTTCTTGAAAATGCGATGGTGCGAGATAGCGAGTTAGCAACATATCCGCTCTGGCTCGCCCAGTATGCAATTGACCCAGCTGATCCACTTGCACAACCGGGGCTAAAACCTGGTGGCTGCTACGTGCATTCATGGACCTCTGCAAACTGTTCATCACAGTGGATCATTTGGCAGTACTCATCGTGTGGAATTGCACCAAAATATGGCGTTCCTGGAAGTCGCTTAGATCTCAACGTATTTCGTGGAACGCAAGATGACTTTCTTGCTCTGGCAACAGGGGCGTGGAAGCCAGCTGAGAGTGACTTCATGCCAAAGAATGAAACAACGACGGTGACGATTAAATCAGTCAATGCAACTGCGACAGATAAGAATGCAGTGGTAAAAATTGAAGTCTTTAGACCAACCGGACTTCCTGTTGTCACAGGAACAGTTCGTTTTTATCCAGACCCAAAAAATCGTCCAGAAAATATGTTGGTGCAGACAGTTGTGCGTTCAACAAGTGGTGCGTGGACGCTGACAATTAAAGGGCTACCTGCCGGCACATGGCCTGGCGAAATTGGATTTGTTGATGCAACTGGGACACATGCAAAGGTGCGCACTCCGCTTGAATTTGTGATTGCTCAAGGTCCAACGCCAGCACCATCGCCAGTACCTTCACAGAAGCCGGTTACTCCAAAGCCAGCAACAGATGGCTGCGCAAAACAAATCAAGAACTAGAGAGCACCAAACTCGATCATCATCGCCTGTTCTGGACCAAGAATTGGTGTCGTTAGACCTATTACCTCCAGCTCGCGGCCAGTAAGTGTCACCCCACTCATCCAAGTGGGATTTTTAATCAACATACTGTGAGGGGCTCCTGCGGGAAAGACTGGCTTTACTTGATATGAACGAAGTGGATCTAAACCACGGAATTTCATCGGTGCTGGATGAACTGCAACAGTTGGCGTCAACTGGGCATATGTAAAGAGTGCTCGCGATTGATCAGGTGCTACAACTCCGTAGAGATAGGCGTGTGAATCTGGATAATCCATCCGCACCGAAGTACCAGTGTGCAAAAGATTGCGATTGTTCTTATAAAAATCTGCCCATTGCGTAAGTGCCTTCTTCTCTTCTGGAGAAGCTTGGGTGAGATCCCACTCGATTCCTGCATGACCAAAGAGCGCTGTAACTGCTCGAAATGAGAGGTCAAGAGTGCGCCCAGTTTGATGTCCTCGTGTTGGGCCGACATGTGTTCCAAGTAGTTCTGGTGGAATCACAAGTGAGGTCCACCGCTGAATGGTTTGCCTTTCAAGTGCATCATTGTTATCACTTGTCCAGAATCGATCCACATGATCAAGCACTCCTAGATCAATTCGCGCACCACCTGATGCACAGGATTCAATCTCTAATTGTGGATCTCTTTTTTTAAGCTCTGCAAAAAGTCGGTAGATGGCTTGTGTTTGTAAGCGAGTACCGGCGCGGCCCAGATGTCCGCCATCATTGAGTACTCGATTGTGATCCCACTTGATGTAGGCGATGTTATGCGCTGTCAGAATCGAAGAAGTTTGCTCGAGCACATGTTCAAAGGCGCCGGGATGTCCTAGATCTAGAACTAATTGATTTCGCCACAGCGCTGGTGTGCGATCAGCCTCTCGCAGAACCCATTCAGGGTGTGCGCGATAAAGATCAGAGTCAGGGTTAATCATTTCGCCCTCAAACCAGAGGCCGAATTCAATACCCTTTGCGTTGATGTATTCGATCATCGAAGTAAGACCTTGTGGCCATACGTCAGGTGAAATCACCCAATCTCCCAGCCCACTCTTGTCATTGCGTCGAGATCCAAACCAACCATCATCGAGTACTACTCGCTCAATACCGATCTCGGAAGCCACATCAACGAGCTCCTTAATCTTTTCAAAACGCTGATCAAAGTAGATCGCCTCCCACATATTCAACGTCAGTGGTCGTGGTCGTTGCGGATGTTGCGCGCGCGCTCTGATGTGACGATGGAAGGCGGTGCTAATCCCATCTAAGCCATCTGAAGAAAAGACTGCAACCACGCGAGGGGCGAGATAACTCTGACCAGGCTCTAGAACCACTTCACCCGGGTGCAAGAGTTCGCCTGCACCAATAGCTTGAAAACCTTCTGACGTTCTCTCGATGAGATTTTGATTATTCCCACTCCATGCGCAAGAAAGTGCCCACGCGCTTCCTCCTGCAAATGTTGTAGCTGCTTCAATAGCGAGTTGAGCGATTGTGAAATTGTGCCCGCTTCGCCCCTCGCGACTATCTCGTACCCACGTACCAGTTGAAATGTCTCGACGCTGTGGTTGACGCTCATTAGACCAGCGACCAGTGAAATCTAAGCTTTGCTCAGCTTCTTGCGGAAGTGGTAACCAATAGATCAATTCATTGAGTGTGTAGTGACTCTGTCCAGAATTGGTAAGTTCGAGCTCAAGTGTTAAGACACCGAAGGTGTCCATCGAACACTTATACGTCAGTGATAACTGCGCGTATGAATCTTTGAGCAAGACTGCTAATGAATTCTCATGTGTCTTAAAGGTCTCAACTACAAAGTGTGAAGACCACGCACTGCCATTGCGATGACCGCTCAGCGCGCTTCTTCCTAAAAATCCACGTGAGGCTTCACGCATTACTCCAGGGCTTTGAACGGAATCAAAACCACTATTTGTAACTGACGGTGTTTGGGCGCTAGAGATATCTTGACTTACAGGACCAATCGGTGCGCCCCAATGGCTAAATACAAGTGCCCCATCAATAACTTCGACAATTAGCTCAGCGCTGGCAGATGTCAGGATGGCCCTTTGTACGCTCACATCGGTACAGTAGTGCCATTATGAGCCAGATTAAAAATCTAGACGCGGGAGTAACGCGCAGTGATCTCCCGATGTCTGATGGTCGCATTATTCGCTACTACGACAGCACAGAACGTGTGCGTGAAGCTAAAGATTTACGACCAGTTGAAGAACAGCCTGGCATTGGAGAGTTGCGTCTTGATCCACTTGTCAACGAATGGGTTGTCATGGCAGCTCATCGCCAAGGACGCGTGTTCTTGCCGCCAAAAGAGTTATGTCCACTCTGCCCAACAACTTCAGATCTCCTGAGTGAGATACCAGATAAAGATTATGAAGTTGTGGTCTTTGATAACCGTTCACCTTCATTGCGTGCACCAATTGGTGATTGGGCTCTTCCCGATCTAGTCGGAACTGATACAGATCCCGGGACTGCTGCTGGTAAATGTGAAGTGGTCTGCTTTACAGATAATCACGGAGGTTCCTTTGGCGAACTTTCGCAGCGTCAGGTGCGCACCTTGATGGAAGCATGGCGTGATCGCGTCCGCGAACTTTCAACACATTCTTATATCCGCCATATTGCACCATTTGAAAATCGCGGCGAAGAGGTAGGCGTTACTTTATTTCACCCTCATGGTCAGATATATGCATATTCATACTTGCCGCCTCGTGTGATCAAGATGTTAGATGTTGCGCAAGCTCACTTTGATACAACGGGTCGAGTTCTCTTTGATGATGTTCTTGCTCGTGAACTACACGAGCAAGAGCGCATCATCGCTCGTAACCACCATTGGGTGGCATTTGTTCCATACGCTGCTCGCTACCCATTTGAGATTCATGTCGCACCTCTTTCACCTGTTGCTGATTTAGCAGCGTTGACTCCAGAGCAAGCAGATGCTTTTCCTGAAATCTCCATCGAAGTAATGCGCAGACTAGATGGTGTCTTTGGAATTGCCATGGCATATATCGCAACCTGGCACCAAGCACCGGTTCGAGAGGGTCGCGATCTCTTACGTCTTCATTGGCAGATTACAAGTGTGCGCCGAGCACCAGGAAAATTGAAGTATCTAGCAGGCAGTGAATCAGCCATGGGTGCTTTCATTATGGATCTCAAACCAGAGCAATCTGCTGGTCAATTGCGTGATGTAGTACTTTAAATGTCAGATTGGCTATCCCCTGATGTAATCGCATCAGCTCCTGGTCGCGTAAATCTCATCGGCGAACATATTGATTACAGCCAAGGGTTTGTTCTTCCCTTTGCGATCACCTACCGCACGACGGCTCAGGTTCGCAGGCGAGATGATCAGATCATCAGAGTTCGATCTAAACAGCAATTAGATGCTGTCATTACTTCATCGATCTCAGAATTAGCACCAGGATCTCAAGGCGGATGGGAGCTATACGTCTTTGGTGTCATATGGGCACTTGGCATATCAGAAGGCGTTGATATCGAAATTGATGGACAGGTACCACTTGGTGCAGGTTTATCTTCATCTGCAGCACTTGAATGTGCTGTTGCCGTTGCTCTTAACGAACTCTTCTCACGTGAACTTACTGTGAAAGAGTTGGCTCTCCTTACGCAAAAGGCAGAAAATCTCTATGTCGGTGTTCCCTGTGGAATCATGGATCAGTCGGTCTCATTAATGGCCGAAGCCGGTGCTGCGCTCTTACTCGACTGTCGCGATCTTTCGACAAAGTTGGTGCCATTTGATCTAGCCGAATCTGGTCTTGAGCTGTTAATCATCGACACGCAGGCTCATCACGCACTTGTTGATGGCGAATACGCCAAACGCCGAAGCGCTTGCGAAAGTGCGAGTAGCAAACTCAACATTTCTTCACTTCGTGACATCACTCTCGAATCTTTAGAAGAAGTTAAAGGATTGCTCAGTGACGAAGAGTTTATGAGAGCACATCACGCTGTATCTGAGATGGCGCGAGTACTCGCTGCCGTTACGGTTTTAGAGCAGAAAGATTTCCCTGCCCTCGGATCTTTAATTTCTCAATCCCATAACTCTTTGCGAGATCAATATGAAGTATCTTGCCCTGAACTCAACTGCGCCGTTGCTGTGGCCTTAGCCTACGGAGCACTCGGTGCGCGAATGGTCGGAGGAGGTTTTGGCGGAAGTGCCATCGCACTTGCAGCTCACGACCAGATTGAATCGATTAAGGGTGCGATTGACAAGGCATTTAAAGAAGAGTCATTTACGGCACCGCGCTTTTTTACTTCACTTCCTTCAGAAGGTGCGAAAGTAATTAAGAAACTGGTTCGATAGAAATTACAGTCACGCCACCGATTGATGAGAGCACATCAACAAGATCGGTGGGGTCAGTTCCAGGCACTGCAACGAGAATGTCGTCATAGCCAATTCCATCGCTAGATTCCAAAACATTTAGGCTGCGGATATCGCATCCAGCTGCACCTATTGCAGATGCAATTGTTCCAAGTGAGCCAGGTCGATCTGGCAATGAAATCTTGAGTTGGTAGAGCGCCATGGATGCACTCTACATGGATGGCGCTGTGCCGAGAGTGACTCTAAATGATTTACTGCCACCGCTATTGGGTAGGTCGACAACGACGGTGATCGTGGCGCCCGGAGCATATGAGCGAATCTTCACAATCGCTGCAACACGGTCAGAAACTCTTACACCGTCGATCGAGCGAATAACTGATCCAGCTGGAATGCCAGCTTTCTCAGCGCCGCCACCAGCAGTAGGGCGAAGGATGCGAGCTCCGATTCCGGTGTAGGTAGTGTCAAGTTCGACGCCGAGAAGAGGTCGGGTTGATTTACCAGTTGCAATAATTTCATCGATGACGCGCTTTGCTTCGTTAATAGGAATTGAGAATCCAAGACCGATTGATCCGCCTTGACCATCAGAAGATAGAGAAGCAATTGCTGAGTTAACACCGATTATTCGACCTTGTGCATCAACGAGTGCACCGCCAGAGTTGCCAGGGTTAATTGAGGCATCGGTTTGAATAGCATTTACAAAAGATTCATTTCCTAGGTCACCCACTGCAACAGGGCGATTAAGCGCTGAGATAATTCCACTGGTTACAGTGCTAGCAAGTCCAAGAGGTGAACCGATAGCAAGTACTGGATCTCCCACGCTGACCTTAGAAGAATCGCCAACTGCAATTGTAGGAAGATTTCCAGACTTAATCATGAGAACAGCGAGGTCATACATTGGATCTCGCCCAACGATTGTCGCTGCTACTTGATCGCCATTTGTAAATTCAACTTTGATGGTTCCGGTTGTAACAGCATTTTCGATGACGTGGTTATTGGTAATAACGTAACTTGTGCTCGAATTACTCTTATAGATAGATCCTGAACCGGTGCCACTACCCAAGGATGATGTGACAGCAATGGAGACAACGGTCGGAGTAACAAGGGCGGCAATCGCTTTGGCGTTTAATCCAGCGCTACCGATCTCAACGAGTGTTCGATTTGTGGGACATGCCCCGGTTGATGAAAGGAAGAGAGCCCCGGTGCGCTTATCTGCACAAGCCGTAATTACTGATGACGGGGTTGTGGTTGCCGCAGTTGCGACGCCACCTGCAATGATTGCTCCTGCAAGAAATGCCGAAATGATCTTGGCCGGGCTCTTCACTCTCATGTTTTTCATACTCACCATCTTGTATCTCGATGCTGAAATTACTCTGTGACTTTACTGAGCGATCCAAGAGGATCTTGCTCCCTCACTTGGATTCGAACCAAGAACCTGCCGATTAACAGTCGGCTGCTCTGCCGTTGAGCTATGAGGGAATAGTGCAGAGGGCAGACTCTACCGCACCTTTGCAGACGGGGAAAAATCGAAGGATTAAAGCGAGCCTATAGCCAAATCGTGAAGTCCCCGGCGGGTGGTTTCAAGGGCCACCAGGGAAGCAAATGCTGCGTTGTACTCATCTGGATTTTCGACTGGGTTAAGGCGCTGCAGATTCGATTTGAGATCGGCGATCGCGCGACTGATTCCTACTTCACGCAACCGAGCAACAATTGATTCAATGTATCTCGCCGAGACTTCACCATCTGAACGAATTGGCTCG
>Ga0164293_10001461_pt1 | contig 19718 bp, 12 predicted proteins | sample GEODES118metaG_FD_111487 | JGI IMG/M metagenome (GOLD analysis project Ga0164293, IMG submission 111487) | Eutrophic lake water microbial communities from Lake Mendota, Wisconsin, USA - GEODES118 metaG | ecosystem: Environmental > Aquatic > Freshwater > Lake | place: USA: Lake Mendota...
CTTCCCGTAGGATTCCCGCATCTCGATGAGCGTGGGATGCACGTCATCGCCCTCCAGTTCGCGTTCGCGGCCCCAGAGGTAGTAACCTCCATGCGAATGCAGCAGCACCACCGCAGGCGCGGGCTTCGTGAGGCCCTTCGGGATCAAAACCGTGCCCGGCACGCGAAACACCGGCGTGGTGTTGAACCGGATCTCCTCGCGGATGTAGTCGCCGCAGTCCCTGCGCGAGATCACCTCCGCCTGCGGATCGCACTTCTCCGGCGTGTAGTGAAACAGTTCCAGCATCTTCGCCCGAGCCTTTGCCTTCCAGGCTGCGAGATCGCCATGCTCGTCTTTGAGAAACGAAAGCGGCCGCTCACCTCGCGGCTTCAGCTTCTGGACGAAAACATCCAAGGTCCCCGTGTGCGGTCCGATCTTCGGCGGCTTGGGATTCATCGAGTAACGAATCTCGGGCTTCGCACTCGGTTGTTCCGCAGCGGAAGACGCGGCTGTTGTGGTAGCGGCAACGGTGGTCAAGAAGGCCCGGCGGGAGGTTTTTGTGCTGTTTTTCATGGGTCGAAGGTGTGGATTCGTGGTCGAGTCTTTAGATCCTCACGAAGAACTTGTTTCGATACATCCAGTAAACCACCAGCCAGAAGGTGAAGCCGATGGCGGAATAGCGGAGCACGGATTCCAGCTCCGGTCCTGCGATGAGAAAGACATCCTGACCAAGGTAGCGCTGCCAAAGGCCGCCGACCCAGGGCTTGAGGAGCTGTGACACCATGTAGAGCGCGATGGAGTTGGCCCCGGCGACCATGAGCGGGAAGGTCCAGCGCTTCCAGCCGCGCATGTCCACGATGTAGTAAAACGCGGCGAGCATCAGGACACACATGCCGCTGCACACTAGACTGAAGCTGGGCGTCCAGATGCGCTTCACCAGCGGGCAGAGGCCACTGTGGCCGATGAACTGGCCTACGAGCACGAGAACGGCACCCGCCATGAGCAACACGCGCAGTTTGCGAGAGTTGCCGGCTCCTTTGGCGCGCACCCAGTCGGCGCACATGATACCAGCGATCATGGTAGGCAGCGATGGGAGAAAATTGAGCGTCTGATAGCCCCCCTCATTCGCCACGAAGGGGGCGTTTTGTGGGAAGAGATTCAGGAACCACACATCAAAGGCATGGAAGGCATTTGAGCACTTCCACCAGACCTGCGACATGCCCGCATGGTTCGCGGCGGCCCACTCGGGCGTAATGCCGGGGCCGAGTTGCGATGAACCGCCGTGCAGCACAAACAACAACCACGTTCCCACCAGCAACGCCGCCGCTGCCATGGCCTGCACACGATATCCGCGGCCCACACACAACGCCGCGAGCGGATAGCAGAGGCCGATCTGCGCGAGCGTGTTCGTCAGCGTCCAAGCATCATGCGGCTTGCTGTGCGAGGAGAGAAAGATGCCGAGAAGGATGAGCACGCCCGAGCGGATCAATGTGTGGCGCACGATTTGAGCACGTGTTTGACCTTCTCGCTCGCGTCTGGCTTGAGAGAAGGGCATCGCCATGCCGACCATGAACATGAACGCAGGCATGATGAGATCCCAGAAGCCCCAACCCGCCCACGGTCCATGATCAAACTGCGCGTGGAAGAAGCGCCACCAGCCCGAGTCAGGATGCGCCTGCATTTTCAGCTCGCTGAATTTCCCCATGCCGAAGCCGCCCCAAGTGAGGCAGATCATGATAAAGCCACGATAAGCATCGAGCGACAACAGTCGGCTGTTGGTCGTGGCGAGGTCAGGTGAAGTCGGCGTGGTCATGGCGGTGTTAGGCAAAAGTGGCGAGCAGCGCGGTGGTTCCCTCGGGCAGATCAAACGCGACATGGGTGCGAGCGCCTTCCAACATGAAAGTGCCGCTGCGGAAGTCGCGGATGGAGTTGGTCTCGCGCAGGTCATTGCCGCCGAGACGCAGTCGTTTCGTTGTGCGGTTCAGCGTGAGGGTGAAGTTGGTCGTCGGGAACTTCGTGGAGATGTTCACTCCTACTTCATCAGCGCTGGCTCCCGGGGCCACGGTGATGTCGCTGAGCTTCTTCGCCATTTCATAGCGTCCGATCTCGCTCGTCTTCATCCACAGCGTGCGCGTGCGATCGGGATCGAGTGCATCGAGGCGGCGTTTCACGGTTCTGAGCGTCTTGAAGCCGGGAGCGTCGTTGGCGTAAAAACACGGCCAGTGACCCAGCAAGATGGTTGGCAGGTCTTTCTTCAACAGCTCCGGCACACGGCCCTTCTCCAAGTCCTCGGCGATGAACTTGTCCGGCTCCGACGGATCGTAGCCCGAGCCGCCGAACCAATCCCCCGTTCCGGGAATCACGCTCGCGATGGCGCGGCCCTGCGCTTTGTCCACGTGCCAGAGCGGCGTTTCGGGATCTTCGTTGTCGCGCACATGGACGAAATAGAACGGCCGCGTGTTGCCCGTGACGCGAATGGCGGCATCCAGCGATGCGCGGGCATAGGCGTCCTCGTTTTTGCTCCCGAACTCGCCGGGGCTGGTGATGCCATCACAGGCGATTCCGGCGTTTTTGAGCAGTTGCAGGGCTGCGGTGAGGTAATCGGTCAGTTGATCCATTGGCGGGTCTATCCACTCGTATTGCTCCCAGGCATCGGTGAGTTTCCAGGTCTTCAAATCGACCACGCCCGTGTGCGAGATCATCTCCGGCGTGATGTCGAAGTTCGGCTGGATGATCTCTCGCGTGACTCGCAGCCACGCCTGCAACTCACGCTCGGGATGTCCGGCGAAGTTTTGGTCAATGCGACCGATACCCGCCGGAAACGGCACCATGCTGAACTTTCCACGAATGCCCTGCTCCCCGCACCATTCGCCCCATTCGCGCACAAAATCCGCCGGCACCGTGCTCGCCATGCTGCCGAGCTTGTCGTGGAGCCGCTCCCAGCCTGATGGCTCCGTGCCGGGATGCAAACGCTGCCGCCACTCATGTCGCTGCTTGATCCAATACCAGCCCAGGTTGATCACCGGACACGAGTCATCAATGACCAACGCCAGCGGCGTGCGCAGCAGCGGATTGCGCACCGAAACCGTCAGCCCCTCCGCCGCCCGCACACCCGCTGCGAGCATGGCCGCGCCTGCTCCCGCAGTCCGCAGAAAGCGCCGACGGGAGTATGTGCCGCAGTGGTGTTGCATTCGGGTCAGGGTGAGGTCAGGCTTTTTTTGCCTTCAATGCTTTACCAGCAAGATTCCGGAGGCTTTACCTGCGGCGACGACGGGTGACCAAGCCCGCGAGACCAAGCATCAGCAGCAGGGCGCGGCTTGGCTCCGGGACTGCGATAATGCTAAACACCCCGGTCTCATTGTCAAACTGCCCCACCAAACCGGGACCCAACGGGCCGAGCGCTGAGTAATCCAACACAAACGTTCCGCTGATCGCGCCTGAACCTCCAAGATCAACCAGCGTCCACATGTCACCCCAGGCGAACCCGGTCATCAGGGATGGATTCCTGATCACCAGTTTGGCGCCGCTCGCCGCGTTGAGATTCCCGTAGACCACCAGCAGACGGTCGGCGGCCGCCAGGCTGGCCGTGCTGTCGCCAAGACCCGCACCCGTGAAGAGATCGAAACTCACCGTCCCCGCACCTCCAATATCGATGTTACCAGTGCCACCGATCTCAAACTGCGAGGCAACCGGCGACCCGAGCGTGCTATCCCCGACGAAGAGTGCGCCGTTCATGGTCACGAGGCCTGCGCCGTTCTGGATGCTGCCCGTGCCGCTCAGGGTGCTGTCGCCGCTCACGGTCACGGCGGTAGTGGTGATGGCGGCATTGGCCACGAAGATGCCGCTGTTCTGCACGGTGGTGGGGCCGTTGTAATTGCTCGCGGCGCTGACGACGAGTGTGGTGCCGTCCACCACGAGGTCGCTATTGGCGCTGGCTCCGCTGATGCCGATGCCGGTGATGTTCACGCGGCCGCCGCCCATGATGGAGGCGGTGGTGCCGTCCTTCACGAGGCCGCCGGTGAGGTTCAAGGTGCCGCCGCCTGCGTTGATGCTGGCGCTCATGGCTGCGGTGACTTGTCCTGCAAAGGTGCTGGTGCCGCTGTTGACCAATGCGCCGCCGTTGCTGATGCCGGTGCCGTTGAGGCTGACGGCTTCGGCGGTGCTGTAGCTGACGTTGGTGAGCTTGAGCGCCGCGCCATTGGTGACGGAGGTGCCAGCTGCCGCAGTGCCGAGCGCGTTGTTCGCGGTCACTTCCAGCACGCCCGTGCTGATGGTGGTGGTGCCGGAGTAGCTGTTGGCGACGGAGAGGGTGGTGGTGCCTGGCCCAGCCTGGGTGAAAGAGCCGGCGCCGGTGATGGCTTGGCCGTTGAGGCCGGTGGCTTGGGTGAAGGCATTGCTGCGGTTCACGATCAGGCTGGCGTTGTTGGTGACGGCACTGGTGCTGGTGAGCGCGCCCGTGGTGCCGCCATTGCCGAGCTGGAGGGTGCCCGCGCTGATGGTGGTGCCACCATTGTAGGTGTTCGTTCCCGAGAGGATGAGCGTGCCGGCCTGGGTCTTGGTGAGGCCTGCGCCGGTGCCCTGGATCGCTCCGGAGATGATGACTTCCTGCGTGGTCTGGTTGCTGTCATTGATGGCGAAGGTGCGGGTCGCTCCGTTGAGATCGAGCGCGGCGGAGATGGTGGTGGTGCCGTTGTTAAATGTGGCCGCTCCAGCGAAGTAGGTGGCGGTGCCATTGAGGGCCAGCAGGCCGCCACCGGCGGAATCGGTGATTTGGTTCAGCGCTCCCAGCGCGGTGGTGCTCCCCGAGGACAACTGGAGTGTGGTGCCCACTGCGTCCGTCTTGCCGTTGAGGTCGAGGGTGGCCGTGCCAGCCACCCGCTGATCAAGAAGCACCGTGCCCGTGCCCAGGACGCTATTGGCACCGAGCTTCAAGGTGCCGTCCCGAATCACGCTATTCGCGTGGGCATTCGCCGGATTGTCCAGCCGCAGCGTGCCGAGACCGCTCTGGACAAATCCGCCGGACAGGATCGCACCGGAGATGACGAGATCATCCACCGCCGCACCATTGCCCACGACGATCCCTCGGTTGACGCTGTTGAGGTCGAGGTTGGCCGAAATGGTGGCTTGGCCATTTTCAAAGCTCGCGGTGCCAGCGTTGTAGGTGACGGTTCCGCCCAGAGTGAGGGTAGCGGCTGTTGCGCTCGAGTTGATGACGCTGGGGGTCTGGCCCGCGTTGGCCGCTGTGGTGGTGGCGCTGCCCAAGGTGAGCACGGCGATGGTTTCGTTGAAGCCGTTGAGGTCGAGGACACCATCGGTGGAGCCAGCAGTCGTCGCCCTGCGGACAGTGACGGCGCCGGTATCGGGGATCACACCGGAAGCACCAAGCCTCAGGGTGCCGCTTTCGACAAGCGTGCCGCCGAGGTAAGTATTGCCGGTGCTTGAAAGCTGGAGAGTGCCCGCACCCGTCTTCGTGAGTGAGAAGGATCCGGCGGTGATGGCCCCGCTGAGGTTGGCATCCACGCTGGCGGCTCCATCGTCCACCTGCACGATGCGGTTCCCGCCATTGAGATTGATGGGGTTTTGGAAGTGGACCGTGTGGGTGGCGCTGCTGGCTCCGAGGACCAATGTGGAGGTTCCTGAGAAAAAGTTGCCCGTAGCCCAGCTTACGCCGGCACTTGCGCCGCCGAGATTGACATTGCGATCTGCCCCGTAGGCGGCGAATCCGCTCAGGGTGGTGGTGATATTCACCTGGCCAGCGCCTGTGCCGAGTGCGCGGGTGAAGTCGCCATTGCCCAGGCCCAGGACGCCGCCCGCCAGGGTCAAAGCGCTTTCTCCAGCTCCAACAGTGGTATCTATGCCGCCGGGGAGCGCATTGGCACTGTCCAAGCGCAGCACGCCTGCACTCACGGTGGTGGTGCCCGTGTAGGTGTTGGCACCGGAGAGGGTGAGGGTTCCTGTGCCGGCCTTGGTGAGGCCCGCAGTTCCCTCGATGATGGCGGAGATACTGGCGGTCTTGCCCGTGCCAAGGGCATTGACGGTGATGGTGGGTGTGGCACCGGCGAGGATGAGGTTGTTGGTGGAGACACCATTGTTGTCGAGGATCCAACTTCCAGCGGTGGCTGGAGTCGTATCGCCGAAAATCAGATTCGTCAGCGTGCGATCACCATCGAGGCTCACGGTCGTGTCTGCCGTGATGTTGAGCGTGTTGAAGTTGGCCGTGAAGCCGCTTCCGTTAGCGATGGTGCCGCCAGACCAGTTGGCCGTATTGCTCCACAGGCCGCCGCTGGTGTTGGTCCAAGTGCCATCAGCAGCTCGAACGGCAGCTGCGCCGAAGCAGAAGATGATCAGCGCCAGGAGCAGTGCTTTTCGGCAGGCGACGCTGGAAGGCGCGGGCCGGGCAAGGGAGTTGGCTAGGGTGGTCTGCATAAAATCAGGGGGATGCGAGGTGTTCAGTTCCGCGTGACTTTGAGGTGGGCGAAGAGCACGCCTCCCACGGCGAGGGTGCGGCTGATCTTCACTTGCACCAAGTCCACGCCCGGACCTGCGCCATCATTGGTCGCGGGGGGGATGATGATGGTGGTGCCGTTGTCGGTGGCGGGGTTCCAAGCGGCCAGATCGCTGCTGTATTCCACTTCGATGATGGTTTGGGGATCCGTGTTGGCGTCATCATCCCGCCGGTAGGTGAAGATGACGAAGTTCGGATCGGTGGTGTCTTCCAAAGTTGGCAGCAGCGGGATGGCGTTGGCATCCTCGTCGGTCGCTCCAAGCACCCAGGCTAGGCCGTTGTCCACACCATCGTTGTTGGCGTCAGCACCGAAGACAATTCCCGCGCCGGCCCAGGCTTGATAGGGATTGGGCGAGTAGGTCCCGGTCACACGCAGATCCGGCCCCACCCACGCGGTGGCGAGGCCGCTCCAGCCGCTGGTATTGTTCCAAGTGATGTTACCGGTAAAATCCCCGGCACCGACCTTGGTACCTGTTCCGTCAATGAGCGTCGCATCCAAAGTGGTATTCGCCGTCGGGGTCCACAGGTTCACGGTCAGCTTCGCACCGTTCACCACCTCCACGCTGCCGGCGCTCGTGCCCCAGCCGGTGGACTGGACGGTGTCGTAGGCGTTGGTCGCGGTGCCGTTGATGTCGGCGACAAAGGTCGAGCCTGCGTTGAATCTCAGCGTGTGGGAGGCGTTGCCGGAGCTGTTAAAGCCCTGAAACACCACGGTCCCCACGCCGCCGACGCCATCGCCAGGGCTTAGCACCCCGTTGCCCGTGCCATCACCGATGCTATGCGTGCTATCCAAAAACAGCCGGTCGGTGCCGAAGCCCGTGCGTGTGCCCTTGATCGTGCGGGCGTTGCCCACGCAGTAAACGATCTTTCCAGCAGCGACGCGTGAGTCCCCGGGAATCCACCGTTGTTTGAAGCCGGTGCCGTCACCGAATCGCATGTTGCCCTGGAAATCCCACGCCCCGCTCCAGGTGGTGCCGGTAGCGGCGAACATGGCATTGTTGGTGTTGGCGGCGTCTGCCGTGAGAGTCAGCTTCCCGGTGCCATGCGTGGGACAGTTGATGCGGGTCAAAGGGACGCCGATGGGGGACAAGAACGAGTTGCTGTTGATGTTGAGCGTGGCGCCGGCGGCGATGTTCCCGGTGCCGCCGGTGGCGAGGTTGTGGGCGATCGTGCCGCCGTTGAGGTTGATGGTCCCGAGGACGTTGTTCTCGGATCGGATCTCGAGTCTCCCGCCCGTAGCGATGTTCAGCGTGGCGCTGGTGTTGATGGGCGAAACGGCGGTCGTGCCCGGATCGGTCAATTGCAGCGTGCCGGTGGCCTGGAGGTTCACGGTCACCCCGCCGACGACTTCGTTGGTGACGAGCGTGTTGACGGTGAAGCCGCCACCGATGTTCGCGGTGTCGCCCGAGCGTGGTGGGCCACCTGCTGGCGTCCATGTGCTTGCCGCATTGAACCGGCCATTGGCCTGGGCGGTGTAGATCACGGGGGCGAGCACGGTGAAGGTCACTGTATCGGTGCCCACCAAGCCGAGGCCGTCGGTGGCAGTGAGCCGCAGCACATACACCCCGCCTTCACTGAAGGTCGCCGTCGTGTCGATGAGCGCTGCATTGCCAAAGGTCACGGTGCCGGGGCCGCTGTCCTTCGTCCATGCATAGACGATGGCCGGCGTCGCGGGCAGGCCGTCGTCAACGGTGAGCGTGCCGTCCACATTGACGGCACCAGCGGCCAGCGTGACGGACTGGTTTGCGCCAGCATCCACCACGGGCGCTGCGTTAAGTTGAACCGTGATCGTAATCGTGTCGGTGCCCTGCAACGCGCCGTCATCGGCCGTGAGGCGCAACACATAGGCTCCAGCCTGGCTGAAGGTCACCGTGGTGACGAGCTGCGTGGTATTGCCAAAAGTCACCGTGCCGGGGCCGCTGTCCTTCGTCCAGGCATAGGTCGGCGTGCCCGGCACGCCGTCGTCATAAAGCAGCGTGCCAGTGAGGGACACGTTTCCGGTCGGCAGCGTGTTCACCACGATGCTCTGGTCGGCTCCAGCCTCGACCAGCGGTTGGATGTTGCCAGTGGCCTCGCGCACGATGACCCCGGCGGCGTTGGACGGCGTGCCGATGTTGTAGAAGTAGCTGCCGCTGGCCAGTGCCACGAGGACCGTCTCCGGGTTCTCGACCACCGCATCGTCCACCGGTGTCATGGTGATGGTGGCCGAGGAAGCGCCGTCTGGAATGGTCACCGTGCCGGTCTTTGCCGTGTAGTCCACCGTGCCAGTGGTGGAGAAGGCGAGGGTGTAGTCTCCAGGGCTGCCTCCAGGCGTGGCTGTGCCATCGATGGTGAAGTTGACCACGAGAGTGCCGTCCGTGCGGGTGCCACGGCTGACGGTGAACTGGCCAGCGGTCGGTCCGACTTCCGTCGCCGTCGGTTGGGTTACCGACTGCGTCACCGACGGCACGGTGTAGGTGCCGGACCGGCTCAGGGTCAGCTTGCTGCCCCATCCACTGCGGCCGACCACAAAGGCAGGCACCGTCACCAGACCGTGGGCGTCCGCGACCACCTGGCCTTGCGAGCGCAGGACAGGACTGGCCGGTGTGCTCATATCCCAGTTCTGCCAATTGACGGGTTCGCCCGGCAAGGGCTTGAAATTCTTGCAGCGCCGAGGGGTCACGTCCGCAGTGGCCGTGGGTTCGTTCCAGGAACTGCGTGAATGGGTCGCCACGCGCAGGCAAATCGCGAGGCTCGTGTTCGTGTCGATGATATTGTCGGCGGTGCTGTTCGTGTCGAAATTCTGGTGTTGGGTGGACCACTGGAAATGCCCATTCCAGACACCAATAGGGTCGCCGTCGCAGATCAGGAATTCCTGCTTCAGCAGGTTCACGCGGGCGGCGATCTCTGCCGCGGTGGGTGCACGCCCGAGTTGTGAGGTGAGCACGGAGAGCGAATAGGAGGACAGTGCCGGCATGTAGGCCACCATGTCGCCCGACTCGATGGTCAATTGCGTCGAGGTATTGCTCAAGATGCGGAAGAAGGTGGTATTGACCAAGGCCCCCGGGCCGAGCACCAGGGTCTTGCCGACGAGGTTGGCGAAGTTGCCGTTGCCGTCGTCGTCGTTTTGCCCGCGCTTGTTGATGTCCGCTGTGAGTGCGCCGGGCGCGATAGTCAACGTCGTGGCAGTCATGCTGCTGCTGTCCGCCATGTTGCGGAAGCCGCTGTTGAGGATCGAATTGCAGGAGGCGTTCGCAAAAGCCGGCACTACCTCGTCGAGACGGAGCTTATTGTAGTCCATCAAGCTGGCTGGCCCGGCCCACGGCACATGGTCGAACAAGCCCCAGGTGGCAGCGTAGGGATGCTTGCCGGTTTCCAGCGCCTCCCAGTGTTTGTCAATGTCGTGAAAGGGAATCACATAATCGATGATGCCCTGGCCGATATCGAGGAACGGCGTTTCCCGCTCTGGGTGCTCAGCCGCCTGTTTGGTCTGATTGAGCGTGTCATACACCGGAATGCCGTCCCAGGGTGGATAGGGAGCGGCGCGGGTCCCCCATTTGTCGGTGACGTTCCCGGCCCATCGATTCCAGCTCCCTTCCATGCCCCAGTTTTGAATTCCCTCGTCGGCGAAGGCCGAGGCGAAGACGTCGCCGTTGCGCGGCCCGATGGTGTGCGTGCCGGTGCCGCCCATGGAACCGCCGAAGAGAGCAATCCGGTTCGGATCGATGGCAAAAGGGAAATTGGCTGGTCCGGAGGCAAGCCAGCGCGCCACCTGCATGACGCGGCGCTCGGTGAAGTTCACCACCGTGCCCGGCGTGGTGCCCGGCAGGTTGTCGCTGTAGCCATACCACCAGGTCAGGTGGTAATCGAGTTGCCGGACGTTGATGTGGGTGGGCGGCGAGCAAGCCGTGATGTTCCAGTCATTCCAGGCCGTGTAGGCATGGAGCCGCATGGCGGTTGGATAGGGTTGCTGCGCACCCGCCGCATTTGCCGCTGGTGCGCGGATTTGGAAGACGTGCACATACCCTTCCCAGTTGTCCTCGATGCCATCCGGGTTCCACACCTCATAGTCGGCAAAGAAGGCGTAGAGGTAATGGCGGTCGCCCAGCTTCATTTGCATGACCGCACCCGGCGTCCCGACCGACTCCACGACCGCCGTCGCCGTCGCCGCCACCGTGCTGCGGTCTTCCACGCCGTTCGACTCCACGGTCACGGCATAGTAGGTGGAGGCCGGTGCGTGGATCGTGCGCACGAAAAGTCCCGTCCCTGCGGCCAGCCGCTGCGCCCCATTCTCGTCGTCCTGGATCTGGATGGCCTCATACCAGGGCTGCTGGACGAGGTTGGTCCAAAATGAGTTCGACTGGATGTCCACGTTACGCAAAAACTGGAAACGCCGGGAGCCCTCGGGAATCTTCGCGACACGCTGGGCGTGGGACAGGTTGTTTGCGGTGATCGGCTGCGCTGACGCGTAAACGTGATACCACTCGCCCGTGACCGCGTTGTCTTCCTGCCACGTGAGAAAGGTCTGCCCTTCGCGGAAGAACGCGGTCGCATTCGCCGGGGCGGCCTGGGCGCTCACCGTGGAAATCAAACAGCCGACCAGTGCGACCCACGCCGCCATCACCCTTCGCATGCTTACTCCTCTTCTTAGACCCTGAACACCGATAGGAAACTGGTTTCTGGACGCTCGCTGGTCCATGGTTTGGTTAATGGTCATGAGCGTCAGCTTTTGTTTGGTTCGGGAACGGCGAAAAACGGGTGGTGCTCCACGCACAGGGAAACATGGCGTTGGTGGCCGCGCGCGGATACTTGCGGCTAAGCCGGTAAATAAACTGGCTTAGCCACCAGTCAAGGGACTTTTCTTCCGCTAGTCTCCCGCTAGTATCCGGCCATGACCGCCCTTGGCACCCTACACCAGCACATCATCGCAGAACTCCGCACCCTCGTTTCGTCCGGAAAGTTCGCCGCAGGGGAGAAGTTCCTCAGCGAGCGCGAAATCGCGGCGCGCTTCCAGACGAGCCGCCCGACCGCGAACAAGGCGCTGAGCAGCCTCGTCTCTGAGGGCGTGATCGAGATGCGCCCCGGCTCGGGGGCTTTCGTGCGGGAAGGCGTGCTGGACTACGATCTGGAGTGCCTCGTGAGTTTCACGGACAAGGTACGCGCCGCCGGCATGGAGCCCACGACCAAACTCCTCGAATTCAGCAAGCTCTCCGCCTCCGATGCTCCGGCAAAAGTGCGGGAGAGCCTTCTCGCAGACGGAAGCGACGAATTGATTTACATGGAGCGCATCCGGCTGGCCGGCGGGAAACCCGTCATCTATGAAAGCCGCCATGTGGTCGCAGCGCTCTGCCAGTCCATGTCGCGCGAGGATGCGCAAGGCTCGCTCTTTGCCTTCTGGACCGCGAAGTGCGGGCTGAGCATCACCGCGGAAGAGGTGATCCACGCTGTGAGCGCGAGCGAGGCGCAGGCCGCGCACCTGCGCATCGCGGCGCAGGTGCCGTGTTTCCAAATTGTCACCACGGGCTTCGTCGAGGACGACCGCCCGCTCTGGCACGATGTGGCGCTCTACCGGGCGGACATGTGTGAATTTCGCCATCACATCGGAGGCAACTCCAGGTGGCGACCAGGGGTGGGGCGAAACGTCGGTGGCATCCGCCTGATTTGAGGGCATCCGGAGAGGTGTGAATGCGTCACGAAATGGAGATGAACTGATAAGAAACTGTTTTCTGGACGCTCCGTGGTTCAGGGAGGATAGCTTTCGCGTCGGTAGTGCCGGATTTGCCCTTTTATGAACCGTTGGCAACCATCGTTTTCGTGGCTTTTGCAATCTCGCGTCAGATTTGCCGGACGATCGCTGCTCGCCGCAAGGAACCGGCGAATCAGCTCTAATCGTCTTCTCGTAAATCCGCAGGAACACCTTGTCCACGCCGTAGTATTGCACCTGCCAGTCATCGCCGATGCCATCGCCTGCGTAGCTGCCGAAGTTGTCCGCGATGGTGCCGAGCACCGTGAAGTTCAGCGGGCCGGTGATGCCGCCGTAGCTGGTTTCAGGATGCGCTGCATGAGCCCGGCGCTGGGTTCGGCGTGCGTCAGGTGCATGAAGAGCAAAACGGTGATAAGTGTGAGTAGGTGCTTCATGCTCAATTTTCCTTCTGTGCGGTCGGCGTCACTTCTGCGGCCCATTTGATGCCTTCGAGGATGTGCTGCCGTGCGAACGGTGTGCTGAGCGAGCGCAGGTCGTGGCCGAACTCGGTATAGAAGAAGCGGCCACCGGTCGCCGGTTCGTGCGTCCCACCCGAGGATGCCCGACCACGTGACGCCTGCGCTGAGCAAGGTGCGGCCCATGAGCTGCTCGCTGGCATTGCTGCGCTGGTTGAACTTCACCACCGACTCGCTGCTGATGCCGGCAGGCCGCTCCTTCCACTCCGGCGGATCGTCTTCGAGCACCATGCGTCGCTCGCCCCAGAAAAACATGTCGATGCTGATCACCACATAACCTCGCCGCACCATCTCCGTGCCGATGGCCTTTTTCCCGTAGGATTCCCGCATCTCGATGAGCGTGGGATGCACGTCATCGCCCTCCAGTTCGCGTTCGCGGCCCCAGAGGTAGTAGGCCCCATGCGAATGCAGCAGCACCACCGCAGGCGCGGGCTTCGTGAGGCCCTTCGGGCTCAAAACCGTGCCCGGCACGCGAAACACCGGCGTGGTGTTGAAGCGGATCTCCTCGCGGATGTAATCACCGCAGTCCTTCCGCGAAATCACCTCCGCCTGCGGCTCGCACTTCTCCGGCGTGTAGTGAAACAACTCCAGCATCTTCGCCCGCGCTTTGGCCTTCCAGGTCGCGAGATCGGCATGCTCGTCTTTGAGAAACGAAAGCGGCCGCTCACCTCGCGGCTTCAGCTTCTGAACAAAAACATCCAAGGTCCCCGTGTGCGGTCCGATCTTCGGCGGCTTGGGATTCATCGAGTAACGAATCTCGGGCTTGGGCTCGTCAGCCCCACTGGCCTTCGACGAGACAGCAGCAGCTCCAGCAACAGTGGTGATGAATTGGCGGCGGGTATTCATGGTTTGATGGGTGGGCTCATCCACCGCACCGCATTTTCAACCACCTGCAGCGTCTCGGCTTGCTTGAAGATGCCATAGGTCTCGTGACCGGGACGGAAGTAGAAAACGCGACCCTTGCCCACCTGCCACACGCACCCGCTGCGGAAGTGCTCGCCTTTGTCCCACTTTTCCTCGAACACGACCTCATCCGGCGGCGGCACGTGGAAGGGCTCGCCATACATCTCCGTGCGCGGGATGTCCCACTTCGCAGGCAAACCAGCGGCGATGGGATGCTGCGGTAGCAGCGTGGTGACATGTGAGGGCATGCCGTCATTGCGATACACGGGGAAGACGCACGCTGGCAGGGTGAGCTTCCACACGTTGCCTTCGCTCTTCTCGACAAAGGGCGTGATGCGGGCTGCACGACCGACGCCCTTGTAATACGGCGATTCATTCAGGAATTCCCACTTCGCCGTCGCACGTTCGGCTTCGGGCAAGGCCTTGACCGCATCCGCCTTGGCCCGCTCCTGCATCAGCCGCACAAACGGCTTGCCCCAATGCGTGGAGTGCAAACCGATGAAACCGATTTTCCCCTCCTTCACACGCTTCACGACGGCTTCCATGCGGGCATCGTCCTGATCCTTCACGCGGCGATGACACCAAAAGATGATCACATCGGTGGCATCCAGCGCAGCATCGGAAAGACCTTGATCCGCCTCATCGAGCTTCGCCGTTTTCACCGAAAGCCCCGGCAGCTTCGCCAGATGCGCGGCAATGGTCTCGCCGAGGAATTTTTCACCATAGCCCTCCTTTTGCTGCGGCTGCTGCTCGTCCCAAACAAGCACACGGATGGGTTCCGCGGCAATGATCGGGCCAACAAGAGCCGCAAGGAGCAAGACGATGAGTTTCATGGTTGGAAAAGGATGCGAAAACAGCCTGTCACTTCAATTCCGCGATCGCCGCACGCATCGCCGCGAGCACTTTCACAACTTCGGCGGCGGGATCGTAGTCCTTGCGGCCCATGGCGAGCGTTTCGATGGGCACGAAGCCGCGATAGCCGCCGTCGTAAATGATCTTCGCGAGCTTCTTGAAGTCGGCGGGCGGTGTTTTGAGGCTGCTGCCGAGCGTTTCCTTGATCTGCCAGTTCACCGCATGCGGCACCATCATCGCGATGTCAGCATACGGGTCGTCGGTGAAATACTTGCCAGTGTCCACAAGCGCACCGCACCAGGCGTGATCGACCCGCTTCAACAGGCTGACGTGCTCCGGTCCAGTGCTGAGGAAGTCGCCATGATTTTGAACGGCGATGATGACCCCGAACTTCTCGCCATGCTCCGCGCACTCGCGCAGCGCCTCGGCCATCCACTTCTCCACCTCGTCCCGCGAGGCACCACCAGCGGCGCCCTGCCAGTCCTTCGGATTCTTTTGCTGCGGACCGGCAAACACACGCACCACCGGCGCACCGAGCCGCGACGCGACCTCAATCCACAACTTCGTCAAAGCCACGCCCTCGGCACGCACGGCCTTGTCCGCCGTGGCGAAATCGTTCTTCACGCCCGTACCGCTGATCGTGATGCCACGATCATGCGTGTAGCGCTTGATGCGGGCAATGTATTCGTCCGACGGCGCATTCGGGTAGCCAGGGAAGAAGTAGCCGGTGAGATCCACGGCCTCGATGTCATGCTGCACGCAGAAATCGCACACGCCAAAGAGGTCGATGCCCGTCTTGGGATCGGCGATATTGGCATTGAGCTGCTCAAGAAACGAATACGCATTCAGCGTCGGCGTGAAGCGTGCTTTGCCCGTACTCGGGTTCGGTAAATAGGCAGCATGTGCTCTCACGGCCCCGAACGGAGCCAAAGCAGCAAGTTGAAGAAGTCGACGACGGCTAGGCTTGGACATAGGGAGCTAAGATTACATTTTTGAAAGCGCTTGTCGAATCCCCTCAACCCAGAGAATGGTTTTCATGGATCGAATGTCCTCACTCGTTTGGGCTCAGGGTAACCCATTTGAAATCGGCGAAGATCACCTTGGTCAGATCGGAGCCTTGTTTGGGCAGAAAGTGAATTTTGCCCACGCTGGACCAGTTGGACATCGGCTTCTGGTTGAAGCGGTTGATGAGGCGCTCGGGGGCGATGGTCATCTCTTGCCAATTGTCCGAGGCGGTGATCTCAAGCTCGACCGAGTTGTGATCGGCGGCGGTGAGGATCACGGTTTGCGGCTCGGTGCAGTAGAACTTGAAGCTCAGCCGCGAGTTGGCCGGGGCCTGCCATTTGGGATCGTGCAGTTGCTCGGTGCCGGAGCCGCGACCGTTGTTCGTGGGACGAAATCCCTTGATGCCGCGTGGGCCTTCGAGTTCGGCGATGTGGCTCCAGGCGCTGTAACCGCTGTCGGAAAGATCGCTCGATGGCTTGTCGGTGGCCACGGCCTTGCCGAGCTTGGCAGGGATCGCCGCGTTGAAGTCGGTCGAGCGCACGATCGTGGTGTCGTAAGTGATGTTGGCGTAGCCAAAGACATAGTCGTCCACGTTGAGCACCGGCATCTTCGCCACCCATTGCTCGCCCTGACGCACGCCGGGAGTGTCGCGCCAGGAACGAGCGTAGCTGCACGGGTTCTTGAGCGCGTAAAACATCTCCACCTTGCGCACGGCATCGGGTGAGGCCGGGGTGATGACGAGTTCCGGCACGCCGTTGGCGTCCAGACGGATCTCCGACTTCGGATGCTCCGGCCAGACCACGTCTTTGCCGAGCACATGCTTCTCCAACCAAAACTTCGTGTTGTGGCCGATCTTCTCGGTGTCGTGATGTCCGCGTGCTTGAATCGCAAACGACCACGGCACGTCCTTCGGGAACTTCTTGAAGCTCTCCAGGCCGCGTTCATGCCCGCCATGATGATCGTTCGAGCCATTCAAAAACAAGGTCGCCGCCGTGATGAACGGCACATGGGCCTCAGGCGCGATCGAAGCCAGGATGATCTCCTCGCCCGACGACTTCGGCGGCTCGACGTAAGGCACGTTGTAAAGCCAGACCTGCTTGTCGCGGTAGTAGTCGTTGTAACCGATGCCAAAGTAAGCCGCGACCGCCTTCACGCGTGGATCGGTGGCGAGATTCCACATCAGCGTGCCGCCATACGAGTAACCCGTCGCGCCGAGCCGTGTGCGATCCACCTCCTTTTGCTGCTCGAGATAGCTCAGCACCCGCCGCTGGATCGCATACCAAAGGTAGTCGGAGGTCTGTTTCGGATCGGTGATTTCCTTTCCATCCAGATCCTGCGCCCTCGCTGGTCCAGCCACCGTCCGATCCATGTTCCCATACCGCAGCTTCTCCGGATACTTCGTGAAGTGCGGACGTGTCCCCGTCTTGCCGCAGTAGTCATGCGCCATCACCGCCCAGCCGTCCTCGACATACTTCTTGTCCGGCTCCGGAGCGCCCATCCAACCATGCACCACCATCAGGCCCGGAGCTTTCGTCGCACCGGTCTTCACCCGGTAGCGGCAGTAAACACGAACCTCCTCACCGAGCACATACGCGCTGATGTAGGCGTCCCGGTTGAAGATGCCGTCTTTTGTTTCCACCTTCACGATCTCCTCCTTGAAGGCGCCTTGATTGGGGTCGTAGTCCTTCCACAGCGCGGCTGGAGTCGGGAAAGGCTCGGCGGTGTGCAGTGCAGCCAGCGGCGCGAGGAGCAGGGCAGTGAGGAGGAGGGTGGGTTTCATTGAACATTTTCACTTCGTTACGGCAGCGGCGCGACGCGGATGTCATCAAACCAGGTAGATAGCGGGGCATCACTTTTGCCACCGGGCTGAAGACCGATGTCGTGTTTGGGCACGTCTCCGCAAAGGGTGGTGTAGGTGAGCACGAGTTTTCCATCGATGATGGCGCGGAGCTCTTTGCCCTCCATTTCAAGCACAAGATCGTGCCAGATGTCCGGATCGATACTGATCTTCTCTGTCTTGGCATAGATGAACTTGCGGTTCCAGATGCCCTGCTTTTTCAGCTCGGCGGCCTCAGGAGAACCTTTCGGGTGCAGGACATCGTTGTCCCACGCGGTGATTCGCTCAGGACGGATGTGAAGACCAGCGACGTTGAAGTCTTTCTCCACGATCGGATTCGGCCCTCCGACGCTGATGCCCATTTGCCCGCCCGCTGCGAGTTTGAATCGACAACTCACGCGAATGTCTTTCCCGGATACGGGACGGCGCAGACCGGGCGGATGCTTCTCCTCCGGGAAACACTGCCCGCGTAAGGCCCCGTCCACGATCTGCCACCATTCAGCCCGCGCGTCCTTGCCACTCACGGTTTTCCCAAGCGGATGTTTGGCATCGATGCCGGTAGCGAGAAAGCCATACGGCCGCCAGTTCACAGCAAAGGCAGCCGCTTCCGAGAAGTCGTCGCTCCACGATCCAGGAATGGGAGCGCTGTCAGCGGCGTGAAGCGCTGCGAGTGGCGCGATCAGCAGGGCTGTGAGGGCCGACCGAAGGAAGACGGCCTGCCAAGCTGATTTCAAAAAGAAGCAGGCAACGGTGAGGGTGCGTTTCATGGTTCTGGAGTCTTGATTCCTGGTTTCACTCCATCACTTCACCTGCTGAACCATCTCGCAGTCGGCATCCATCGGCACGGCGGGGCCGCTTTGATCCACGGGATGGGTGAAGAGGTAGCGGAAGACCTCGTCGTAGATCCACTGTCCCATCGCGTCCTTTCCGCCGGGAACGACGATGGTGTGGGCGCGTCCGGCGTTGTTCTTCACGTCGATGTTGGTAATGACGCGGCGCGTGTTGCCATAGGGAGGCTTGGCGGAGTCGATGTTCACGATGGGGCCGTGATCGTGCAGCTTCAGCAATTGCCAGGAACGGCAGTAGTGATCCGCGACCCAGCCCCCATCGAGCACATGAATGAAGCCGAAGAAGCGGTTCGATGGCGTGGCGGAGGCGGCACCTTGCCAGGTCTCGGTGTTATCACGCGGGCCGGAGAACATGACCACACGGTCCACCTTTTGATGCATGGCAAAACGGGCCGCCGTGGTGCTGCCATGCGAAATGCCGCTCATGATGACCTTTTCCCAACGGAGGTCCTTGCCGTCGGCGGTGATGAAGTGCTGCCACTTGCCCTCGGGATTCTCCTTGGCGAGCCATTTCACGAACTGCAAGGATCGTTCCATCATGCCATCGGGTTTCGGGATGCTCACCAGCGGGCTGAAATCCTCGCCCGTGGCTGCTTCGAGGCGGACTTTGCCAATCGCCGTGCCGCTGCCGTCCTCGTATTGAGTCTTCGTGAGGCCTGCGAACCAGCCATTCGAGTAATGAGGCTGGATGCCGTGATAGCCGTAGCTCGCGATGCGCTCAAACAGCCCTTGATTGTGACCCATGAGCCAGATCACAAGCTTGCCCTGACTCGGCACCCGCGTGTCCACCACGGCATGCTGGAGGTCAGCGGGTTTGCCCTTGTCATCCGTGAAGGTGAACTTGATCGCCGGGTGCTCCTTTGCCCGCGGGTCGATCTCGCTGGCCCGTTTGGCGAGGTCATAGCGCTGGGGTTCGGCGGCTTGCAGATGACTACCGAGGAGGAGTGTGCTGATGAGGAGGTGTTTCATGATTGTGCGGATGGACGGGAGCGCAATTGTTGGCGGAAGTGCAGGGTGGTGAGGACTGCCAGGGGAATGAAGACAAAGCCAAACAGCGACAGTGTGCTGAAAAGAGCATAATCTTTGGCATTCTCGAGCGGTCCGAAAATGTAGCCCGGCGGTTCGACGATCTGCATGACGAACCGATAATGCACGCCGGTGAGTTTCATCACAACCCAATGGACGCAGGAGATGATGAACCCAAACAGCCCTGCTCCCAGTGGCAGGGCCAACACACCCAATAATACCGCTTGCCACAGCCTGCTCCGTGCGAGCCCCGGCGCAAGGGCACAAGCCATCAGGATGCCGGTAATGGATCCCGCAAAAAGCACCGTTGCCGCCTCGCCCGTCTCGCGCATCAATTCACTGAGGAAGCCAGGAGCCAGCGCCCACACGGTGCCGTAAGCGGCTCCCCACATCAGCCATTTTATTCTCGTTGTCCGGTTCATCGGGGTTGTTGTCTTTGTGTGCTAGGGTTTGTCTAACGCCGCGGGTAGCATTGGGCCAGTCAATTTCTGGAAACGGCATCAAGGAGCTGCCCGGCGACTTGGTTGCCGAGTCGCTCGGACGCCTCACGGGGAAAGTGGCATCC
>Ga0164293_10001464_pt1 | contig 19695 bp, 17 predicted proteins | sample GEODES118metaG_FD_111487 | JGI IMG/M metagenome (GOLD analysis project Ga0164293, IMG submission 111487) | Eutrophic lake water microbial communities from Lake Mendota, Wisconsin, USA - GEODES118 metaG | ecosystem: Environmental > Aquatic > Freshwater > Lake | place: USA: Lake Mendota...
CCAGCAGTGCCGCCGCGACGACCACGCTCGCAGCCCGTGTCAGCGCCTGCGCCTTGTGGCTCAGGTCGCCAAAAAGAACATCTTCGAGTGCGCGGCTCATCGCAAGATCCGCACCTTCTTTTCGAGTGCGGCGCCCGCCCACGCGATCAGCAGACCCGATACCAAGTAGGCCGAAGCCGCCACCGCAAACGCCGCCATTCCGATGGCGGAGTCGTTGGCGATCTTGGCGACCAGCGCGGTGAGCTCCCGGCCCGGCAGCGGCACCTGTGACGCCAGCGAGGTCGAGAGCATCAGCGCAATCAGCAGCGAGGTCATGGGCTGGACTACCGAGCGCAGCGCCTGCGGCAGTACCACCGACGCGATGACGCCGCTCGGGCTCAGCCCCAAGCTGCGCGCGGCTTCAACCTGGCCGACGCCAACGGTGTTGATGCCTGTGCGCAAGTAATCCGCTGTGAACGCGGAGCAGACCAGGGCCAGGGCCAGGATCACGCTCGGTTCGTAGTCAATCAGCACGTTGAGATCGGGCAACGCGAAGACAATGAAAATCAGTAGTGCAGCGCTTGGGATGTTTCGAAAGATTTCCACATAAGCGGTCAGCACGAAACGCAGCGGCCGCAGCGGCAGCAGCCGGCCCACCGTCACCACAATGCCCAGCGCGAAGCCGGCCACGAAAGAGATGGCCGTGAGCTTCCAGGTTAGCAAAAGGGCCTGCCCGAAGGCAGGCCCGTAATCAGCCAGGACCCTCAGCACACTGCCCATTTTTCAGGGGAGCGCAGGCGGCGTCGGAACCCTGGTGCTGCCGGTGCGCTGCCCGATGGACACCGTCCACAGGCGGGCCCAAGTGCCATCCGCAACGATTCTCTTCAGAAAGGCATTCACAAAGGCCACGCCGTCCGAGCCCTTGGGCAGACCGATGCCATACGGGTCCTGTGCGCCGAAAGGAGCGCCCGCCAATTGCGCGTCGCCGGTGCCCAGGCTCAGCACATTGAGCAGGAGGGTGTAGTCGGTCACATAGGCTTCCACCCGGCCCTGGCGCAGGGCATCGAGGGCTTCCTGGTGGGTCTGGAACTCTTGCACGACGGCTTTGGGCGCGAATTGCGCCAGGATCGCAGGGCCGGTTGAGCCCGCTTGGGTGGCGGTCCTCTTGCCGCCCAGATCCTCGTGGGACTGGATCGTCTTGGTGGTCGACTTGATCAGCACCCCCGCCTGCGAGGTGTAGTACGGGCCAGCAAACGAAATCCGCTCTGCCCGGGCCGGGGTGATGGAGTAGGTGGCCACCACCATGTCCACCTGGCCGTTCACGAGCACTTGCTCGCGGGTCGACGAGTTGATTTGGGTGAACTGGTACTTGCTCGCATCGCCCAGGATGTAGCGCGTGAGGAGCTGGGACAAGCCCGCGTCGAAACCGCGCTGCTTGCTGTCTTTCTCGTTGAGCAGCGAGAACAGGTTCGATGTCTGGGTGGCGCCCAGGCGCAGCGTGCCGGTCTGCTTGATCTTGGTGGCCCAGGTGCTGGACGCGATGGTCGCGGCGTCGGCAACAGGCCCCCGGGCAATCAGCGCGTCGAATGCTTCCGCATTAATGGGGGTGCCTTGGGCAAAAAGCGGCGCGGTGGTGGCAAAGGCCACGGCGATCAGGGCGCCCTTGAGGGTGGAGGTCATGGACAAGGGGGACTCCTTGGGTGTGTGTGTAGCTGTCCAATGTATCTCAGTCCTCGGCGACTTGACCCAGGCGCCTGAATGGCCGACTGTGCCGGATGCCTATGAGCTCAGGCATGCGGTCGAGACTCGACAGCGTTGTCGACGGAGCTGATCCTAAAACCGCTCCCCCATCGGCAAATACCGCCATTGCCCCACCGGCAACCCGGCCATCGCGATGCGGCCGATACGGATGCGGCGCAGTGCCATGAGCTCCAGGCCCACCTGGGCGCACATCCACTCTATCCACTCGGGCGCGATGCCCTTGACGGCAAAGCGCAGGCGCGTCTCGCTCTGCCAGCTCACTCGCGCGGGAGGCAAGGGCTGCCCGTCCCAGCGCAGGCCGTGGCACAAGCGCGCCAGACCATGGGGGGCGATTTCACCCCTCACCTCGGCGACGAGCTCCTGCTCGATCACGCCCGCGTCTTCTGTGAGTTTGCGCACCACCCTAAAGTCCTGGCTCACCACATACAGCCCGCTGGCCGGGTCGGGCAGCGCCAGCAGGGGCTTGAGACCGAGCAGGTGGGTTCGGCTGGGGCGAATGCCCGAAGGGTCTTCGCGCCAGTGTGCGGCCTGCGCCAGAAGCGCAGCCGCCGCCTGGGCCCCCATGCCCGCGGGCTTGTGCAACAAGAAGGTGACGGGCAAGGCGACTTGCAGCTGGGCCTGTGGCTCGATGTCGACGCGCTGCTCGGGGCGCACCCGCATCTGGGGCAGGTTGGCGCGCTGGCTGTCCACCTTCACAAAGCCTTCGGCAATGTATTGCTCGGCCTCGCGGCGCGAGCAGGGCACTTGCGCGGCGACGCGCTTGGCCAGGCGCTCGCCGTCGTCCTCCGAATGGAGGCGCTTGGCCGCGGTGCCTGCCGGGCGCTCCATCCTCAGGCCTCGTCCACCAGCAGGCGCGCCTTGACCGAGCGCCCCTTGATGCGGCCGCTATTGAGGCGCGTCACCGCTTCGCGGGCGATGCGGCGGTCCACCGCAACATACGTGGCGAACTCGTTGATGTCGATCTTGCCCACCTGCTCGCGGGTGTAGCCCAGGTCGGCGGTGAGCGCACCCAGCACGTCGCCCGGGCGGATCTTCTCCTTGCGTCCGGCCTGGATATGCACCGTCGTCATGGCAGGCAGCAGGCGCCCCCCGGGTGTGGGCGTGAGCTCGGAGACAGGAGACCAGACGGAAGGCCGGCCCTGCAACTGGTCGACCCGCCCGACCGCGCCCATTTCGTCCAGGGACGCGAGGCTGAGCGCCAGCCCCGTCTGGCCGGCGCGGCCGGTGCGGCCGATGCGGTGTACATGGGCCTCGGGGTCGGGCGAGATGTCCACGTTGATGACGGCGGCCAGTCCCGCGACGTCAAGCCCGCGCGCCGCCACATCGGTGGCCACCAGCACCGAGCAGCTGCCGTTCACGAAGCGCACCAGCACCTGGTCGCGGTCACGCTGCTCCAGGTCGCCGTGTAGCGCGAGGGCGCTGTAGCCCTGCGCCTGCAGCAAGCCCACCAGCTCGCGGCAGCGCGCCTTGGTGTTGCAAAAGGCCAGGGTGCTGGCCGGCCGAAAGTGCTCGAGCAGGCGGGCCACGGCTGGCAAGCGGTCGCGTTCGCCGACCTCATACCAGCGCTGTTCAATTTGCTCGCTGCCATGCTGGGCGTCCACCTTCACCGTGACGGGGTCGCGCAGAAACTGGGCAGCAAGCCGGGCGATGCCGTCGGGGTAGGTGGCCGAGAACAGCAGGGTTTGCCGCTCGGCTGGGCATTGGCCAGCGATCTTGGCGATGTCGTCCGCGAAGCCCATGTCCAGCATGCGGTCCGCTTCGTCGAGCACCAGCGTCGCGAGGGCGTCGAGGCGCAGGTGCTCGCGCTCGAGGTGGTCGATCACCCGCCCGGGCGTGCCGACGACCACATGCGCGCCGTGGGCCAAGCTGGTGGTCTGCCCGCGCAGCGGCACACCGCCGGTGAGCGTGACCACCTTGATGTTGTCGTCGGCCCGGGCCAGGCGGCGGATCTCGGTGGTGACCTGGTCGGCCAGCTCGCGGGTGGGGCACAGCACCAGCGCCTGCACCGCAAAGCGGCGCGCCTCGAGCCGGGCCAGCAAGGCCAGCGCGAACGCGGCGGTCTTGCCGCTGCCGGTCTTGGCCTGGGCGATCAGGTCGCGCCCTTGCAGGGCGGCGGGCAGGCTGGCCGCCTGGATGGCGGTCATCTCGAGGTAGCCGAGCCGGCGCAGGTTCTCCTGGGCGGCGGCGGAGAGGGCCAGCGTGTCGAAACTTTTGGGGGCTGGCGCTGAGAGGGTCATGGCCCGATCTTACGCAGGTGGCAAGCGCGCGAGTTGTCCAGCCGGTTCCCCGATAATTGCGCCAACCCTGGGACATGTGGTGAATCAAAAAATCGATCGACGGCTCAAGCTCACGCTCAGCCAGCTGGAGGTCTTTGCCGCAGTCGCGCGCGGCGGGAGCACCCGCGCCGCCGCAGACGAAATCTCCCGCTCCCAGTCGGCGGCCAGCAATGCGCTGGGCGAGCTGGAGACCGCGCTGGGGGTTCGGCTCTTTGACCGGGTCGGGCGCAAATTGATCATCAATGAAAACGGCCGGGCCCTGCTGCCGCGGGCGGTCAGCGTGCTGGAGGAGGCGGCCCAGACGGAGGCCCTGTTCCGCGCGCCCCACGCCACCCCCCTGCGGCTGGCATCGAGCTACACCGTGGGCGAGTACCTGCTGCCCCAGCTCATTGCCCAGTGGAAAGCCAAGCACCCGGGCAGCCATGTGCTGATTCAGATCGTCAACACCCACGACGTGGTGGACGCGGTGGCGTCTTTCTCGGCGGATGTCGGCTTCATTGAAGGCTCGCTCACCCAACCCGGGCTCAAGGTGCGGCATTGGCGCAGTGACCAGATGGTGATCTTCGCCGCCAAGGGCCATCCGGTGTCCCGGAGAAAGCTCAGCCCCCGGCAGCTGGCCAAGGCTTCCTGGGTGCTGCGCGAGCCGGGCTCCGGGACGCGAGAGGCCACCGACCGGTGGCTGCTTCCCCATCTGCCGGAGATGCAGGTGGAGCTTGAATTGGGCAGCAACGAGGCGGTCAAGCGCGCGGTGGCGGCGGGCATCGGGCTGGGCTGCCTGTCACGCCTGGCGGTGCACGAGGCGATTGAGCAGGGGTGGCTGGTGGAACTTCCCACCGCCTTGCCGGAGATGAAGCGGGCCCTCTCCATCGTGCTGCATCGCAACAGAAAGCTGGGCGCTGGCGCGCAGAGCTTCCTTGACGACTGCCTCGATTCGGCCGACCTGCGCTGATCGATTTTTCGGGTCAGTGTGATAAAAATTATCGGCCGAGTCGATTGATTCGGCGGTGAACATCGGGGTATGGCTGAGCTGTTTTCCCGCGATCCGCTTCACGACCCTGAGCGCAGCAGCGTGCAGGGGACCGAGGTCAAGACGACCACCTGTTACATGTGCGCCTGCCGCTGCGGCATCCGGGTGCATCTGCGTGAGGGCGAGGTCCGTTACATCGACGGCAACCCCGAGCACCCGCTGAACAAGGGTGTGATCTGCGCCAAGGGCAGCTCGGGGATCATGAAGCAGTACTCCCCTGCGCGGCTCACCCAGCCGCTCCTGCGCAAGCCCGGCGCAGACCGTGGGGTCGGAGAGTTTGAACCCATCTCCTGGGAGCGTGCGTTCGAGATTCTCACCGAGCGGCTTGGCAAGATCCGGGCGACCGATCCCAAGAAGTTTGCGCTGTTCACCGGCCGTGACCAGATGCAGGCTCTCACCGGCCTGTTCGCGCGCCAGTTTGGCACCCCCAATTACGCGGCGCATGGCGGCTTTTGCTCGGTGAACATGGCCGCCGGAATGATTTATTCGGTGGGCGGTAGCTTCTGGGAGTTTGGCGGGCCAGATCTTGAGCGCGCCAAGCTGTTCGTGATGATCGGGACCGCCGAAGACCACCACAGCAACCCTATGAAGATGGCGCTTGGCAAGTTCAAGCGCGAAGGGGGCCGCTTCATCTCGATCAACCCGGTGCGCACCGGCTATTCGGCCATTGCCGACGAATGGATTCCGATCCGGCCCGGTACCGACGGTGCCTTGTTCATGGCGCTGTTGCACGAGCTGATCGAGGCCGACCTGATCGACCGGCCCTTCCTGCAGCGGTTTACCAACGGCCCGCAGCTGGTGGTGCTGGACGAAGGCGAGCGCGAGGGGCTGTTCGCCTTTGACCCGGACAACGGCCCACCCGGTGACGGCCGCAACCCGCACAACAAGCTGGCCTGGGACACCCGGAGCCAAACTGTCGTGCGCGCCTACCCCGAGGGGAACGAGGAGGGCCGTGAGCTGGCCCTGGAGGGGCACTACCAACTGGCCGACGGCACCCGGGTGGCGCCGGCGTTTCAGCTGCTGCGCGAACGGGTGGCAACGACCACGCCGGAGTGGGCCTCGGCCATCACCGGCATCCCTGCGGACCGTATTCGTCGGCTTGCCCGGGAGCTGGGCGAGACCGCCTTGCACCAGGCCTTTGAGCTGCCCATTGCCTGGACGGATTCTTGGGGCAAGCGGCACGAAACCACGCAGGGGCGGCCGGTTGCCTTTCATGCAATGCGGGGCCTGGCGGCGCACTCTAACGGCTTCCAGACGGTGCGCGCGCTGGCGGTGATCATGAGCGTTTTGGGCACCATCGATGCCCCGGGCGGATTCCGCCACAAGGCGCCTTATCCGCGGCACATCGTGCCCAATTACCGCGCCTTCAACGACCCGGCGATGGTCAAGCCCAACACGCCGCTCAATGCCGCCCCGCTCGGCTTTCCAGCCAGCCCCGAGGAGCTGGCGGTCTATGCGGACGGCACTCCCCTGCGGATCGACCACGCTTTTTCGTGGGAGCACCCGCTGTCGGCGCACGGGATGATGCATAACGTCATCACCAACGCGGTGCGGGGTGACCCCTACACCGTCGACACCTTGATGATCTTCATGGCCAACATGGCGTGGAACTCCACGATGAACACCATGGAGGTGCGTGAGAAGCTCAACGCCAAAAACGAGGACGGCAGCCACCGCATCCCCTTCCTGGTGGTGTGCGACGCCTTCCAGAGCGAGATGGTGGCCTACGCCGACCTGGTGCTGCCCGACACCACCTACCTCGAGCGGCACGATGTCATGAGCATGCTCGATCGGCCGATCTCTGAGTTTGACGGCCCAGTCGACTCGGTGCGTGTTCCGGTGCTCCCGCCCACCGGAGAGTGCAGGCCCTTCCAGGAGGTGCTGGTGGAACTGGCTTCGCGCCTCAAGTTCCCGGCCTTCACCCAGGAGGACGGCAGCCGCAAGTTCAAGGACTACCCGGACTTCGTGGTCAACTTCCAGGCCCAGCCGGGCGTGGGCTTTCTCATGGGCTGGCGCGGCAAGGACGGCACCGAGCACCTGCGCGGTGAGCCGAACCCGAACCAGTGGGAGATGTACGCCAAGAACAACTGCGTTTTTCAGTGGCACATGCCCGAAGACCAGCAGTACATGCGCAACTGGAACCAGCCTTACCTTGATTTCGCCAAGGAAAAGGGCTGGCGCCAAAAAAACGATCCGGTCCAGCTCGCCATCTACTCGGACACGCTGCAGTCGTTCCGGCTGGCGGCGCAGGGCAAGACCCAGGGACGCCAGCCGCCGGACGCGCTGCGGGAGCGGGTGGCGACCTACTTCGACCCGCTGCCCTTCTGGTACCCGCCGCTCGAGAACGCCGCCATCGATGGGGAGCGCTTCCCGCTCAGCGCCATCACCCAGCGGCCGATGGCGATGTACCACTCCTGGGATTCGCAAAACGCCTGGCTGCGCCAGATCCACAGCCACAACTACCTGCATGTGAACTCCAGCACGGCGCAGGCGGCGGGTATTGCCGACGGGGGCTGGGCCTGGGTGGAGAGCAGCTGGGGCAAGGTGCGTTGCATGGTGCGCTTCAGCGACGCGGTGGAGCCCGGCACCGTTTGGACCTGGAACGCCATCGGCAAGGCCTCCGGTGCTTGGCAGCTGGCGCCGGGTGCAGACGAATCGCGCAAGGGCTTCCTGCTCAATCACCTGATCTCCGAGGAGTTGCCACTGGGTGAGCGGCGTATCAGCAACTCTGACCCCATCACCGGTCAGGCCGGCTGGTACGACGTGCGCGTGCGGCTCTCGCCCGCCGAGCCGGAAGACGAGGCAACCTCCTTCCCGCAGGTGCCGACCATGCCGCAGACGCCGGGCGTTCTCGGTGGCGCCCGCAAGATCATTTCCTACTTCGCCTCCAAGAAATCATGAACGAGCCACAGCCTCCCGAGGAAACCTTGGCCAAGCAACTGGCGCTGGTGATCGACCTGAACGTCTGCGTGGGCTGCCATGCCTGCGTCACCTCCTGCAAGGAGTGGAACACCTCGGGCGCAGCCGGTCCCCTGTCGGACCTCAACGCTTTCGCCGAGAACCCCAGCGGCACCTTTTTCAATCGCGTTCAGACCTTCGAGGCGGACAGCTACCCCGACACCCAGACCATTCACTTTCCCAAGAGCTGCCTGCACTGCGAAGACCCGCCTTGCGTGCCGGTATGCCCCACCGGCGCGAGCTACAAACGCGCCAGCGACGGGATCGTGCTGGTGGACTACGACAAGTGCATCGGTTGCAAGTACTGCAGCTGGGCCTGCCCCTACGGCGCGCGGGAGTTCGACGAGGAGCGCAAGGTCATGACCAAGTGCACCTTGTGCGTTGACCGCATCTACGACGAGCTGCTGCCGCCGCAGGACCGCCAGCCCGCCTGCGTCAAGGCCTGCCCCACCGGCGCGCGCCTGTTCGGTGATGTGAAGGACCCGGAGTCCGAGGTGTCGAAGGCGATCCGTGAGCGGGGTGGCTATTCGCTGATGCCCGAGTGGGACACGCAGCCTGCCAACCAGTACCTGCCCCGTAAGATCACGACCGAGGTGAAGGGGTGAAGCCTGCGCTGTCCATCATCCTGTTCACGACGGTGTCGGGCGCTGCGCAGGGCATGGCGCTGGTGACCGCCGTCGCCACCTTGGCCGGGAACGCCCCGCAGGCAGCAACGCCACTGCTCCTGTGGGCCAGCACCGCGATGTTGGTGCTGGGGCTGGTGGCCTCCTTCTTTCACCTCGGCCACCCGTTGCGGGCGTGGCGGGCCGTTCTCATGTGGCGCACCTCGTGGATGTCGCGTGAGGTGATCGCGCTGCCGCTGTTCATCGGGCTGACCTTCGTCTCCGCCTGGCTGACCACCTTTGGCTACTCGGATGGCCCATGGGCCCATGCGCTGGCGGTGCTGACGATCGCGGGCGCCTTGGTGCTGTGGTACTGCACCGCCATGATCTACATGTGCATTCGCTTCATTCAGGAGTGGGCGCATCCGCTGACCCTGGTCAATTTCGCGCTGCTCGGGCTTGCCTCGGGGCTGGTAGCCTGCGGCGCCCTGGCCTGCGCCGCGGGCGACCTGAACTTTGCCCGTGCCTGTGCGCCCTGGGCGCTCGGGGCCACAGCGCTGGCCTGGGGGACGCGCGTGCTGTCGTTGCGGCGTAACGCGAGCATCAAGCCGAAGTCGACCCTTCAGTCGGCCACCGGCATCCGGTCGCCGCGGGTGGTTCAAAAGTCGATGGGCTTTACCGGTGGCTCTTTCAACACCCGCGAGTTTTTTCATGGCGCCTCCCTGCGCCTCATGGGCCAGGCCAAGATCGGGTTCCAGGTGCTGGTGTTCGCGGTGCCGATGGCATGCCTGGCCTGGGCCCTCTTGTCCATGCATCCCCTGACCGCATGGGCGGTGGCCGCTGCCTCGCAGGCGGTCGGTTTGCTGGTGGAGCGCTGGTTCTTCTTTGCCCAGGCGCAGCACCCGCAGAACCTCTACTACCAAGTGGTATCGTGACCGGTCTTTTTCGATCACGCATGAACGCCGGATGAATTGGACCCCGTGGCTTCCCTTCCTGCGCTGGTGGCCACGCGTCAACCGGCAGACACTGCGCTTTGATGCGGTGGCCGGCCTGACCGGCGGCATCATCCTCGTGCCACAGGGGGTGGCGTTTGCCACCGTGGCCGGCATGCCGCCGGAGTTCGGGCTTTATGCGGCCATGATCCCCGCGATCATTGCGGCACTGTGGGGCTCGTCCTGGCACCTGGTGTCGGGCCCCACCACCGCCATCTCCATCGTGGTCTTTGCCACCATGAGCCCACTCGCGGCTCCCGGCAGCGAGGCCTACGTCAAGCTGGTACTCACGCTCACGCTACTGGTCGGGGTGTTCCAGCTCCTTCTGGGCCTTTTGCGAATGGGGACGCTGGTCAACTTTGTGTCGCACACGGTGGTGGTGGGCTTTACCGCAGGCGCGGCCATCCTGATCGCGGCAAGCCAGGCTCGGTACTTTTTTGGCGTCGAGATTCCCAGGGGCAGCAGTGTCTTCACGGTGCTGTCCGAGCTTCTGCTTCAGATCGGGGCCTATAACCCTTATGTCACCTGCGTCGCGGTGTTTACGGTGGTGGTCAGCGTGGTCACCAAGCGCTGGCTGCCCCGCCTGCCGCACCTCATTGCCGCCATGCTCGCCGGAAGCCTGTTGGGCGTGGCCCTAGAGGCGGCCCTCGGTGCGGGGCAGACCGGTATTGAAAGCATCGGTACGCTGCGCGTCGGGCTGCCGCCCTTGTCGATGCCGGATTTTTCGGTGTCCACCATCGAGCAACTGATTCCGATCGCCATCGCAGTGGCCATGCTCTCGCTCACCGAGGCGGTGTCCATCGCCCGCTCGGTGGCGCTCAAAAGCGGGCAGCGCATCGACGGCAATCAGGAATTTATCGGGCAGGGCCTGGCCAATATTTCGGGTGCTTTTTTCTCCGGTTACGCCTCGAGCGGCTCGTTCAACCGCACCGGCCTGAACTACAGCGCCGGCGCCCGCACGCCGCTGGCGGCGGTGTTTTCGGCAGCGTTCCTGTTTCTGATCCTGCTGTTTCTCGCGCCACTGGCCAAGTACCTCACCGCGCCTGTCATGGCCGGCATCCTTTTCGTCGTGGCCTGGGGCCTGATCGACTTCCACCATATCGGCGACATCATTCGTTCAAGCCGGCAAGAGACCGCTGTGCTGGCGGTGACCTTCCTGGCCACGCTGACCTTGCAGCTCGAGTACGCCATCTATCTGGGTGTGCTGGTCTCCATGCTGTTGTACCTGCGGCGAACCTCCCGCCCTGGGCTCGAGCCCGTGCAGCCGGTGCCCGGTATTTCTCCGCCGGTGTTCGCGCCCTCTGGGGAGTCGCCGCAGTCAGTGGCAGGCCTCACCATCGTGCGACTCAACGGCTCGATCTATTTCGGTGCGGTCAATCATGTGGAGGAGTCGCTTCAGGCGGCAGACGACGGGTGCCCTGGCGCTCCTCACCTGCTTTTGATTGCGGCGGGCATCAACTTCATCGATCTGGCTGGCGCCCAGATGCTCGCCAACGAGGCGCGCCGACGCCAGGCGCTTGGCGGAGGGCTCTATCTGTTCAACATGAAGGAAGAAGCCCTGGGCACGCTCCGCGGCAGCGGGCAGCTGGAGGCGATCGGTCTCGACAATATCTTCCGGCTCGGTGATGACGTGGTGGGCGTGCTCACTGCGCGTATTGCGCAGGGGCAGGGACAAGGGCAGGGTCAGGATGCACCAAGCGCGTCAGCCCCCTCCCGCGCTGAGGCGCAGCCCGCCGGCAGTTGAGGCAGGCCTGACCTCTGCGGCCGCGGCCGCCTTAGGGGCCGATGCTGTCCGTCAACGCCTGTCGGAACAACTGCAGCATGGCGTTGTGACCAGTGGCGCCCCGCACCAGCAGGCTCACCTGCATCGGCTCCACCCCCAGGCGAAAGTTGAGGATGGCGATCTGTCCCAGGGCCTGCTGCTGCTCGGCGGCGCGTCGCGGGGCGATGCTCAAAAGCCCCGACCCGGCCACCACCGCGATGTTCTGGATGTAGGTGGCGGTCTCGACGGCGGGGTCGGGCGGGAGCAGCCCCGCGCGCATGAAGGCCTCGGCGAAGGCCTGCCTCACGCTGGAGTCCCGGCGCTGCAGCACCCATGACTCCTTCGCCAGCCGCTTGAAGCTGATGCGGCGCTCACGAAGAATGGGGTGGTCAGGGCGTGCCACCACGCGCACCTCGTCGCGGTACAGGGGCAGCACCTGGAGGTCGGCGGCCAGCTCCTGGGGCGGCAGGCCTTCGGAGGGGAGCCTGCCAATCACTCCGTCAAGTTGTCCGGCCAGCAGTTGGTCCAGCAGCTGGCGGCCGGTGCCCTCCTGGGTGTGCAAGGCGCCGCCACCAGCGGCCCGGAACCGCTCGATCGCCTGTGGCATGTAGGTGACGAAGGCCTGCGGCACCACGCCCAGACGCAGCACCGTGCCCCGGCCCTGGCCCACCCGCTCGAGGGCGGCGGTCAGGTCATTGAACTCATTGAGGAGGGTGCGCACTTTGTCCAGCAGCGCCGAGGTGGCGGGCGTGGGCGCCATGCCCTGGCGACTGCGGGTGAACAGCTGGAGCCCCAGCAACTGCTCCAGGTCATTGAGCATGCCGGTGGCGGCCGGCTGGCTGATGCTCAGAAGGCGCGCCGCCTTGTGCAAGGTGCGGTGCGTGACCAGATGGTCCACCAGCTGCAAGTGCCGGAACTTCAGGTGAGAAAGCGACGCCGAGGAAGCGGGGGACGCGGAGGAGGGGGCTGGCAAGATAACCTGCGCTTATCAAAAGACAAGGAAAAACGATTTTACGCTTGTCACCCGAGTTTCTAGACTGGGGGCAGACTTCACAGGAAATCAACCCATGAATCAGCCTTGCACGATCTCCCTGGCCCAGCGCCTGCGGCCGGCCCTCCTTGCGGCCCTTTGCCTGGTGAGTGCCGGCGTGCACGCGGCCTGGCCCGACGACCAGCCCATTCGGATCATCGTCCCGCAAGCCGCCGGCGGCACCAACGACATCGTGGCCCGCCTGGTGGGCGCCGAGCTTGCCCGGGCGCTCAAGCAAAGTGTGGTGGTGGAAAACCGGCCGGGTGCTTCAGGCGCCATCGGCATGCAGCAGGCGGCGCAGGCCCGGCCCGACGGCTACACCCTGGGCCTGGCGTCCGATTCCACCGCCATGCTCGACGCCTTTCGCCCGACCCTGCCCTGGAAGTTTCGCCGTGACCTGATGGGGCTGGCGATGGTGGGCGATCAGCCCATTAGTCTGGCGGTCCCCGCAGCCTCTCCGCTCAAGAACCTGGCCGATGTGGTCGCCCAGGCGCGCAGGCAGCCGGCCAAGCTGGCCTACGGCACCTCCGGCATTGGCACCTCGCAGCATGTGGTGGGCGAGTGGTGGTCCAAGCTCGCCGGGATTGACATGGTGCACATCCCCTACAAGGGCGGTGGCCAGGCCTCGACCGATCTGGTGGCCAATCAGGTGCCAGTGGCGGTGCTGGGTCTCGCGCCGATGCTGGCGCAGCACCGCAACGGCAAGGTTCGGGTGCTGGCCGTGACCTCTCCGCAGCGCAACGCCGCCCTGCCCGATGTACCGACCTTCACCGAGGCGGGCTTTCCGCAGATCGCGATGACGCAGTGGGCTGGCCTAGTGGCACCCACCGGCCTGCCCGAACCCATCGCCCGCCGTCTGTCGGAAGAGATTTCGCGCATCGTGCAGTTGCCGGAGATCCAGGCGAAATTAGGCGAAAGCGGCATCACGCCCTCGACACTGCGCGGCGCAGCCTTTGACAAGTTTCTTAAGGACACCGTCGCCCAGTGGGAAAAACTCATTCCCACCTTGAACATCAATCTGGTTGACTGACCGTTTGCCGATCGCCCTCCCCATGACCCAGCCCGCTCCCCCTGCGCCCAGCAGCGCCAAGCCCCCGCACATTGTTCTGGTCCTTGCCGACAACCTGGGCTGGGGTGAACTCGGTTGCTATGGCGGGGGTGAGTTAAGGGGTGCACCCACCCCGCGCATCGACGCGCTGGCGGCGCAAGGCATGCGCTTTCTGAACTTCAATGTCGAGAGTGACTGCGTGCCCACGCGCTCGGCCCTCATGACCGGTCGCCACCCGATCCGCACGGGTGCTTTGCAGTCGGTACCCGCGGGCCTGCCGCAAGGCATCCACCCGTGGGAGATCACCATCGCCCAGCTGCTCTCGCAAGCGGGCTACGCTACCGCGATGTACGGCAAGTGGCACCTGGGCGACCAGGAGGGCCGCTACCCGAAAGACCGCGGCTTTGGCCATTGGTACGGCATTCCCCGCACCACCAACGAGAGCATGTTCACCGAGCAGGTCGGGTTTGACCCGGAGGTGGTCGACATTCCTCACGTGATGGAAGGCTGGGCCGGCCAGCCCGCGCAAAAGCGCGTGCCCTATGACCTGGAAATGCGTCGGCGCATCGACGCCGAGCTCACCGACCGGGGCTGTGCGTTCATTCGCGAGCAGGCTACCTCGGGAAAGCCCTTCTTCCTCTATGTGCCGCTGACCCAGCTGCACTACCCCACGATTCCGCACCGTGACTTCGAGGGGCAGACCAAAAAGGGCGACTTTGCCGACTCACTCGTCGAGATGGATGCGCGCGTGGGCCAGCTCCTCGACACCGTCGAGGCCTGCGGCCTCACGGACGACACGATATTCATTTTTGCCAGCGACAACGGTCCCGAATACCGGCGCCCCTGGCGCGGCAGCGCAGGCATGTGGACGGGCACGTATCACACCTCGATGGAGGGCGCGCTGCGCGTGCCGCTCATCGTGCGCTGGCCCGGCCAAGTGCCCGCCCAGCGCGTCACCAACGAGATCGTGCATGTGGTGGACATGCTTCCCACCTTGGCGCGCGCCGCTGGCGCTGGCGTGCCGCAAGACCGCGTGATCGACGGGGTGGACCAGCTCGACTTCTGGCGCGGCCTGCAAGACAAGTCCAGCCGCGAAGGCTTTGTTTACTACATCAAGAGCGAACTGCGCGCCGCCAAGTGGCGTGACTGGAAGATGCACTTCGTCTGGGAGGTCGAGCCCAACGCCGGCGCCAACCACCTGGAGACGCCCTATCTATTCAATCTGGTCCAAGACCCGAAAGAAGAAACCGACGTCAACGCCGCCCAGGGCTGGGCGCGCGGCCCCATTCGCAAGATGGTGCATGCTTTTCAGACATCTCTCAAAACACATCCGCCGATACCGCCTGGCGCGCCAGACGACTATCGGCCTGGCTGATTGCCCCCTGTTCGATTGCTCGGTTACCCGCCCGATTCATTTTTCAAAGGTCCGTCCCATGTCTTTCAAGCCAAGCTGGCGCTTCTTGTCTGCCCTTTTCGTAGGTGCGGTGCTTTCGGGCTGTGCCCTCACACCGCCGGCCACCCAGGAGGCAGCGCCTGCGGTGGCGCCCTGTCCGGCGGGCGTTCCCGCGGGCGCACGTTGCCTGCGCGGCCAGGATTCGGTGGGTGCTCACTACCTGATCGTGATGCCCCAGAAGTGGAGTGGCGTTCTGGTTGTTCATGCGCACGGCGGTCCCAGCCTGGGCCCGCCCCAGATCACCCGAGCCGACGAGGACATCAAGCGCTGGGCCATCACCGTGTCCGAGGGCCACGCCTGGGCCGGCTCTGTGTTCCGCCAGGGCGGGTTCGGTGTGACCACCGCCGCCGAGGACACCGAGCGGGTTCGGCGCATTTTTGTGAGCCATGTGGCGCAGCCGCGCCGCACGCTGTTGCACGGGCAGTCATGGGGTGCCATGGTTGCCACCCGCGCCGCAGAGCTCTTTCCCAATTCCTGGGAGGGCATGTTGCTGACCAGCGGCGTGGTCGCAGGGCCCACCACCTACGACTTCCGGATTGACCTGCGCGCGGTGTACCAGCACCTGTGCGGCAACCACCCGCGGCCCACCGAGCCCAGCTACCAGCTCTCCATCGGTCTGCCAGCCGATACAAAGATGACACCGGCCGACTTGGCCAGCCGCGCCAACGAATGCCTGGCCCTCAACAAGCCCGCGGCCCAGCGCAGCCCCGAGCAGCTGCGCAAAATCAAGACCATCGTCGATGTGATCCGCATCCCCGAGAACTCCATCATCGGTCACCTCAACTGGGGTACCTTTAGTTTGCAGGACGTGGTAAGTCGCACTGCGGGGGCCTCGCCTCTCGGCAACAAGGGCGTGCGCTACACCGGCTCAGGCGACGACGCAGCGCTCAATGCGGCGCTGGACGCCAAGGGTTTGCGCTTCCAGGCTGACCCGAAGGCGGCGGCTGCCTTTGCAGCAGATGTTGACTACGTCGGCAAGTTTCGCGTTCCGGTCATCAGCTCCAACGGCATTCGCGATTCGACGGTGTTCGTCGAAGGCAGTGACACCCTGAAGCAGCGCATGGAGCGTGCCGGCAACGGCGCGCGCCTGGTGCAGACCTTCGTCAATTCGGCCGACCACAGCTACTTCGGAGACGCGATGTACCCACCGCTCTTTGATGCCCTGCTGGCCTGGGTCGAGCAAGGCACCAAGCCCACGCCCCAGGGCATCGCGGACCGCTGTCGCGTGCAGCAGGCCAGCAATCCCGCTGCCTGCCTGTTCGTGCCCGAGTACACGCCCAAGGCGCTCGCTACTCGGATTGCGCCGCGCTAGGGCCTGGCAATGCTGGGAGCGGCGGGGGCACTGTCCGCCCGATCCAGCCGCCTCACCGCCACGCGGCCTGCGCTGGCTCCCACGTGGCCGTTGCCCGACTGCGGGCCACGGCCACCTGCGTAGCTGGCCATAGCAAGAGCCGCAGAAGGGTGACCGTGTCGGCCAGGCTGCTTGCCTCGAGTCGGTTCTTGTTCAGAAAGGCTTGCCACTGGCGCAGCTTGCCGATGTCTTGGCTGAAATCCTCCGACAGCGCGAAGGGAAGTTGGTCGGGTAGCGGCGTCTGTCGGCGATCAAAGGTGGCGGCAATCGCCGCGGCCAGGATGGCTCCGTGCAGAGGGGTGCGCTGCGCGATCACTCTGAGGTCGAAGAAATCCTTCATGCGGCTGTTTGCCTGGCCAAGTATCACCATGGCGTGGTACTTCTCTGCGATCACGGAGTAGACGGGGTAGACGCGAAGCTGGGGGGCCTTGAAATCATTGAGCAGCACCGGATACGTTGCAATCGTCGGCGCCGGTGTCACCGCGTCGCCAAAGGCGACGTCGATCTGCAATGCGCAGCGCGCGGAGCCAACCTGAGCGACCAGCTTGATGCGGCTGCCGCCGTACGAGGCCTCCTCGCGAATTGCGCCCGCTCTGACCGAGCCCGGGTCGAAGAAGATCCCGTCGCCCATTTCCAGGACCGCAATTTCGCGAAAGGTGGCGATCAGGCTTGCTTCGTCACCAGCGCCGAAACCCAGCAAGTCTGCGTCGCTTGTGGGGCGGTGTGGCTCGTCGTACCAAAGCGAAAAGAGCAAGGCGCCTTTGAGCAGGAATCTGTCCGCGTGGGGTGACCGGCTGATTCTGAAAAGCAGGCGCTCCAGCGCAAAGCGATTGAGGAGCAGGCTGTAGTCCTCACCCCTGTGCTTGGCCAGTGTGAGCAGCCGGGCGAGGATGGAGGCCGACAGGTTGGCGCTCACGCTGCGACCGATTCGAGGTAGGGCTGCATGACCTTCTCCACCCGGTTGATCCTGGCAAAGTGACGTAACTCGGCCATGGTGGCGCGTTTGTTGTGCCAGGCGTCCTTGAGCGCCTCCAGTGCGACGTCAATGCCGATCTTGTTGCGAAACTTGAAGCAGTCGGTCACTGTTTTGGCCAAGCTGTAGACGCGTATCGGAGCGCCGTGTTCTGTGACGGTTTGAATGCCCTCGGAGTAGGCCTCTCCTCGCAGGCGTGCAATGCGCAGCGTGGGGTAGTCCAGGGCCGGTGCCTGGGTGCCCTCTGGCAGGGCCAGCCACACCGCGTGCGGCTGCTGCGTCCCGATGCCGTGATACCGGAGCGCGGTCAGCAGGCACAGCACTCCCTTGGGGACCCGCTGGCAGACCTCGATCAGCGTGTGGTGTTCGGTGATCTCGCCGTTTGGCAGGCTGTAGAGGCCCCGTGATACCCGCTGCAGTTGGCCCGTCTGGTGCAGACGGAGCAGCAGTTGGGGCGACCAACCGTGCTGACGCAGATCGGCTGCTCGCACCATGCCTCGGTGCTGCGCGAACTCGAGGATCTGGATGGTTTGGGTCATAGGCCCTGAGTTTAATATTCACACTACTTATGTTCAAGTCATGTGAATAATGCTCATCCGCACGCGGATGCATGCGGTCGCTCGCTGACGAATCCGTCTGTCGCGCTGCGCTCAGCGTCCCATGAACCTGGGCGCCCGCCGCTCGGTTGCTGCGGCAACGCCCTCCCGAAAATCCTCGGTGGCGAACTGCTCGCGCTGGAGGACAACCTCGCGCGCATTGACTGCGGCTACCTGATCGGCCAGGCCCTGACGCAGGGTCTCGCGAGTGCTCTGGACGGCCAGCGGAGCGGACAGCGCGATCTCCTGGGCGAAGGCCTGTGCGCGCGCCAGTACCTCGTCGTCGGCCGCCAGTTCGTCGGCCAGCCCGAGTTGCAGCATGCGCTCGCCATCGATGCGCTCACCGATGTAGAACAAGCGGGCGGCCATCTGTTGGCCCACCAGCCGGGGGAGGGTGGCGCTCAGACCGAAGCCTGGGTGGAAGCCCAGACGGTTGAAGTTGACGCTGAAGCGGCTGGCCGGGCAGGCCACCCGAAAGTCCGCGACCAGCGCGAGTCCGGCGCCAGCGCCGATGGCCGCGCCTTGGATCGCGGCCACCATTGGTTTGCGCGAGCGAAACAGGCGCAGGGCCTGGGCGTAGAGCGGGGTGGCATCGGCAACGCCGTTCACTTGGGGCAGTCGGCTGAGATCAGCACCTGCACAGAAGGTCTTGCCCTCGGCGGCGAGCACGATCGCCCGGCAGGTCTCATCGGCGTCCAGCGCGTCCACCGCATCGGCCAGAGCGGCCAGCGATGCCTCGTCAATGAAGTTGTGCGGCGGGCGGTGCAGCGAGACGGTGGTGACCTGACCCTGGGTGGAAATCTGGATGGGAGGGACTGACATCGTGTGGGTGGGGTGGTGGGAGGGGACGGCGCGCCGGCCGGCGCTTCACTTCGTGACGCGGGGACGGAAGAAACTGGGCCAGCGCGCACGCACCACCTCGCCATCGGCGGCATAGGCGTAGCAGCTGTCGATCTTGTCGGGGCGGCCGTTCTCGTCACAGCGCGCAGGCCGGCTGATACGCAGCATGGACAGGGACTGAAAGGCAGCGGTAGCCAGGGGAACAAGCAGCTCCTTGAGGTGAGTGCAGCTGCGGTCGCCACCGAGGCGTGCACTGACTTCTTTGGCCCAGCCCCGGGTCATGGTCAGGCCTGCAATCGCCTGCAGCGCCCGGCCACCCTCGGGGCAGGAGGGGTAGGGCGAGGAGTCGGTGAAGGTGTGGACCTCGTGGACGACCATGGTGTCGTCGAACACCAGGCGCACGCCCATGTCGTGCATGGGCTCGTGCGCCGGCACCACACGGGTGTGCCCGGGCATCTGCAGGTCGTGGGGCTTGCGGTCGACGACGCGGCCCTCGACCTCATACAGGCCGTCGCTGCGGCGGTAGCCGCGCATGTCGATGCGGCGGAAATGCAGTTCTTCGCGGGTGACTTCCATGGAGGCTCCAGACCGCGGCCCGGTCATGTTCAACATTACATGTACTGGGCCAGCCTATCTGTCTTGGAGGCTGTATGGCCGCAGGGTAAACCCCACATACAAGAGTCGGGTTGACCAGCATATATTACATGTAATCAACCGCCAGACCTCGCTCAACGTGATTTGCTCGCACGCTTTTGACCCCCTTAACCGCGCCCGCGCGGTTCCGGTCGCATCGTCCGAGTTCACAGGCTGGCGCCTGCCCCTGATCGACTCTCCTGCTGGTCCCTGCGCGCCTAACGCCAAGATCATCGAGCAGCAGGCCGGGTGCGTCATCCCGGCCCATTTCCACACCTGCCACCAATTCCAGGTGGTCTCCGCCGGTGGTGGCTTGCTCGGGCGTAAGCCAGTGCAGCCATGGACCGTGCACTACACCTCGCCAGACACGGGCTACGGCCCGATCGAGGCCGGCGAGGAGGGCCTGAGCTACTA
>Ga0164293_10001465_pt1 | contig 19690 bp, 31 predicted proteins | sample GEODES118metaG_FD_111487 | JGI IMG/M metagenome (GOLD analysis project Ga0164293, IMG submission 111487) | Eutrophic lake water microbial communities from Lake Mendota, Wisconsin, USA - GEODES118 metaG | ecosystem: Environmental > Aquatic > Freshwater > Lake | place: USA: Lake Mendota...
AGAATCATTTCCGTACTTATCAATTGAGGATTCCCCATACTCAGATGCAGACGAACCGAATTTAATCGGTGAGTATTGTTCTGATGAAAATGAATTGATTGTATATTGGAAAAATATTAAATCAATCGAAGAGTTGGTTCGTACCCTTATTCATGAATATCAACATTATTTACAATCTCCTGCTTGGATGACACGATACTATAATATGGGGTGTGATTATCACACTCATCCATATGAAGTTATTGCCTATGCAAAGGAAAACGAATATAACTTATTTTATGAAAACGAAACAATTTAGAAGTGAATTTGGTAATGATATCATTGTCAATATAATTGGCTCTGATGATTTCCGTTATTCAGTTGTTAAACCATTATTTGAATCATATGGATTTGGGTTTATGATACCAGCTAACATATCTGAAAAATTGATGTTAATAGATGGTGAACAAAAATTAAATAAACATATTCTAAAATGGATTGAAGCACATGAAGTTGCACACTTTATGTTAGGACACGGATTAACAAAGAATAATTCGGCAGAAGAAGAGATTGAGGCAGATAGATTAGCATACCAAATGTTAGATGATAAAGGTTATACCAAATCTGCACAAATGGTTAAAGATAAGTTTGAAGAAAGACACGGAATAAAATATTAAAATATACTATGGGTAAATATAAATTTAAAAATCGTAAGTTTCCAGTTCAATTTCAAAAAGTAGTTGATTGGATTTCTGATACAAAAGGAGTTGATGTTATATTGAGTGATTCCACTTTGTTTATGGGACACTTTACACGTCGTATATCGATACACCATAATTATGATTTAAATAATAATGGATTATATGCACTATTACATGAATGTGGTCACGTCCTACAACCGGCAACTAATATTGGATGTAATGCATATAAAAACATTGATGATACCGACCACCCAAAAGAATTTATGATGGGTCAGTTCTTAAATGAATTAGATGCATGGAATCGTGGAATGGAAATCGCTAAAAAATTAAACCTTAAAATAAATGAAACCCAATTTGAAAAAGAAAAATCTGAAGCATTACTTACCTATTTTACTACTACCCCTCCTACTTTTAGCAAGTTGTAGTAAAGAGGATATACCACACCCAAAACCAATAGAACCCCCTATTGTTGTCAAAAAAGTAGATACCCTATATTCACAATCATATCTTAATCAAAAATCTGGGATATTTTTTATGTGGCATTATAACATCGAATTAAATTCTGCTAAAAAAATATTAAACAATGATGAGAAGGGTGATTATGGTGCAGGCCAATCCTATTCTGATATTAATGGCGATGGGTTTATAGATATTCTTACCTCATATAGTAATGGGTTAACTGGCTATAAAGGAATACGATGGTATATAAATAAAGGAGATAATAAAAACTTCTATTCAGATACAACCTATATTAATGGTAATACATTTGGAAGTACTGCACATAAAGTTTTAAAAACTGATATTAATAAAGATGACAAACCCGATTTTGTAATATTAGGAGTGGATGAACGAGTTATAGGTGATTATACTGGAAACTTTAATGTACTCTTATCAACCCCTACAAATAAATTTGAATACCGCACTATACCAAACCCAAATAAATATTGGTTTCATAATGGTGCCGCTGGCGATTTAAATGGGGATGGAAATGTAGATGTTGTTACTGCAACATTTGTTTGGTATGGTGATGGTAATGGAAATTTTATAAAATCAAATATCGAATTAAATAACTATACATCAGCAATTTTGGTATATGAAATATTAGATATAGATAAAGATGGCAAAGATGATATTATAATTGGTGGTAATGATATATATGGAAATACTACTCTTATTTTTAATAATGGGAGTTTTATAAATTCTAAAACTATACAATTTAAAAAATATATTGAATTTCCATTTTGTGTTGATTTTGAATTCATAGATTTAGATTCAGACGGTGATTTAGATATGGTAGAACTTAGGACTGATAAAGAACAAATACAAACTAAACTGATTGCATATATAAAGACCAACGATGGTTACTTATTAGACCCGGCGTATTTCAACGATTCATTAGATGGTGGGGGTGTATATGGTCAATATGATAAATACGGCTGGAGCACCTTTAAAGTAGATGATGTGGACGGGGATAAGGTATTAGATATAGTGGCTGAAAATTTCCACGATTCTCAAACAAATGGGTATAAAAAGGTAGGGGGGAATTGGATAAAATTCTCCTTTAATTGATAATCAATGAGTTACACACTATACTTAAAATTAGTTTGGAAATAAACTACATAAAATTTGGAAAATTCAATTATTCTTCGTATCTTTATTGTATAAGAAAGAGAGATAATAACAACAATTAACATTATGAATAAAAACAAAGAGATTCTTTACATTGACATGGATGGCGTTTTAGTGGATTTAAAAGCCGAGTTTGATAAGTGGTTTGAACTCCACCCACACTTAGTTGATAAATACAAAAAATGTCCTGACCACATACCCGGTATATTCCGAAACCCACCTCCATACGAAGGAGCAATTGAGGCCGTAAAGAAATTGGCAGCAAGTGGAAAGTATGAAATGTATATCGCGACCGCAGCCCCGTGGGGAAACCCTGATGCTTCAACTGATAAAAGATATTGGATTGAGAATTACTTCGGAAACCTTTTCCATAAGAAAATGATGGTTACTCACCGAAAAGACCTTTTGACTGGTGATTACCTAATTGACGACCGAATTAAGAATGGAGCCGGAGAGTTCAAAGGTGAGTTACTTAAATTTGGTTGGGCGTATGAAACTGAGACTTGGAATGAGTACCCAAATTGGGAAAGTATTTTAAAACGATTGTTATGAGAATCAAATGGTTAGTATTAAGTTCTTTACTATTTACTGCTTGCAGTAAAGATGATATACCCACTCCAATTTTAAAATGGGGACCGGAGATTCAAACAAAAACAAATACCACACCAATAATAGTTAATAAATACACAATATCAATAGATTCTGTATTAACAAGAGATGGATTACGTTCAGTTGCAAAGGATACAAAAGGTTACTATCATATAAAATTAATACCAAATCCCCAGCAACAATCATATAGAGTTACCGGTAGAATTTTATTAAATGGTAAAATACCAAATAAACCAGTAGAAAAAATAGAATGGGAAAGTAATTTATATTGGCATCTTAATAAAGGTGATACAATTGCAATAATAACAAAATCATATATAAACTATTTTACAGGTCAATATACTATTGTAAATTTACCAGCATTAATATCAAATGTAACTGCATTAGTTCCAACCACAAATCCAGCATCTTATAGTGATGATAGGACAGGTGAAATAAATACAATAATATCACCAACCGGTAATATGATTGGTGATACATTAGTATTAAAAACATATCATTATGAATCAAAAATAATTTTATATACTAAAATAGTTTTAGAATGAGTATAGAACAACCCCCAATAGAATTTCCAGAAACACCCATAACCGAAGAAACGTTTGAAAGACAGGGTTGGGAAAAGATAGATGAGGTGATGGAAGAAGGCGATGATGAGGAATCTGCTCCAAGTGGAATGTACTATTATCTATTACCTCTACCAAAAGATAATCCATCTGAAGATGCACCTTGTTTAATATCATCAATAAATGATGAATGGAAACATATGGAATTACCAAAGGGAAGTTATATAGTTGAGATTGGAGATGCGGTTGGGTTAGGATATTGTGAAAGTGAAGAACAATTAGAAATTCTATATAGAGCATTAACAGGACAAGAAATTGAAGATTAAAATATAAAATATGAAAAACTATTCAGCAGAAGACCTACAAAAGAATTATGATAAATTCATTGAGGCATTAAGTAAAGTATTTAGTGGTGAACGTTTAGAGAAATTAAAGTTTATGTATTCACAAGAGGAATTAGGAACTGAATTAGTTCTTGCCCCTGCAAGCAGTAAAGAACATTATCACTCTGCATATGTTGGTGGATATTTAGACCACGTGATGAACGTTGCCCGAAACGCATATAAGATGAAAAAGATTTATGAGGAGGGTGGATTGAAAGTAGATTTTACCGATGAGGAATTATTCTTCGCAGCCTTTCATCATGATTTGGGTAAGTTAGGAGTGAAGGGTCAACCTCATTATGTAGAGGAGGGTTCTGATTGGCATAAAAAGAATCAAGGTGCATTGTTTAAAATTAATGGTGAGAACCATTATATGGATGTAACACATAGGGCATTGTGGTTACTTAACCAATATGGTATTACCTATTCCGAAAAGGAGATGATTGGGATTATGTTAGCAGACGGATTATATAACGAAGGTACTAAACCTTACTTTATTAGTTTCCGTCCCGAGATGAGGTTAAAAACCGACCTTCCGTACATTCTACATTGGGCTGACCATATGAGTTGTCGACAGGAGAACAAACAATGGGAAGATAGTAAACCATTCTAACTGACAAGTTGTCAAATAAAATTTTAAAATACTGACATATTGTCAGTAAACTCCAATTGGTATAACAATTGTACTATTAGGGTATTGTTTAACTAAAATAAAAAAAATTATGTACACAGCAAACATTACAAACTTATTAGATTTATTTGAATCCAAATTACCAAAGTGGAACGGAACATCAACCTATTCATTCAATGAATATGATGGTAACGTATTTTCATTCAATGGATATGATGGTAAAATATTAGATGATGGTAAATACCAATTAACTTTAAATGTTTTAGGTCACAACCCAAAGAACATTAAATTAGAAGTTACTGATACTCAAATTCTAATTAAATCAAAAAAAGAAGAAGGTAGTTCTTCATTGGTTAAAGACATTGATTTAACTTTTGCACTTGGCAAAGATTATGATGGAACTAAATCAGAAGCCAAATTTGATAATGGTTTATTAATTATTACAACCGATAAAAGGGATGAGGCAAAACCAAAGAAAGTTCAAATCAAAATTGGATAATCTAATTTAAAAAAGTGATAAGGGTCATCATCAAAAGGTGACCCTTTTTTTATTATTTATATATTTATATATATGGTTGGTAACATAGACATATTTAAAAATTTCCTGTCGGCCGAAGAGTGTGATTTTATTTTAAATAAATGTAAAAAAGAATTAACATTATCAAACGCCGAAGTATATAGTGGTCACTCTAATACTTTGTCTACAAAAACAACTAGAAAATCATCGATTGGGTGGATATCGGATTTGGGATTTTTAAACGAAAGATTAAAAATAAGATTAAAAGAAACTTTTAATATAAATGGTATGGAAGTTACTGGATTTGGGGATTTCCAATTTACTGAATATAAAGAAGGTGAGTATTTTGATTGGCATACTGATAGTACCGATACCATATATAGAGATAGATTTACATCGATAGTAATTCAGTTAAACGATACATACAACGGAGGTATATTAGAAATAAAAAATATTAAAGGTGAAATTGTACCGATAGAAAACAAAATTGGAACATTATATATTTTTAATTCAAGATTACTTCATAGAGTAACTCCTATTTTGAATGGAGTTAGGTATTCATTGGTAAATTGGATATCCTTAGTTAAAACTAATTCAAAAAAACAAAATTTAATATAGTATGATTTTAGTAGATAAAAATAGTAAAGTAATAAGTGATGCTGATATGGAATTTTTACATAAACAATGTAATAATTTTATTTTATCTGAATCACCAACCAACGAAAAAAATAGTACAAATTTTTATTTTAGACAATTTTTAGATTTAAAAGACCCCTTAATATATAATATTGTTATGGGGATAGAATCATATATTAAAACTAAATTATACACTAATTTAGAATTAAAATCAATGTGGATTAATAAAATTGATAGTAACTCTAATAAAAATGATAATTTTCATAAAGATATATCGCCGTGTTCATTAATATTATATTTAAATGATGATTATATTGGAGGGGAGTTAGAATATATTAATGATACCAATAATAAATTAAAAATTATTCCACAAAAAAATTTAGTAGTTATTATGAATAATCAGTTACAACATAGAGTCCTGCCTATTACTAATGGAGTAAGATATAGTTTGGTGGCTTTTTTTGGGTTTATAGATAATCAAACTAAAAGTATAATTTAAAGTATGGAAAAAATATATTTTGATGAAACCACATATATTTGGAAAACCAAATTAAATAGATTATTGGATAAATCTATTTTATTAGATGAGACTAAATTAGTAATAGAATCTGCAACTAAAAATAGAACTGATGGATTTGGATACACAATGGAATGGAATAAAAATATTAACTTTGATGGTAGTATTGATATAAAAACGAAGTTAGATGAAATAATTCAAATTGGTATTGATAAATGTAAAGAAATTTATAAAGAAAAAAATATAACTCATAATAAAATTAATATGGAGACGTGGGTTAATATGGTACGTTCTATTAATCCAATTCAAATTCAATTCAAACACGAAGAACTAAAAGGTATTGATAAATACCATATCCATACCGATATAAGTAAAGGTAATAAACAATTTGTTCCTCACTATACTTGGGTTTACTACATACAAATGCCAGATGTTATGGATGGGGAAGATGGCGTTTTATATTTCAGAGGTAAAAATAAAAACGAATATTGGATTCGACCTGAAGAAGATGATTTGATTATTATGGAGGCGGATATGCCTCACGCACCTAATAACGCACCTAATTCAACAATTGATAGAATCGTTATAGCGGGAAATGTTGGATTTGATTTTATTAAGAAGGAAAAATCGTTAATATAATGTTAGTAGATAATAAGTTTATATATGTAAATTTACCAAGATGTGGGTCAACCTCATTTCATTATTCTTGTATATTACACGATTTAGAAATAAAAAGTATAAATTCAGAATGGGGAAAAATAAATTCTAAAATTAATTTTGAAAATATAGATGAAAAACATATAATGCAGTTAATTACACATGGACATGAGGAGTTACAATTGCTTAGAGAAAAGTTTGGATTTCAATATCCCGTAATTGCTGTTAAAAGGGATAGACACGATACTTTTTATTCATTATATAAACATATTCTTTTTGATTTGAAAAGGGCTAACGCACGCAAGGTTTATGATTTTTTTAAAAATATAAGTTTAGATGAATTATTTTTTTTTAAAACAGAAGATTTATACTCTAATGAGAATAGACTTAACATAATAAACGATTTTTTATTAAAAAACGAATTTATTAAAAATCCTGCTAGACCATCTAAACTTATGGACTTATATTCCGAAGAATATATAGTTAACGTAATTAATATATTAATAACCCCATCATCATATTGGCACAATCACGACAAGGATATTATTTGGTTTGATATTAAAGAATTAAATCTTATGGAAAAATGGGTCTCAAATAAAATTGGAAAAGAATTTAACCTAAAACAAGTTAATTCTAGCCAACATATGGAGTGTTCTCTAAAACTAAATCAAAATTTCAAAGAAAGGTACAATAGTATTTATGATTTCTATGATATACCAAAAACTAATAAGACACTAATATAAAATGATTAAAATTATTGATAACTACATAACACCACAACAATGTGATTCTGTTATTAATTTATGGGACGATATAAATGTTATGAATGTAAATGATAATATCTATCACTTTTTTGGTGTTGATTTAATTCCATATTTAAAAAAAGTTATAGATATTATTCCCAAATTTGAAAGGTGTGATTTTAAAAAACTTAGGATACAACGCACAGACGAAAGTATCGTACAAGTAAAAACTAAACATGCACATAAAAATAACTACTCTTTTGTTATTTTTTTAAACAATAATTATACCGGAGGCAAATTAATCTTTGATGAAATATCTATAACCCCCAAAATAGGAACTATTGTATATTTTACTAAAGAAGAATCACATAAAGTAGAAAATTGTATTGGTGCACGATTTACACTAGTTGGATTCCTACACAATAAATTATTTGAAACAAAAATGACACTAATATAAGATGATTAAAATACCTACTATTAATTATAAAGAAATATTTGATGCTTGGATAATTTCATATAATCCAACACCAAAACAAGAGGAGTTAGCTAAATTAAGACTCGAAGTATGTTTGGGGTGTGAATTTAGAAAAGAAACAATAAAAGGGTTAAAATGGAGTGCCCTTTGTGGAAAATGTGGGTGCCCTTTGAATAAGAAAGTGTTCTCAACAAACTACAACGCCTGCCCAGCAAAAAAATGGGAAAATACCGATTTTGGGTATATAGAACCAAAAGAAGATAAAGTAAACAAAACCTTAATGTAATATTTTAATTAAAATTAGTAATTCACATATTTATACATAAATAGAATAAAAATTATGAAAGCAACAATAATTGGTAGTGATTTGCTACAACAAAATGGTTCAGTTAAAATTATAGAAATAAACACTAATACATGTATCTCTAATGCCGGTGCAAACTTATTAGATTATACAGTGTTATTTAATGTATTAACCAGTAATAATATTACTGAATTTCATTATATATGGACTGAAGGGAAGGCGTTTACACCTTCAGATGAGCCGCACATATTTCGTAATATATTACAAACTAAATGTTTAGAAAACAATATAACTTTTAACGAACATATTGTACCAACTAATTCGGTTACTGTCCCATATATAGAAGATGCATCTTATAAATTTATTTTAAGACAAGCGTTTGATACGACCGCATTAGTAGATGATTTATATTGTGCTAATAAATTTGAGTTTTTTAACTTAATGAGTGGGTCTGCATATATTCCAAAAACATATTTTACATCTGAAGAATTAAATTTAAATACCTTAGATGACGTAGATTACACCACGACAAAACCAAATCTTGTAGTAAAATCAAATCAGGCTTTGTATGATGTTATGGTATATCCTGCAATATATAATGTTTCTGATTCAATCCAATTATCTGAAGTTATTGATTCCGTTGAAGACGGGTATTTAGTTCAAGAATTTATATATTCTGAAGATAATGTAGTAGATGGTAGGTATTCAACAATAAGGAGTATTGATATTATTTACGGCTCTGATTTAGATATTATTAATATGGGTGGATATACTCATTCTACTAGATTACCACTTATATTTAGTGAGGATGAATTTATTTCTGATACTAGAAAGTTTAATCAAAAAACTAGACATAAATATATTACAAAATCTATTAGGAATCGAGTAGAAGGAAACGACTACCATACAGATGACGATTCAAATATTTTAAAATATGATGGTACTTTAGTAGATGTTGATATTATTCAATTAGGTGATTATATTCGTTCTATTAACTTTACCGATACAAATGAAAACGAAGCGGCCACATTTACAAATAATATTGCCACATTTGGATGGACTGGTACACTATCACAATTAAATAATACGTTAACACCAATACAATCTGAATTAATAGGTATGGTATCAGCATCAGTAGAAATGGTGATGGTAAATGTTACGTTAGTAGATGGACGAACTTGGACAGAAGCCCCAAATTCTACTTTTTTTATTGAGGAAAAAGACTCGACCGAAACCAGATGGGAGGTAATAAATAAATGTTATATTGGTGATAAAATAGTTGTAACTGATTCAAATACAACTGAATTAAGGGCAATAGAAATTTCTAATTTAGAGATGATATATGAAAGTAAAACAATATATACTTTAGATTTTGCACCATCCGATTTATTTTTAGTGGATGTGGGAGATAGTGATTTTGCTGTAATGCATAATGCTTGTTGGTGTAGTTGGAGTTATTGTGGTAATTATTGTTATCAATCCTATTGCCCAACCTGTTTAGGTCAGAAATAAGTTATATAGGTAATATAGTTCTAATCCCAAAGTATAAATAATTCAAATAAAAATAAAATCATGGCAAAAGTAGAAAAAATAAAAGTAGCAAGACCTGCACAATTAGTTAAAGTGGTTACTGGTCCGATATCTAATGACTTAAAAACAAAAATAGCTGCAGCATTTGAAGCGGTTGTATCTGCAATTAAAGTTAAACATTTAGGAGAATAATATCTACTAAGTATTTGGTTTCATTAGTTAAATTGTTATGAAATGAAATCTAAAATAAATTTAAAAAATTATTTTTGTAGTGTTCCCTTTAATTCATTAGAAATACATAATAATGTTTGTTTTGTTTGTTGTCCATCGTGGTTACCAAATAAAGTAGAAATTGGTGAAATTCCATTAAAAGATATATGGAATAGTGAACCAATTATCGACATTAGAAATTCTATATTAGATGGTTCATTTAAATATTGTAGTAAAGAACTTTGTCCCTATTTAAGTAAATTAGTAAACTACGGAGCAACATCAGGACCTATTATTTTAAAATCTGATTCAAATATTAATAGTCCTATTATAAAAAATAACACACCCGATAATGTGGTAATGAATTTTGATAGGACGTGTAATTATAAATGTCCTTCTTGTAGAGTAGATTTAATTGTAGAAAATAGTCAAGGTATAAAACGAGTTGAAAAAACAATTGAAGATATTGATAACTATTATTCACAGCATGTAAAAACATTATACATTACCGGCTCCGGTGACCCATTTGTATCTGTTGGGTTTAGAAATTATTTAAGAAATTTTAATCCTAAAAAATATCCTAATTTAAAATCCATACATCTTCATACTAACGCATCAATGTGGAATAAAGAGATGTGGGATAGTATGTCAAACATTCATAAATTTGTACATACTTGTGAAATATCAATAGATGCAGGAACGCGTGATACTTATGAAAATAAAACTAGAATAGGTGGAAATTGGGAAACTTTATTAAATAATCTTAAATTTATAAGCACCCTACCAATATCAGTTAAAACATCATTTGTTGTACAAGATAGTAACTATATGGAAATGGAAACGTTTTATAACCTAATGTATTCTATTTTTGGTAAAAAAGTAAACGTATTCTTTGGTAAAATAACTAATTGGGGTACATTTTCGGAGGGTGAATTTAAATTAAAACAAGTGTGGAATATGGAACACCCAGAACATCAGTTATTTAAAAAAGAACTTAATAAGATATGGAAAAACGGATACCTTTTTCATAATTTATATGAGTTCATTGATACTACAAAAAAAACTTTAATGTAATGAAGATTTTAATTTTATCTCATACACGATGTGGTTCTACTACATTATGTAAATGGATATCTAAAGAATTGAATTTTGAATTAGATGAAACCCCATATGACAAAAACACATTTGATTCTATATTTAAAAAAAATAAAATAATTAGAAAAATAGTTATAGAAGCATATTGGCCATCAGATAATGATATTAATAAATTTGATAAGGTTATTTGTTTAAGAAGGGAAAATAGCATTGATACAGCAATAAGTTTTCTTAATGCGGATAATAAAAGTAAATGGCACGAGCCATATGAAATAACAAATGAGTGGATTAACGATAATAAAAATAAAATAATAGAAACGAGTTATAAATATAAACATTTAAAAACCCGTTTAAAAAATAAAAATTTATTTCAAATAACATATGAAAATGTATATATTAATAAAACAGATATTAATAGGGTGATTAGATATTTAAATATTGAAAACCCAACCCATTTGGATATACTTGATTATGATAAAAAATATAGAAAAGACACATATACTTTAACACATGATTTTAAGAGAAAAAATATTATTTAGTAAAGAGGAATGCACTTACATAATCAATTTATCAACAGAATTAGATAAAATAAATTAATATGAAACCATTACAATATTGGAATTCGGAAGGGTTTGAGATTGCATCTTACAAATATTCATTAAAAGGAAGAATAAATAAAACATATAAAACATGTGGAAGTGATAATACGGGATTATGTACTTATGGTTATAATGAATTAGGATTTAGGGGGGATTCGATACATAAAAAAGGATTAAAGGTTATGTCTATCGGATGTTCTTTAACGGAAGGGGTTGGTGTAAATAATAATGAAACTTGGCCCGCACAATTTTGTTCACATATACCAAATAGTGTTAATTTAAATTTTGGAGTAAGTGGAAGAAGTAATGATTATATTTCAAGATGTTTGATTTCATATTGTGATGAAATCAAACCAGATTTAGTTTTAATTTTATATACATTTAATCATCGAAGAGAAATATATACACAATCTGAACAAATAGAACCATACATTCCCACTCAAAGTTGGGGATACTTAGAAGAAACTGAAGAAGGAAAGACCATACAAAAACTAAAAGAGGGATTACAAAACGATAGTGATGATTATATAAATTGGTATAAAAATCATTTATTGATAACAAATTATTTAGAAAATAAAAAAATTCCATTTATATGGAATAGTGTAGATACTGATTATATTGATAATAATAAATTTATTATATCATATACGCCCTTTATAGATTTTGGTGCGGATGGTTCACATCCAGGTAAATTACATAATAATCAATACAGTAATAAATTATTTGATTGGGTGTCAATTAAATACCCAAATATCTTTACATTAAAGAAATATGAAAATAAATTATTATAAATCATTAATATGATACGAATATATTACCACATATACCTTATAGATGACATTGAATCTATAATAAATGAACAACTGACATTAATAAAAAAATATATTAATCAACCATACTCATTAACTATTGGTATTTCAATATCAGAAAATAACAACTCATTAGATGATATAATTAAATTAATTTATGAGTACAATTCAAGAATTATAATTGGCGATACTAAATTAATGGGTAATGAGTTTGTAACTTTAAATTTAATAGAAAGAGATAAACCATTATTTAATGATAATGATTATATTTTTTACCTACACACAAAGGGGGCAACTAAACAAACCGATTCCGAATCTATCCGATGGAGAAATGTGATGCAATTATACAATATTCAATATATTGATAATGTATTTAATGTTTTAAATAGTAGTACGTTTAATACCTATGGTGTTTTATTAGAAACAGTAATCAATCCTACAAATATAATGTATTCTGGTAATTTTTGGTGGATGACTGGGGAATATGCTAAAACGATAGATATAAGTAAGGTTGATATTACAAATAGGTGTAATTCTGAATTACAATACGTCCAAATGGGAATAGATTGGAAACCTTATTCAGAATTTATTAAAAATGAAAATAATAACGTTCCATTTTCAAAAACCCTAATATAACCAATTTGGTAATATATAAATATATAAATTACCTCTTTTTCATATCAGACATATTTATAGGTGTACATTTAAATACAAATTATGAAATCAGAATACAAAATGAGAGCTCAGGAAAATTTAGAAGCAATTACTAAAAGAGCTAAAGTTATCGCAGAAATGTTAAAGGGCGAACGTCCTGCTAATCAAGCAGAAGCCATTAAGTTATCAAATGAAATTGAAAAACTAGTAGAACTAACAACAAACATCGTAGATTTATCGTAAAATGAATTGGTTAAAGTATTTGGTCGGATTATCAGCAGTAATCGTTGCTGGATGTGCTGCGTACTTTTCGGTAACGGGATTAGGTGTTCTATTTGCCGGAGCTTCACTTTCAGTAATGGTAATGGCAGGTTCATTAGAATTTGCTAAATTAGTTGTAGCCACTTATCTAAAACAAAAGTGGGATGATATCGGTGGGTTTAACAAATGGTATCTAACAAGTGCAGTGGGTATTCTTATGTTGATTACCTCTGCCGGTATTTTTGGATATCTTTCTAATGCATTCCAACAACAAAATTTAGGATTACAAAAAGTAGATAGGGATATTGCAGTTTATCAAACTCAAATCACTAAGAATGATGCAGAGATAACCAGATACACTACTCAGTTAACTAACCAACAAAATATTCGTAATTCTCAAGAGAGTAATTTATCTAAACAAATTGATAAAGATAAATCTACATCAAGAGTATCTCAGATGATTCGTTCTGCAGATAAAGAAATCAGTTCCATATCAAATCGAATAGATGAATTAACTATTAAAAATAACGCAGCATTAGATTCTATAAACGTAATTAAAAATAACAATATAGAATTAGAAAAGGAAGTTGGTGGATTTCGTTTTGTAGCAGAAGCGTTTAACGTACCGCTTAACTCCGTTGTTAAATTTTTTATATTCATTATAGTATTTGTGTTTGACCCCCTTGCAGTTGCACTTATCATTGCATTCAATGGATTGATTGGTAAGAAAAATATGTATGGTGAGAATGACCCATTAGTGGAAAAAAATTATCAAATATACGAAGATAGTGGAAAAAAATCTCCAACTCAAGAAGAAAGACACGCTTTACTAACTAAGATGATGGAAGATGACCAAGAGTTAGGATTATACGACCCACCATTTGATACTCCAGATGAAGATTTATTAAATCTCCAGCCAGATTATACGGTCCGACCTATTGATTACGATAGAGATGGTTCTATTGATGGATATGATACTGATGGTGACGGGTTGATAGATGAAGTAACTGCACATCCAAATAGGGCTCAAATAATTAGAGATTATAAACCCTATTACGCGTTATCAGGGTTTGATTGGAGTGATAAATCAAAATGGATAAATGACCAGAACGCGGTTAACTATTGGATTAAATATATAAAACCATCTCAATATCCAACCGATTTTGAAACTAAAACTTATTAACAATGGTAACAGTATCAGAAACGGCAGCTAAAAAACTAAGTTCACTTATCGAAGAAAGTGGATTTAAAACTCCATTCGTTAGAGTTTCCATTAAAGGTGGTGGATGTAGTGGATTGTCATATGACCTTTCATTTGATACTGACCAACAGGTAGGAGATACTCTTGCCGAAGATAAAGGAGTAAAAATTTTAGTAGACAACAAATCATTATTATATCTTTTCGGAACAGAATTAAATTTCTCAGATGGATTGAATGGTAAGGGATTTGAATTTATAAACCCAAATGCATCCCGCACATGTGGATGTGGAGAATCTTTCGCAGTATGATAATAACAAGACCAACAAAAGTACAAAAGTCGTGGGGGTATGAACTATGGGTTCATAATGATTCACAATACTGTGGTAAACTTTTAGTTTTCGCAGAGAAGGGTGATAAGTTTTCAATGCATTATCATATGCTTAAAAATGAAACTTGGTATATTCAAGATGGTCAGTTTGAATTCAAATGGATTGATACAAAAATTGGTATAATAAAAAAAGAAATCCTAAACGAAGGGGATTCAGTTTATATTGAAAAGGGTACACCACATCAACTTACTTCTTTACAAGAAAAAGGAGTGGTGTATGAGGTAAGTACGGAACACTTTGATTCGGATTCATATAGAATTTATAGAAAAACACCAAATGATTTGTTATGATAAAAGTTTGGGTAAATGGTACATTTGATATTGTTCATTTAGGACACATTCAATTATTAAAGAGGGCAGCAGAGTTAGGGGATTTCCTAATTGTTGGAGTTGATGGTGACAAGAGAGTTAAAGAGTTAAAGGGTGAACAACGACCTATAAATAATATTGTAAGTAGAATCACCTTATTAGAAGCTATCAAATATGTTGATAGAGTTGTAATATTTGATTCGGATGAACAATTAGAAACCCACCTTAAAACAATGAGACCTACCATTATGGTTATCGGTGAAGAATATAGGGGTAAACGAATCATAGGAAGTGAATATGTGGGTGAAATCATATATTTCCCTAAAATGGAGGGCTTTAGTTCAACCCATATAATAAATAAATTATATGATAAATAATTTGGTATTATCAGATATATTTCGTATATTTGTATAACAACAAATTGTATTAGAATGATGAATTTAGGATATGCTTGTATTAATATGAGTATGGGTAAGAAAGTAACCACTAACCGAAGTATGGTTAACCGAACATTCCAAGCCAAAGGTATGGATTATGTTTCCGAACTAGCCCTACTTAACTCCAAAGATATTATTAAGATTTTAGAATGGAATAGAATGAACGGAATTAAATTATTTCGTTTATCATCTGCTCTTATCCCGTGGGGTGACCATATCGATATTACACAACTCAAAGATTACAAAGAGATTAAATGGGAATTAAAAAAAGCCGGTTTGTTTGCTAAATTCCATAATATGCGTATTACATCACATCCCGGCCCATTCAACGTATTAGTTTCACCCAACGAATCAGTTGTATTAAAAACACTTGCTGATTTAGAATTGCATGGTAAGATATTCGATATGATGGGATTATCTAAAACTCCTTACAATAAAATTAATATCCATTGTAATGGTGTTTACGGAGATAAAAAATCTGCATTGGATAGATTCATCACTAACTTCAAAAGACTCTCCCCATCGGTTCGTAAGCGGTTAACAATTGAGAATGATGATAAGGCATCTATGTATTCGGTTAAAGACCTTATGTATGTCCATAATGCAATCGGTATTCCTATTGTATTTGATTACCATCACCACCAATTTTGTACCGGTGATTTATCCGAAGAACAAGCACTTAAACTCGCAGCCACAACTTGGCCGGAAGGAATTACTCCAGTTGTACATTATTCAGAATCAAAAGCATTACATGAAAACAATCCAAAAGAAAAACCACAAGCACATTCCTATCTTATTAATGCCCTCCCCAATACATACGAATTGGATGTGGACATTATGGTTGAAGCAAAAGCAAAAGAATTAGCAATATTACCTTTTATAAAATAATATGGAAAATCAAGGAAAAACAAAACAACAGGTTGAAGATTCAGAAAATTTCACATCAATAGCAGTAGTTGGAGGAATCCTTACTCTATTGGGTATAATTTTGACTGAATTATTTTTTTAGATGAAATTAAGAGATTATCAGTTAGAACCAGTTGCTATTGGTATTGAGTTTTTTAATACACCAAAAATGGCACCATCAATTATCGTTGCACCTACTGCATTCGGTAAGTCAATTGTTATTGCCTATATCGCAAAGGGTATCAATGAAAAGGTATTGGTAATTCAACCTTCAAAAGAATTATTAGAACAGAACTATAATAAACTTATTAACTTAGGTGGTAAAGCATCAATCTATTCTGCATCAATGGGTGAGAAAGAGATTGGTGATATTACTTATGCAACAATCGGTTCTATAATAAACATTGCTTGGAAGTTCAGAGAATTAGGAATTACCAAAGTTATCATAGATGAGTGTGATAGATATCCAAGAGATAAGAATGGTCAACTAAGAAAATTTATAGATGGAATGAAAGCAACTCACGTATTGGGTTTAACTGCAACTCCACTTAAACTACAAACCAATATGGGTGAGACTGGTCCATATTCTAAATTGGTAATGTTAACGAATCGGTCTAAACACGGAACATTTTTTAAACATATCATTCACGTTTCTCAAATTGAAGAAATTGTAAAGATGGGGTTTTGGACTCCATTAGAATATCAATCGTATGATTTCGATACCGGAGCATTAGTATACAATTCATCTGGTGCTGAATATACAAATGATTCCATTGCACGTGCATATGAGAATCAAAACCTACAAGATAAAATTGTAAAGAAAGTTAGAGAACTACAAGATAGAAAATCAATATTAATTGCAGTACCAACCATTGAACAAGCAACCCAATTAGCAGGAAAGATTCCATCTGCAGCAGTAGTACATGGAGAAACTCCAACCGGAGAACGTAATCGAATCATTGAAGAATTTCGTAATCAAAAAATTAGAGTTATTGTTCAGGTAAACGTATTGACCGTTGGATTTGATTATCCAGAATTAGATTGTTTAATCACAGGTCGACCTACTGCATCAATTTCGTGGTGGTATCAGTTTGTGGGGAGAGGAACTCGTATTCACGATAATAAACAAAATTGTTTAGTTGTGGATTTTGTTGGAGCAGTTGATAAGTTCGGTAAAGTAGAATCTCTTTACTATAAAGAAGATGAGGATGGTATATGGGAATTGTATGGTGAAAATAAAAAGAAACTTACCGGTATCCCAATGCACGAAATTGGAATTCACTTAGAGGGTGGCATCAATTTATCAGAACAACGAAATGAAGAGGGTGAGATACAAAAGATTTATATGACATTTGGTAAGTATACAAACAAACCAGTAGCATCCATTCCACCCTACTATCGTAAGTGGTTATTGGATAATATAAAATGGAATCCATATAATCAGAAAATTAAAGATGAAATTCTTCGTTTAGAAAATCTTAGGAAATAATTTGGTATTCTAAGATTTTTTTCGTATCTTAGCTTTTAATATGAAAAAACTATTAATAGTACTAATGTTATTGGGAGTAATAACGTTAGAAGCAAAACCAAAGTATCGAATTGAAACTTTTGTTATCAATGGAACCCGAATGTACCAACCACAACAAAAAGTTTGGTTTAGAACAAGTATGGGTACATTGCCTTTTAAAGTATGGGTATCAGGTGATTATCCATTTCAAAATAAATTTCAAGCAGAAGAAATTATTAAAAATTGGAAATTGGATTACCAACTAAAAAAAGAGTATAAACGTTCAGAATATATACAAATAAAATAATATGAGAACTACAAATATATTAGCTATAATATTAGTAATAACAATTATAATAATTGCATATGGATTGAGTAGAAATTCATCGGAAAAGCAAATTACTACAATTAGTTATAATAATATAGATTCATTAGAACGTACAATTGATTCATTACAACTTGAAATAAAAGTTCAAGGAGATGGGTTCGATTATAAAGAATTAAGATATGAGGAAACCATATTCAGATATGAACTAGGAATAGAACATATCAAACATTATCATAGAGAAGCATACGAAGAGTTTGTTAGAATTTCACAATTTAAAGAACGCTATGATAGAGAAACCGAAAGAGAATTTAAACAACGGAACGATTTAAAAACAATAAAAATAAACGAAAAATGGAATTAATTATCACAAAACACGAATTAGTAGAAAAATTACAAACGGAAGTAGTATCGGTAACCTTTACAAAAGCAGATGGTACTGATAGGACGATGTTATGTACAAAACTAATTAGTAAAATCCCACAAGAGTTTCATCCTAAAACTGATAAGGTTGTTAAGTTAGATGAAAATGGAAACATAGTTGAATCAGATTTAATTACAGTTTGGGATGTAGAAAAAACAGGTTGGAGAAGTTTTAATTTTACAAAAGTAAAAGCAATTGCTTAATGAATACATTAGATAAAAAGTATCAACAATTACTTAGTGATATCATTGCGTTTGGTGTAGAGAAAAACGATAGAACAGGAACTGGTACTATATCAGAATTTGGTCATCAAATACGTCATAATATGAGTGAAGGATTTCCTTTACTTACTACTAAGAAAATGCATTGGAATTCTATTGTAACCGAACTCCTTTGGTTCTTACGAGGAGATACTAATATTAAATTCCTATTGGATTATGATTGTCATATTTGGGATGGTGATGCTTATAAAAATTATTTAGAAGAAACACAACATGAAGCATCTTATACAAAAGAACAATTTATCAATTTAATTAAAACAGATAAAGCTTGGGCAAATGTGTGGGGTGATTTAGGACCAATCTATGGAAAACAATGGAGAAGTTGGAAAGGTGATACTTGGGTAGAAGGAAATACGGATGGAACTGATGGATTTTATCTCCAATCCGAAACGATTGACCAAATCCAAAAC
>Ga0164293_10001469_pt1 | contig 19672 bp, 19 predicted proteins | sample GEODES118metaG_FD_111487 | JGI IMG/M metagenome (GOLD analysis project Ga0164293, IMG submission 111487) | Eutrophic lake water microbial communities from Lake Mendota, Wisconsin, USA - GEODES118 metaG | ecosystem: Environmental > Aquatic > Freshwater > Lake | place: USA: Lake Mendota...
AAAGAACAGTTCTTACTTAGATGCTACTCTTGTTTATTAGCAAGAGTGATACAGTGAAGTTGAGGAAATGATGATAGATCAGTCGCAACTCAATCAAGTTTCTAATTCTAAAAGTTTTGAGATCCCCCATGCGGATGCGCTTAAGGCTTCACGGTTTGAAAAATGGTCACCTGATTCCATTGCACCTTGGACTTATCTACCTGCTTATCAAAGTTTAACTGACGATATGAAACTCAGATACAATCAACTTCATGCCTGCACAGTGAATGAACTTTTCATTTGGTTTGCACAAAAACTAATGTTACCAATTTTGAATCGATTGATTGTAAATTCTAATCACGACCCTGAGTTTAAAATAACTTGTCAGACCTATTCTAAAGAGGAAGTGAAACAATCCGAAGTAATCAGAAGACTTTCAAAATCTTCTGGATCAGAGCTTTATAAAAAAACTGATTTTTATTTTTTTAACTCTCATGCGAGCATCATTGCCTGGCTGATAAAGACCTCACTTAAGTTTCCACAATCAATGTCCACTTGGTGCTGGATTTTGATCTTATTTAAAGAACGCACCTTGATGTACTCAAAAGAATACATCAAGGCCAAGGTTGAAGTTTCCAGCATTTACAACAAGGTTCATCATTTCCACATGTTCGAAGAAACTCGGCATGCTCAAATGAATCAGATCTTCATCGAGAAAATGTATTCTGGTGCATCTGATCTCAATCGAAGAATCACAGCCTACATTCTTGGAAAAGTGCTCGAAAGTTTTTCAAGTCCTAAACGAATGTCCAAGGCAATTGCCAAAAGAATGAAATTGGAATTCGTACGTCCCGAAGAGCACGACATGATTGATCAAATCTCTTTAGAATTGCCAATGCTAAAAGATAATCTCGATTTTAAACTTCAGTTTTTTGGATTTAAATCCAATGAGGGAACTTTAAATTTGATGAGCCAGTATCCTGAGTTCGATCACCTGAAGAAATACTTTTTGCTGTAAATACGTATAACCACTTAAAATTATAAATAAGGGTATTATTCACTCGATCATATGAATAACATTATTTTTGCTATCTTTTTTTCGCAGAAATAAAGAAATTCAATACGATCATATGAAAAATGGCTATTTTATCTAGCCCTTACAGGGATTTTATGATAAATTCATTAGAACGTATGAAAAATAAGACTTTAAAAAACGAAAGCACAGCGGTTGCTTTACTCGGCAAAATTATTCGTCAGGAACGAAAAAATAGAAATTTAACTCAAACAGAGCTGGGTGATTTATGCGGAACCAGCATCAACTTTATTAGCCAAATTGAAGCAGGGAAAGACACCGCCCATATCGGAAAAGTATTAAAGGTCCTTCAAGTCTTAGGGGTTCAGTTCAATATTGTTTCTGGATCAAAAGGCTTAGTTAATCATTTGCAGGTTCAGTCTTGAAAAACCCTCAAATGACGCAGCTAAAAATTGAAGTTTACAAAAATGAACTGTTTGTGGGCACACTCAGTCGAGTTCCAAATGGATCACGATTTGAATTTTCTCAAGAAATACTGAACGATGAAAAGCTATCAAAAATCACCTATACAATTTCAGCTCAACAAGCACCATTAGAGATTTTGGGTGTTAATTTGCCTCCTTACTTCGCAGGACTCTTACCTGAAGGGCTCAGGCTTAAAGCTATCGTTAAAAATTTAAAAACTTCACAGGACGATCTTTTCGGTCTTTTAATTGGAGCTGGATTAGAACCCGTTGGAGATTTGCATTTTAAAATTCCGGGGCTACCGCAGGCAAAAAGTAAAAAAAACGATCATTTTTCTTTCGAGGATTTTTCAGCATTTAAAAAGGAAATTCTTCAGTCTGGGCAAACTCTAGATCATCCTGTTTCCGGAGTCCAAAATAAAATTTCAGGATCTCGCTTAACTCTGCCATTAAAGTCAGGAATTAAAAGTAGGAATAGACAGTTTATTTTGAAATTTGATTCAAATGAAACTCCGGATCTAGTAGAAAATGAGTGGCACTCTTTAAAGCTAGCTAAAGCCTGTGGCCTAAAAGTGAATGAAGCTAAGATCATTCAGGATCTCAAAGGTGAGAAGGCGTTGCTGATTACACGTTTTGATCGCCAATGGATCCACGAGAAAAAAAAGTTGACTAGATTTCATCAAGAAGATGCTTGCCAGTTTTTAAATCGCTATCCAGCTGACAAGTACCAACTTACATTGCAAGAAATCGCTGGAGGTATTCAAGAATTTTGTGAAAGTCCACAAATCGAAATTTTAAAACTCCTGAGGCTAGCCGCTTTTTCTTACTTAATTGGCAACGGAGATTTACATGGAAAAAACATCAGCTTATTGCAAAAATCAGTCAGCGAACTGTCACCAGTTTATGATATGGTTTGTACCTACGTCTACGGTGATCAGCAAATGGCGCTTGCCATGGATGGAAAAACAGATAACTGGAAACGTAAACTTTTTGCAAACTTCGGTGAGCGTTACGGAGTCCCTAAAATCAGCACAGAAAAGATGCTTGATCAATTAGTACAAAAATTTATGAAAAACAAAAATATCTTATGGAATGTTCCCTTTTTGAATTTAAAAAATCCAAGTTTGGAGTTGTTGTTCAAAAAGCGAATCGGGCATTTAGAGAACTAGAAATTTTACTGCACAAGAATGTGAAAACTTCGCAGACTGGCTTGGATTACATCCCCCGAAACTTAATCCCTTTAGATTCCAAGATCTTCTTCAGCTGATCCCGCTTGTCACCTTGGATTTCTATCACACCAAAATCATCTTTAATGATGTGAGTTCCACCAACACCACACTTGGCTTTCAGTTCTTTAGCGAAAGTCTTCAGCCACTCTTCGTTTTTGGGAAGTCGTTCCATGATGGTCACAGTTTTTCCACCACGGCCTGATTTTTCAAGTTTGAAGATGACCTCGAGCTTTGCAAACATCACTTGCTCTTGATGCACTTTTTTCTCGGCTGCTTTTTTCATGGCTGCAATATCTTTGGGATCGGTGGAATAAACTATTTTTTTGTCAGACATAGTGACATCACTTTATTTTTTTTGTGGTTCAGGTTGAGGGCCAGAGCTTATCTTTTTTTGTATAAGTTCTTGTCCATCAAAACGATAAAGATGTCCATCACCTTCCATCACTGTCACAAGATTCACAGGTCGAGACCACATTTTATAAACATTTTTAAGAGTTTCATTTAAAAAATCTGGCTGCATATCGATACCTTCGTGAACATGAGTCAGTAATAACTCGCCACGATTTTCAAAGTTAGCGTCTTCGATTTTAATGATGGGTTGGCCAAAATTTGTCATCATAAACAATAGCTTAGCTTTGATCGCTTTAAAGTCTTTTGTATCAATCACCCAGCGGTTTATTTTTTTATCGTGCTTGTAAACAAACATTTTATGTCGAACGCAAAAGTCCTCTGTCAAAAACTGATCAATGAAAGTCACATCGTTATGAACTCGTCTGACTTCGAAAATTTTTTCGCGGCCGATATTTAATTTTTTATCCCAGTTTTTTCGCTCGCGAACATCGTCACAATCTTCCCACTCGCGACCAAACCGTCCCTTGTTCCAACGATCTTCAATGTCCCGCATCAGTTCAATGCCCACCTTGTAGGGATTGTATCCCCCCGGAGCCATGGTCATCACTCCCGCATGGTGGTCTGCGAAATCGATGATTTCTGAGTCATCTAGAATTTTTTCTGTCATAACCTTTGAATGCCAGTAAGAAGCCCAACCTTCATTCATAGTTTTTGTCATACCCTGAGGAGAATAGTAATAAGCTTCGTCACGAATAATGGATAAGACATCCTGCTGCCACTCTTCTAAAGGTGCATAGTGAATAAAAAAATTCAGAATGTCTTTTTCAGCGTTCACTGGAAATTTTTGAGTTGCCATGAACTTGTCTTGGACCTTTTGTTTTTGTTGCTCCACGAAAGCTGGAGGATTAATATAGTGCCGCATATAGGGTTTATCCACACGAAGTAGTCCTAGTGGATTTTGTCCTTGGTTATCCACAACTTTTGGCACAATGGACTTCTCAACATAAGGACTGTAGCGATCAATCAGATTCTCTAAACTCAAACAGGTGTCGATAAAGCTTTCGACTGTATCATAGCCATAGCGATCCATGTATCTTCGGATTCTGACCGAATGATTGGCCATTTGATCCATCATTTTACGATTCGTTTTCGAAAACCAAACATTGTTCTTAAAAAAATCACAGTGACCATACACATGAGCCATCACTAGCTTCTGATCCATCATCATATTGCCTTCCATCAGGTAGGCATAACAGGGATCATTATTGATCACCATTTCATAGATTTTAGATAACCCGTATTCATAGGATTTCGAAAGGTGTTCGTACTCCATACCAAATTTCCAGTGAGGATATCTAACAGGAAAACCACCGTAAGCCGCGATTTGATTGATTTGCTCGTAAGTCACAAGTTCGAAAATTGTATCAAAGCAGTCCAAGCCGAAATCTTCAGCTGCTTTTAATATACGAACTCTTTCACGCTCAAGTTCTGGCGTTAGCTTTCCCATTTTATTTGCCCTTCCCCAGAAAATCTTTGATAGAATCTAAAATTTTATCTTTGGATTCAATTTGTGAAAGCGTCAGGTTCGGTTCGCTGGGAAATTCTTTTTGCAGGTCTTTTAAAAATTGACCGCTGCCATATTTACTTTCCACCTGTCCGTAAGAAAATAAATTCACGTTGGGAATAAAAAATTCTTTTAACAGCCTGACACAAAGTCTTGTGTCTTCACCACTCCAATTATCACCATCAGAAAAATGAAAGGGATAAATATTCCATTCACTGGGTGGATAATCTGTTTCGATCATTTGCTGAGCTAACTTGTAAGCTGAGCTAATCAGTGTTCCCCCAGATTCACTGGTTCTAAAAAATGTATCTTCATCCACTTCTTTAGCAGCCGCATCGTGAATAATAAATCGGGTCTCGAGTCCCTTGTAATGTTTTTTAAGCCAAGTGTTGATCCAAAAACTTTCTAGTCTGACGATTTCTTTTTGTTCGTCACCCATTGATCCCGACACATCCATCATATAAATCACAACAGCTTGCGTCTGGGGTTTTGTGACAAGCTTTGTCGATCGATAGCGAAAATCAGGACGAATGGGAACAATCATGGGATCTTCAGGATTATAAGTTCCAGTTGTGATGTATCGTCTTAAAGCTTTTTTGTAAGACTGTTTGAAATTTCTCAAGCCCTCAGGGCCGACGGGTGCAATTCCCGTGTACTTGGATTTGAGCGACTCAACCGATCTTCCGCCTTTTGGTTCAATTCGAGGAAGCTCAAGATGCTCACCCAATAAATCAGCGAGCTCATCCAAAGACATTTCTACTTCTAAAACGTGTTCACCAGGAGCGCTTCCTGCTTGGCCCTGTCCTTCTCCGGGCTCACCCGCTTCTTGTCCAGGTTCGCCTTGCCCTTGACCGACTCCGCCCTGCTGTTTGGGACCGTAACGAAAATTGGGAATATCAATTTGAGGAAGAGGGATTTTAACGAATTCGTTCTCTCGCTTGCCGATCATTTCCCCTTGGGAAACAAACTTGCGAAAGTTTTCTTTCACCTTTCCTTTTATAATATCGCGAAAGCGACTTTGATCTTCCCTAATCGACATAAAACCCTACTTGTTTTTGACGTCTCCACGAGCAAAAATGCTTGCTACGTAGTGAAGAACATCAGTGGCAGAAATTTCATCATAGCCAAAATCTTTAATCAGACGCGTTTTCACAATATCAATTTTTTCCTGAGTGTCTTTATCAACAACAGAGCTGACTAAGGATGTCAGCTTGATACTGTCTTTTTGATCTTCAAAAAGCTTTAATTCTAAAGCTTTATGAAGACGCTCATTCATCTTGTAGTTAAATTTTTTGCCTTCAACAGCTAAAGCACCGATGTAATTCATCACTTCGCGACGAGTGTCTTCTTTTCTTGATTCTGGCACTTCCATTTTTTCCTCAATGGAGCGCATGAGACGCTCATCTGGCTCTTCATCTGTTCCTGAGAACGGATTTTTAACTTTTTCTTTTTGAGTAAAGGCTTTGATATTATCAATGTAATTAGCACAAAGTCTTTGCAATGCACTTTCATCTGCACTAATCGCCCGCTGAACCTCAGATTTTATAATTTCTTCGTACTCTTGCTTCACAACACCTAGTAGTTCACGGTACTCAGTTTTTAATTCTTCATTAGAAATCAACGAATGGGATTTGAGTCCCGATTCCAGTTCATTGATAATCATAAAAGGATTGACTGATCCCCGATTATTTTGCTGAGCGTTTACAATTGCATTTGAAATCTTATCTTGGATATACCTGGGAGAAATTCCCTCAAGACCTTCACGAGTGGTTTCTTTGCGTAATTCCTTCACGTTATCTTCAGTATAGTTAGGCATCGTTCTGCCATCATAAAGTTTCAATTTTTGAAGTCTTGAAAGATTTGCCTTTTTTGGTTTTTCAAGTCTTGTCAAAATGGCCCACATAGCTGCCATTTCAATTGTGTGGGGAGCAATTGAAATCCCGCGCATTTTTTGAGAGTTAAAATCTTTTTTATAAATTCTGACTTCATCTTTAAATCGAGTGATGTAGGGAATATCAACTTTCACAGTACGATCTCTGAGGGCTTCCATAAACTCATTGTCTTGAAGTCTTCGATACTCAGGCTCATTGGTGTGCCCTATGATCACTTCATCAATATGAGTCTGAGCAAATTTCTTAGGCTTCACGCGATGTTCCTGTGATGCTCCTAATAAGTCGTACAAAAAGGCCACATCAAGTTTTAGCACTTCGACGAATTCAATCAAACCACGATTTGCGACATTGAATTCACCATCAAAGTTAAAAGCACGAGGATCAGAGTCAGATCCGTATTCAGCAATTTTTCGATAGTTGATATCACCTGTCAGCTCCGTTGAGTCCTGATTTTTTTCATCTTTAGGTTGGAAGGTTCCAATTCCAATCCTGTCAGCTTCACTTAAAAACAATCTTCGCACTCGAACATGAGAGAAGACCTTTGCCAGATCTCCGTTATACTTATCCAAAAGCTGTCTAAAAATATACCGAGACGGTGGAGATAATTCTCCTTCGATTTTCACTCGGTAATCACCTTGCTGGCCACGGTTAATTTCATCACAAATTTGGGTGCGCAATTCTTCGGGAATCAGAATCAAAGGCTCTTCATGCATAGGAGAAGGAAATACCTTAGTGTCTTTTCCAATTAATCCACCAAGTTCATTTTTTTCATCAATCCATTCAAAAGTGTACAGGGCTCCAGAATCCGTTCTTGAGTAGGCCTCAAGTCCCTTTTTTAACATCCGACAAATCGTCGATTTTGCACTTCCCACAGGCCCGTGAAGAAGGATGACACGTTTCTCAGTTCCATAACCCAAAGCTGCTGCTTTCAAAATATTCACAAGCTTCATTAAAGCCACGTCTAGTCCGAAGACTGCGTCTTTTCCGTTATTAGGAAGATCATCAAAAAACCTGTATCGTACCACTGGTTTTTTAAAATCGATATACTCTTCAGTGCCTGCCTCAACAATCATGTCGAACATTCTTTGAAAAGCATTTCGACTGATCTTTGGATTTTTTTTGATGAGATCTAAATACTCTTCAAATGTGCCCGCCCAGTGAAGCATATGCAGATTTGATTTGTCTTGGTATTGCTGAACCATCGAACGAAAGTTAAATGAAGCCATGGTTTTCCACTCCTTGTGAGAGTTAAATACACACTTTCCATAATGTGCACTTGCAGAGATGATGATCACCCCTTGTGATTAGATTATGCCTTAAGGCGAGTCGGTTAGAACGGAAAAACACCCAGGTCTTGTTTTTTTCTACCTAGGCCATGATCTAGCATTATGCCTGCTATAAGCTGAGCTTGTCGTACGAATCTGGGATCTTTAAAGCGAAATATGAGGGTCTCTCCTGGACGTTATCGGGAGCGGGTATTTTCCATTGTAATTGAAAGCTCTCTGAATCAGCAGTGACCATGGTTTCATTATTCTCAAGATCTTCCCAGGACACCATAAGTCCAGCAGATTCTTGTTTACATGCCATGACCTTTCCGTTAACTGCCTCACATTGCCAACCTGCGCCCTTCATCGCTTGCCGATAAAGCATGGCATGAAAAACGAGTGGGTGAAGTGGCAATCCAAGGGCACGCTGAAGAACTTTCTGCGAAGCAGGACCATCGTAAGATTTTCTCTCGGCATGAAGTGCCACTTGAATTCGATCTGGATTCATAACAACACTTGCAATGTGAACACCCAAAATAATTTTAGCATCCAGACGTAGATTTAAATTTCTTCTGGCTACAACTTCTAAATTAATTTGCTGAGTTTTTTGTTTTTTCTTATCAAGATAGACAGCCTGAGTATTAAACCTTTGAACAATTTTTTGCTGAGTAACTGAATTTGTGGACGCACAGCCTACGAAGAAAAGTGATAGTAAAGCAAAATAGATTTGTCTCATGAAAAAAGACTATTGTGCTTCGTTTCAGGATTCAATCTAATAACTCATTTAGGGAGCTGATGCTGGTTGTCGATCTTGCTTGTATTCAATTGATGAAATTTTTGATTGTAGCTCTGCCAATTTGTCCTTTTCAGTTTCTGTCGCAAGCGCTCGCCCGTACATATTCCGAGCCTTTTCAATCATTGCTTGCTTCACATAAACATCCCCCAGGTGCTCTGCGATGATGGGTACATGGGGAGCCACCTTGTGAGCTGCTTCTAAATATTTTAAGGATTCAGAATATCGACCTTGTTTAAAAAGAACCCAACCCAAAGTATCTAAAATGTAGCCATCCTTAGGCTCTAACGAAGCTGCTTTTCTGGCAAAAGTTTCTGCTTCATCTAGATTATTTCCTTTTTCAGCGAATGTATAAGCCACGTAATTAAGTGCTTGTACGTGCAAAGGGTCTTTTTCTAAAACTAATTTCATCGTACTGACAACTTGCTCGCTTTGCCCTTCGGAATCATACAGTGTTCCTAAGTAAAATAGAACCTGAGTGTTCTGAGGAAACTTTTTGTGAGCGTCTTCTAAGACTTGAATGGCTTTCTTTGATTTCTTCTGTTCATTCAAAAGTGAAGCATATAAAGAGTAGAGGCTTGCTTCATCTGATTTTTTAGCAATGGAATCTTCGATGAGCTGAACGGCATCACCAACCCGTTTATCATTTTTCAACAAATAGGCGGCATGAACAATGGACTCGTTAAAATAAGAACTGTCCACCGGTATTTTTTTGTATTCAGACACAGCTTGGTCGACTTGCTGGGTCTGCTCATAAACAGCAGCCAAGTAATAACGAGCCCGATCTGATTCGGGAACTTCTTTTAAGATCTCTTTAAATTTTGCGGCTGATTTGTCGTACATTTTTTTCTCGACTAAAATTAAAGCCATTTTTAGTTTTGTATTCAATTGGTCTTCGCCTTGTGCTTCTAAAATTTCAAGCTGTTCGTAAGCCGAGTCATAGTCTTCGCTTTCTAAATAAGATTGTGCAAGAACTTCAGCGATACGAACAGAGGGCCCATACTTTTTTTGATACTCTTCATAAAGCTTAATGGCTTTTTTCTCTTGCCCCAAGGAAGCATAGTAAGCACCGAGCGTTAACATCGCTTCCGAAAAGCTCGGTTTTTTCTCGATGGCTTTTTTAAGGTGATATTCGACCTTTTTATCTGAATTTTTTTTCTCACTTTCAAGATACACTCGTGCTAAATAATAATGAATTGTGTGCTCTTGCTCTTCTTCGGTTTTTAACATTCTCTCGAAATGATCCGTCGCCTTTTTAAACTGTTTCGTTTCCGCATAAAGTGCACCCAAATAAAGAGCGGCCTCTTTGTGTTCAGGATTTTGAACCATAATAGCATTGTAGTTTTCAATCGCTTTTGGATAAAGCTTCAATGATGAATACAAAGCCGCGAGTAGCATAAGGCCTTGTTCGTTCTTAGGTTCCGCTGCAATGGCTTCTTGAGCAAGCGCTAAAGATTCACTGACTTGTCCTGACCTTAAATACTCCGCTGCTAATCGAAATTTAACACTTGGAGAATAGGGATCATAGATCAAAGCTGTTCTAAATGATTCAATGGCTTTCTGAGAGGATCCTTCCAGCGAATAAGCCTCTGCCAATGAGTAATTATAATCCGCTTGAGATTGGTTGAAAACAGGATTTAGTTTAGGACCACTTTCATGGAATAAGACTGGGGGTGATAATGAAGCTGGAGCTCGATTTCCATCATCCATTGAGGACTCAAAGTTTGTCGCTTGTTGGTTAGGTTTCAAAGTTGTACATGCAATAAGAAATTGGGCGATCACAGCTAAAATGAATATTGTCTTTTTTTGAGGCATTGAAACTCCCACAGCTTTGTTCTTTTTCGGCTGTCGAGAGAGGCAACTTAATGAATACAAAAAGAATAATTAATGGCAGATCATCATGATTGCTTATCTTTGTGGCAGGTAAGAACTAGCGAGTAGCAGAGGCGGAAACGTCCTGGGGAGGCTGAACCTCTAACCCGCCTTCTTCAACGTATTCCACTGGACCTTTTGGGCCACCACTTCGAACGACTACACGAGCAACGCCGGCACTGGTTTGTAGGACACTGTAGTGGAAGGGCTTACCTTGATCATCAGTTCCCATGAAACCTTGGGCCTCAGTTCCCTCAGCAGAAGCAGGGACTCGACCCGTCGAAACCTGACTCTTGATTCGTGACGCAATCGCTTTTCCCACAGATTTTGCCTTGTTATAGACCAGAAGTTTTTCTGCCTCACCCGTTTGAACCGGTTGAGGTGCCAAGACCGAAATCGCTAACGTCCCCAAGAACGAGAGAACAACAATTGTTGCGGTCGTTCTAAGGTATCGATTTGCTTTGTCTTTCATGGATCCTCCAAATTAACCAGGGTACTTTTTGGATTTTCGGACTTTCCTCGACGAAACTTTAGGCTTGGCTGCAAAAAATTATTCTTATACCTAAGCCCAGTATAACGCGTTGCATATTTTACCGAACTGTTCGTCAACTTGACAATATGTGGCGGCCGAGGCTAATTTGCCGCCATTGGTGCAGGTGGGGGGTCAATCCTCCAAAAATTAACAAAAATCTCGAGACCTGAGAAACCAAAGAAATTCTCGAGATTTGGTTCAAGATGGGAGGCAACTTGATCAACCAGACTGATTCCATGATGGTGAAGCCGAATTCTAAAGTTAAAATCATTAAACGTTATCAAAACCGAAAGCTCTACGACACTCAGCAAAGCTGCTACGTGACTCTTGATGATATCGCCAAGATGATCCGATCCAACGAAGAAGTGATGGTCATCGATAACAAATCTAAAAACGACATCACTGCTGCAACTCTGACTCAAATTATTTTTGAATCAGAAAAGAAAGCATCTCAATACGCTCCTTTGTTTACTCTTCGTGAAATTATCCAAAACGGTAACGGCAGCATTTCTAGCTACCTTGCAAAATTAGGAGCATTTCCTCAAGATTACATGACGAAGCAAGCACAAGCTCAGATCGAAAAAGCAACAACTGACGAGATCAAACAGAATCTCGAAAACAGGGTTGTCTCTGCAGCGACACGTTACAACACGGACTCAACTGCTAAAGCAGCCGCTGAAAAAGCGACTGTACTTCCTGGGTACCAAGCTGAAGAAGAAACTCCTACTCTCCCGGGTAGCAGCCAGAATCTAAATAACTAAGACTTTAGATTTAAATTCAAATTTCTTTATACAAAGCCGGTGAAAACCGGCTTTGTTATTTTTGAACTTAGCGAACCGACCGCCAAATAATAAATTCCGTTTTTCCCGGAATGATTTTCACTTTTCTTATTTCAGAGTTTTCAGCAGATAAATTTCCAGAGAAATCTAGACCTTGAATTTGGATGTCATACTCACCTTTTGGCAACTGAAGTTCTGCAGTTTGAATTGTGGCAGGCAAGAATGACCACTGCCTTAGATCAGCTCGCTCTGAAGCTTGCATCACAATAAAGCTAACAAGGCCCGCTGCTGCGGTTTCATCGCGACGGGAAAGCTCATGGGCAACTGCTTCCCTTGCGATTCGAGCTGCCACTCTTCTTGCAATCAGTGAAGGCCTATCCGCCCTAAGAGTTTCAATGGCTGCAAGTCCGGTATCATAAAGAACTTCTGATGCAACTTTACTTTCACCATTCACAAGGATTTGAGCTTTTTGAGTTTGAGAAAAAACAGGGACTAATTCTGGCACTAACGGCTCTTGTGAATCAGGTTTTTTACGAGGTCCCCACCCTTGCAAATAAATCAATTTTACGAATCCGTGGCTGCGCCTTAAACTTCTGTCCACTTCTACTTTGCGATCAGAAAATTGTTTTTGCCAGATTTGTAAGTCGTTCTGTCGATTCGAAAGAATGGCAGTTCTTAAGATGTCTTCAGGGAGTTTCTGCCAATCAGGAGCCAATTTATATGTGTCTCGGTAAGCGATAAAGGCATCATCCATTTGCCCTGTGGCTTCGTAAATAACGCCTGCGAGATACCTGGAAAAAGGATTCACTTCGAAATCCTTTTTGTCGTCTGAACTGTACAACTTATACTTCTGATTCATTCTGCGAACTTCAACCATGGCAGAATCAAAGTTACCTGTTTGCAAAAAATTGAGTGCTAAAAAAACATTGATAAAAACTTTCTCGAAACTATCACCCTTGTACTGCACTGCTTCTTCATTGAATAGCATGGAACCTGCGACACGGCTGATGGATTGATAATCTTTCTCCTCTGACAAATTATCAGCCATCATAAAATAGCGATTACTTTGATCGATTTCACCTGCGTACTGAAGTGCCGTTGCATAATCCAAAACATAAATAAGTTGATCATCACTCACTTCGTCAGCCTTTTGTTTCAGGTCGACTAAGGCTTCTTGAATTTTTCCACTTGAAAGCATACGGCGGGCCTCAGACACACGATCTTGATAAGTGGCGCAGCCTACAAGTAAAAACAGGTTGAGAGCAAAAAAAAGACTCCCATTTCGGAGGAGTCCTTTAGGAAAAATTTTGACCATTCAAAAATTAAAGTCCTATAGATTTCTTACGGAAAGTTTTTCTAATTTGTTTATAGTTAGACCAACCAATGACACCAGTTTTTAAATTCGTCATATTAAGAGTTAATTTATAATAAACCGATTTGTCTTTACCGACCTCTTGAACAATAGAATCAAGGCGACCATTCATTATGAAATCAGCACCTGTTTGTCCGCCGGGTCCTTTTTTGGTTTCCTCAGAAACCATTCCAGAATTTTGGTAATTGTATTCATCTGCCATATCTTGTCTGGCTTCTTTGTCAATAAATCCAACTTTTCCAGAATTCATAAGTTCCACTCGCACCATATCCATAATGTTTTGAGTATCAATATGCTCACTGGTTTTATTTTGAAGACCCGTCACCATCACAATTGGTAGTCCTTTGGGACTTTTTAGCATTGGATGCTGAACAGCGCTGGCAACAAGATCTGCCACAGCTTTTTGCATGTCTGTCTCAGACCATGAATCATTCATTAAATTTTCTCTGTTCACATCGTCATAGTTACCTTTGACAAACGCTTTTGGCCCACATGAAGTGGCAAGTAATCCCAACACAGAAACAAATATCAATTTTTTTAAGTTAATCATGCAGACCCCTTTTTGATGTCTTATCATAGGTGGCTTTGCCCGGAATGGGAACCCCTCGGACATGCAGCATAAAAAAACTGGGCCCACATTTTATCTAAGGTTTGCAAGCCACACAAATCATGAGTCCAGCCAAAAATGAACCTCTGATGTCTGCGATCGATGCTTTCCAATGTATTCAACCCCATTTCGAATGGGAGCAAGAGGAGGTTCATATCATTACATTGGACTCTAGGCAGAGTGTCATAAGCCACCGACTCATGTTTAGGGGAACTGTCGATCGTTGCTTGATTCACCCAAGAGATATCTTCAGATACGTTGTACAAAATAACGCTTCAGCATTTATTATGTTCCACAACCATCCCACTGGTATCCTTATCCCATCAGACGAAGATGTGAAATTCACTAAAAAACTCAAGCAGCTTTCAAAAATGATGGAAATCATTTTTCTGGATCATATTATTTTAAATCGAAATGGGTTTCAAAGTTTGAAAGAGCTTCGATTACTTTAAAACCTAATTATTGAAAGATTTGAGTGGGAACTCGTCTCGACTTCCGCTTTTTCACAGATATCACTTCTAAATCTGGGCTCAATACAATATCCCAACCGGCTGCTTTTGCGTTTTCCACAAACTGCCTTGCATATTCTTCGCGGTAGGCCTTATCTTCCTTTTCCATAATCTGCCGATCTAAAAGCTGACTTTGCACGATTTGTTCAGGGGTCAGCTGGTCATCTGATAGCTCGTGGGAACGATTCAAATCCCGCGTTAGTTTTTGCATATTGAAATCAGAATCAAAGGTCAGATCATTTTGTGACTCGTGTGCCATTTGCTGATCTGAGGATCTATAGCTCTCTATAACCTTAGAAGCTTCAGCAGCTCGCTTCAGCCGATCTTGCTCGAGTTGCAATGCTGTCTCTTTCAGATGACGATTGACCAGACTCATTTTTTTTTGATTTTCATCACTCGCAAGCAGTTCCTGCGAAGCTTTTTGCACAGCTGGATTCTGCTCCCAAAAAATCAGCAAAAAGCCGATGACAAGTAGGACTAAAAAAATCCAACCTTTGTCTTGACCCGATTTTTTTTTATTCTGCACCATGATTTCTTATCGGCATCAATCTTTGTGAGTTTTAAATTTTTAGTCATTCTCTCATATTGAGTCAATACGACTTAACTTTCTTTCAGCGGAGGGCGCACAGGTAACGTGATGATAAATTCAGTCCCCACATTGACTTCAGATTTCACTTGGATGTCACCGCCATGATTATCGATGATTCCATAGGAAATGCTCAATCCTAATCCAGTGCCTTGACCAATTTTTTTAGTGGTGAAAAAAGGGTCAAATATTTTGCCAATGGTTTCTTGACTCATCCCTTTTCCAGAATCCTGAATTGAAACCTGAACTTTTCCTTCTTTTAGATTTAACGACTTTATGTGCTGAGTGACGATCCAAATTTGGCCCACTCCATCAATCGCTTGCACAGCATTTGATAAAATGTTCATCAGAACTTGATTGATCTGGCTGACGTAGCCACTAATTTTTGGAACAGGATCATAGTTTTTATAAATTTGAATTCGCCCTTTAATTTCTCCCTGAAGCAAATCTAAGGTGGCATCCAAACTTTTATGTAAATCAATTTCATTGAGCTTAGCCTCTTCAAGCCTAGAAAAATTTCTGAGCCCTAAAACTATATCTTTTGTTCTTTTTGCACCATCTTCACAGGAGGAAATCAATTTAGGTAAATCTTGGACAATGTAATCAAATTCCATTTCCACTTTTGACTGGGCCAGTTTCTCGGGATGGGTCTCGGCTATTTGAACTAATTTAACTAAACGAGTTCCATAATCACGAAGATGAACCATGTTTGAAAAAATAAACCCAATGGGATTGTTAAGCTCGTGCGCAACTCCGGCGACAAGTTGGCCTAGGCTGACCATTTTTGCGGAATGAACCAATCGAGTTTGAGTTTCTTTTAACTCTGTATTTGTACTTTGTAATTCAGTCACTTTACGACGAAGATCGGCCCGTGCTTGCCAAATCTTTTTAAACATTTGATTGAAACTTTCAGTGAGCAATCCTATTTCAGTGTCATTTTTTACGGGTATCGTGACAGCCTGTTCTTGTGATTCAAAAGACTGAAGAGCATCGACGAGCTCATTAAGTGGCTTCAAAATCCAACTTGAGATCACAATACTTGTAATAATTAGAAACAAAATAACTGTTCCGATGACAGTTAAAAATGCAAAGTTCACGTTCCGAATGACCGCTTTGGCTTCACTTTTAGAAGCCCCTAAGGCGACCCACATCCGGCTCTCACCCCAACTTAAAGGGTAGAAGAAAAGTCCGAAGGGGCTTTTCTTCAATTCAATATCAAAAAACAAATCTGATTTCTGAGAGATGACTTGGCGAACGTACTCTTTGGGAACTTCCAAAAGCTTAATGTTTGTCGATAAAAGGGGCTGACCCGAATCTTTAACAAACATCAACTCTAACTTCATTCGCTCTTGAAGTCGCCTTAGAAAACTAGAGTTCAAATCAATCATTTGCTCGATATAGCCTGCGACCCTTTTTTTCTTATTCATAACTTTTGTAACCAAAATGAGTGTCACTTTTTTATTATCTTGGGTTTCAATGATGGCTAACTCACCATTAACTTCAAGATGCTGAATATATTTTTCCGCCAAAAAGACAGCGTCCTGACTTGGAGTTTGAAATCGAAATTGTGTTTTCTGATCTTCAGATACAGAAACCAAAAGCCGACCCTGCCTATTGAAAAATGCAAAGCTATTAGCGGGATCTTGCTTAAGCCAGTTTGATCCTAACACTTTTAAATTCTCTGTTTCTGAAAACATCAGGTGATATTGCAAATGAGGATCATCTACGTAACGTTCACGTCTTTGCCTTAATGAAGATAAATAATCATCTAATATGATTTCTATTTCCTTTGCATTACCACTCAAGCGGGTCAGCATTTCTCGGTCGATGGCCTTTTCAAACTTAAACATTGAATAGCCTGTGACGAATCCTAAAGGCAGAATTGAAAATAATAAGAACCAAATAATGAGAATTGTTCTAAGAGATCTTCTGGGCTTTCGACGAACCAAAGTCAATTTTGACTCTCTTCAGTCGTAAAGATGAATCGAACAATTCCGCTCGGCATGATTCGAGGATGTTGATCTCGGCTGAGTTGCACTTTCCCAATACTTTTAAGATACTCTTCTAACTCTGCCAGTTTCGATTCCGGGATAGTGAAGTGGAAATAATAATCTCCTTGATTTCTTTTCCAACCCAATTCAACTTCTCCGGCTTTTCGTCCACCCAACTCAACAATTTTATCTTTTAATTTAGCTGAGCCCATTTTTACGTTTACAATTTTTGCAGTTCCACGATAAACAAATCCCTGTTTTTTTACTTCTTCACTTTTTGCAACAACTTTGGCGGCTGTCATAACCGGAGTAGTGACTATTTTAACGGGTTTAGAAACATCTGGAGCAGAGACCACTTCGTCATCAAATTGGGAAGTACCTGCTTCTTTTTCAGCTGAACCACTTGGGACGATAACTTCTGTCTTTTTTAAGACTTCTGCTAAAATTAATTCGGTTTGAGATTCTTGAAGTGCAAATTCACGTAGTTGGTTCCAGGGCACTAAAACTGTTAATAAAACCACAAGAACAATAACAGCAAAGGCCTCAAGAGTCCATTTTACGATCGGAGGCCACTGACTTAGACTGAGAGAGCGCCGAATCAGATGCAGATAACTTCTTCTGTCTTGAATTTCATCTGATAATGCAGAGGATATTTTGACTTCAAACATTTGATCAAAGTAAGCAAGACCGACTTGAATCTTTATGAGTTCGTCCTGAAAAAGTTGAGATTTCTCGATCTCAATTTTAACTTCTTCAGCCCGGATCGAATCTAAATTTTTTGTGGCGTAATCGAAGAGCATCTCTTGAACCATAAAAGGTGACAGCTCACGCTTTTTCAAAAAACACTTCCCTGCTCAAGGACAAATTTGCCGGCTCGACGAACAGCTTTAGCAACTCTGTATCTCAGTGTTCCAGAAGTCATTCCTAAACTTTCAGAAATCAATTCAGGGGTATACTTTAAAACACGAAACAGAAGAGCTGCAAAAATCTCTTCTTCTGAGGCATTTTTTTGAAAGGCAATCCAGGGTTCTAGCTTAAACTCAGGTGGCAAAATCCATCCCGAATCCTGCGAAATTTGGGAAACTCCATGACGGGGCGTGTTTTTAATCTGGTCCCAAAACCGGGAAAGCCCCAGTATTAGAATTGTATCTGTATTCAATTTAGGATTTTTATTTTTCTTAGATAAACACCAAGAATAGCATTGGCGTGAGAGGTCTCGGGCCTGATTTTCTCTCAGAGTCACAAAAAAGAAAAAAAGTGAAATTTTTCTTAAGTGCTCTTCTGTCATTTTTGATTACTCGATGGTCAATTGTTTTAAGAGTTCGATATTGTCTAAAACTTTACCAGAACCCATGACCACACAGCTAAGCGGATCTTCTGCGATTGATACAGGAAGGCCCGTTCTTTCACGAAGCAATACATCTAAATTATGCAAAAGAGCCCCTCCACCAGTCAGTACGATACCGTTATCAACAATATCAGAAGCCAATTCGGGTGGAGTTTTTTCGAGTGCTGTTTTCACTGCATCTACAATTTCAGAAAGAGGATCCATCAACGAGTCATTGACTTGAGAGCTTGTAATTTCAATCGTCTTAGGTGCACCGGCAACAAGGTCACGACCTTTGATCTCCATGGTTTTTTCTTCTTCGAATGGATAAGCATTTCCAATTTGTGTTTTGATATTTTCAGCCGTTCGCTCTCCGATCAAGAGATTGAACTGACGGCGAATATAATTAACAATCGCTTCATCTAATTTATCACCCGCAACTTTTATTGATTTACAGTAGACGATTCCACCCAAAGAAATAACAGCCACACCCGTTGTTCCACCGCCCATATCAACCACCATGTTTCCACTTGGTTCCGTGATTGGGAGTCCTGCACCAATAGCAGCAGCCATGGGCTCTTCAATTAAATAAACCTCTCGAGCACCAGCAGATTGAGCAGCCTCTTTGACTGCGCGCTTTTCCACCTGAGTAATTCCGTAAGGTACGCAAATGATAATCCGAGGACGCATAAAGCTTTTTTTCTCGCCCATGGATTTGCCGATAAAATATTTTAGCATGGATTGAGTGACTTCGAAATCTGCGATCACACCATCTTTAATTGGGCGAATAGCAACGATACTGCCAGGCGTGCGGCCTAACATTTCTTTTGCCTCTTTGCCGACAGCAAGTACGCGATTTTGCAATCCACGGTAATTTTTTTGTACGGCAACAACTGAAGGTTCATCTAAAATAATTCCACGACCTTTAACATAAACAAGTGTGTTTGCCGTGCCCAAGTCGATGGCAATATCATTAGAAAAATAATCTGTAACTCTGTCTAAAATTCCCATGTGATTCCCGTTGTTTGGAGAAGTTCAATTCAAAGTCTAGGAGGCATTAGTTACGAGTGTCAAACTTGAATTCAGCAGACTTCCAATGCAATTCCTTTTTGATATAATCCAGATAGCTTTGAATTTGCTGTTTTCGCTGAACCTCAGTGAGATTGAGTTCTGAAGCAAACACCCAAGAAATACCTTCGAGTTGACTAACGCCATGGTCAGGCAGAGACAAAAACAAAGGAACTCGTCGAGTCATAAAATCTAATATTCTGTCACACATAGTGTAGTGAATCGCTTGATGGGCTTCTTTTTCCCAAACAGAAGATAAGTGCAATGTTCTGTCGAATATTTGCAAAGCTTCTGTACCATAACGCTCCACAAGCCAGCGAGTTTCATCAATTGGAAAACTGAATCGCTCAGCAATTTGCCGAACTTGGTTCTTGATGTCATGGTATCTTTGGGTTTCAACATGTGCGTTAAGTGGTTGATTAGTTTTGGAATTTGCAAATCTCACTCGGTCTGATACCG
>Ga0164293_10001470_pt1 | contig 19668 bp, 10 predicted proteins | sample GEODES118metaG_FD_111487 | JGI IMG/M metagenome (GOLD analysis project Ga0164293, IMG submission 111487) | Eutrophic lake water microbial communities from Lake Mendota, Wisconsin, USA - GEODES118 metaG | ecosystem: Environmental > Aquatic > Freshwater > Lake | place: USA: Lake Mendota...
GGTTCGAGCGTGAGATTGCCCGTCACGACCAAGCGTCGAAGGACAAGGAGGCACAGCTGCGAGCAAAACACTCCCATCCGGGGCCACTGGGATAGGGACATACTGTCCAAGTCATCCTCATAAGGGAGCAGGAGCGGGCATGCGCATTGCCACTGATCCTTGAGATTGTACGGCACAGGCGTGCTGACCAACTCCAGCAGCATGGCGTACGCGATCTTGTACCCCTGCTTGCCCACTGGCAGCTGCACGACCTCCCATTCTGGAGGAAGGGGTAGAAGTCGGTGGGCGTGGACAATCGCGCTGGGACGTGCCCCTTGCCCGACGTTTACCGCGCTGTAAAACCGGACATCGTGGCCGCTCTGTATGAAGATTTCAGCGTGAACAAACGGTCCCCGTGTGGTTTCCATAATCATTGTATCGTACAGGCTCTGGCTTGAGCCGCGCCGGAACGCCACCCCGATGGAATGCGACGACATGGGTGGGGCCTGGGACTGGATTGGTTTTAATACGCCACTGGAGCATGCGGAGCGAGCGGTTCAAATTGAAGCTGCATCATGCACATCTGGCCTGCAGCTGGCGGGCATTGGTGCACTCCGCGAGGACGTCGTGGCGTGGAAGATGTCGATGACAGAAAACGAAACGCCGCATCTCCCCCGTGGTCGCATCGACGCGCTCGATTCCCCCGCTCGCCACTGGGTCAGAGCAGACAGCGCATGGTTGCTTGTCCCTGGATTGGCTCGCGCGGCGGGGCTCCTGGTGCCCACATTGAGACGAGAACCACATGGACGCGTCTGCCTCTGTGAACTGATGGACACGGACACATACGGGGCAGAGGACAAACGACTGGCTGTGATGGCGAAGGATCCTGCCGATCATGTCCACGGAGAGTACATCGCGTCCGTCGCAAACGGAGCAGACTAGCTCCTGCTGCAGCGTGTCGAGGCGGATCTTGAGCTGGCGCCCCTGCCTGTTTGTCAGCGCGCACTGGGAGCAGAGGTAGTGCCTGCTGCGTAAAAACGTGCTCTGCAAGCCCCCACGGCTCAGTCGGGCCAGAGCGGCCTCCTGCAGGCGGCGCAGGTTTTGAGGCAGGGATGTCAGAATGACGGACCGCTGGAGGTGCTGCAGGACGGGCCCCTGCAGGCGCAGGAAGTGCCCCAACAGACGGAACTCGTCAACCGAGGAGCAGAGTCGCAGCCGTGGAGCGGTCCAGTACTGAGCTATATTGCCGCAGGACAGGAGGAGTCTTTGGGCCCCGACCTCCTGCCTGAGTCCAGGTTTCATGCATGCCTTGCGAAGGCGCGTGACTCGTTCCAGGAGGCCCGCGCACGTGGCCTGCATCCCCGCCCACTCGATGCGCGGGAGGTCGTCGATGGACTGCCGAAACTCGTCGCACATGGGCGGCACACGGCGAAAATAGACTGGATTGCACTCATCGCGCTCCTGTAGGAAGCGAAACTGGCACGGCATGTACAACGGGAGGATGCGTGTGACATATTCCATGGCGGAGAGGGCGATGACCGAGTGGTTGGACAGGCAGAACGCCGTTTGCTCCTCCGGTGGGCGGGTCAGGACCAGGTGGACAGCCCTGTAAAGCTGAGCACGCGTTGCAAAGGACGGCCTCTTGACGGTGGGTCCGGGAAAGAGGCCCAGGACAAACGCCAAGACAAGCACCAGGAGGACGGGCTGGCTGTCCTGGTAATCTGGCAGCCTCGATTGGGATGTGAGCACAGGCATGGCCTGGTCGATTACGGCGGTGAGGGAGCAGGGCAGAGGGTCCCTGCAGAGGATATGATGCAGAACACGCCCCAGATCGGGGAGCAGCGTGTAGTGCGGGGCGTCCGCGATGGACATGACCAACCGGGCTCGGAGCGCGCACGCCTTCCCAGCACCGGCTGCCAGCAGGAACGTGTTGAGCTGGCGATCCGCCACGTCGTGAGGGATTTGGCCTGTCCTCGCCAGGGTATGCAGCGCGTTGATCGGGGCATCAATCGCCGGGCATCCAGACACGAAAGGGGGGGTTGAGGTTCCTGTAAGGCTCCCCTCAAGCAAGGCCGGGGGTACCACCTGGATCTGGCGGACCCCCTGGTAGAGCCTGTGAACCGTCAGACGACGCCCTTGCCTGAGGGGCTGTGAAAATCCTCGAATCCTACCCGATGCTGCTTGAGGTGCTTGAATCCCCCGATGACGACCACGGAGTAACGGTTCCGCTGGTGCGACATGGCGGGTACGGGCATGTGCGCTGGACCCACGGCCCTCGTAGGGATCAGCATGCAGTCCACCGCGTACTCCCCCGGCTGGCCGTAGAGCGAACCGTACCTTTGTATGATGGCGGGCGCGGCCTGTCCGAGATAGCACATGTCGTAGAAGCACTTTTGTGTGGTCGAACGGGAGCAGAGGACACAGAGCTGCGTCTCCTCCGGATCGTTGGGCAGCCGCAGCTCCACGCCGATGAAGGGGCTGGATTTGTCGATGTGCATGCACTCGCACATATCCCCCATGGCACACGAACGCTCCCCGGGAAGGGCCTGGCGCATGAACGACTCCTCGTACGCTCGGGTGAGGATGGGAACGTCCCGGACGGCCTGTGAAGGGTCGTCCCCTTGCTGAAACAGGTTTTCCAGCATGGTCTTGTACGGGACGCGGGACAGCACGTGGTCCAGCGGCAAGGTGATCCCGCCGGGAGGAGGCTCCCCGGTGTTGAGCCTGCGCAGGATAGTTTGCTCCAAGCCCGACGAGAATGCAACGCGCGGGATCCGGGCAGCCGCCTGGCCCTCGCATTCCTCCAGGAACGTCCTCCGTCGCTTCCGGGTTGTGTGAGTGGGGTCCCAGTTGACTGGGAACATTCCGGGCGCCATCAGAGGGGAGACAGCCTCCCTGGTGTTTCGCCCGCTTTTGTCCGAAAGACAGTCTTCAAAACCTCGATAGGAACTTATTTCCTGGCCCCCTCTTGCGTTTGGCCTTGTCTTCCAGCCGCCTCCTCAAGAATCTTGATTGTGACCAGTAAGGCGAGGAGAGTGGGCGCAGGATCGTCATCGATCGCGAATCGCAGGGCGTCCAGTGTGGCGAGGATGGCAAGGTTGGTGCCTGCGATCGCCAGCAGCCTCTTGCTCACCGGATCCCGGTCCACCCGCCACAAGGCCCAGATGGCGCTGGTGAGCAGCCAGGCCGGCGTGTGGGCGAGAGTGGCGTCGTTGGTGAAGGCAAACACTGCGAATCGGTAGGCCCGCTGCAGGACTGGAAAATCCTCCGAGAACGGAGCGCATAGATAGAGTATGACCGTGGTCGTGGGCAGGAGTAGCCCGTGGGGCAGCCAGCCTCGTAACCAGGCGCTGAGGCTGTCGACGGTTACCAGCTGCGCCAGATACGTCTCGTCCGCTGGAAGTATCCCGCCGGACCCAAAGGCCAGCACCCATGCAGCCGCCAGGACCTCACCCCTATGGAACCCGCTCAAGACCTGGGACAGCCTGCTCACAAAGAGGTATTGCGCTGTCACCGTCACATCACCGCCAGGCTGGAACGCGCGTGCCACAAAATAGACCGCAAGGAGGCTCGAGGACGCGAGGAGCGTATCGACGGCGGACGTGGCCCAATGGAAGACCGTGTTGAGAGCAATCGTCTGAAGAACTTGCGTGGTGATGGCAGATACACGCCATGCGACGGGGCAGCCTTTGGTGGCCGATCGTTGGACTAAAATTGCCGAGAGACAGATGAGAATCAGGGTCTCTGGACGGGCCGAGAGAGGGAGGAGGGCTGCAGTGGCCTTGCTGCCCAGGAGAGCGATGAAGCCCTGCTCTAGACCCATCACCACCGCATTGGATTCGACTGGCATCCCCTCTCGACAGTCTCGTGACGCCGTGATATATTTAAGTAGAGCCTTGCCATTCAGCTGATCCATGGCCACGCTGCAGCATCGTTTGTCTAATGGAGCAAGTGTCTCAGGGGAGAGCGGGCTGACTCTGGCCCATTCAGATGACAGCGTCCCGCAGGGGACCGTTTTGACAAGGACGTTGTACGTGAACATCACCGATTCCTTGGCGAACCTGGGCATGGCGGGACCGTCTGCTGGAACCTGGAAGCTCTTGGACGGGCGGCAGATCCAGGTCTTCGGTATGGGAGCGGAGGTTGACTCACAGGTCGTGACAAACCAACTGCGGACCGCCCTTGTGCATGAGCTGAAGGTGGTGCAGGATCGCTCCACCTTCCCCGTGCCGCTCGGGGTGAGTATCAGCTGCGTCCCCGCCAACGAGATTACCAATGTGGGCGATCGGTTCGCATACACTGTTCTGCCGGGAATGGTCAGCTCGGTGCCGCAAACCATTTACCAGTGTGATACAGGGTCCGAGGAGGGTCAACAGTGGAGGAAAGATTACCCCAAGTGGACTGCTGCCAATCTGGACACTGAGGGGGTCCTCCATGTGGACAACAACGCCTGGGTGTTTGTGCACGAGACGCATCCGGTGATTGCTCTCTTGCGGCATAACGTGAGCCTGATTGGATGCAGGATTGACGAGCAGCCGAAGATCGACAACGAGTGGTTCAAGGTGTCGCGTCAGGTCCTCAGCGCGTGTTGTCAGACCCTCCGAACCAAGGTGCTTAGTAAGGTGACGTCGCATGACCTGAACCTGTTCCAAGTGCAGATCAAGCGCCTCAACGCTGAGGGATGGGATGACATGAACGACGACGTGGTGGCTCACTGCATCGGTCAGACCAAGGAAGAGGCCTCCCAATTCCTGACCACGCCTTTCTCGTACATGGCCCGCCTGCAGATAAAATACGAGATCCAGACGCCGTCCTGAGGGACACTCTGCTGAATCGGGAGATGCAGACGCTGTCACGCGCTTCGTGTATATAAGCGGGTTTGCCCATTGCGTGTGCTTGACATGTTTCGGCGCGCCTGCATGCACGCGGTCTTCACTTTGAGCCTGCTTTTCCTTTTGAGTGTGAGCGGTGTGCTGGCTGAGGGCCAGAACGGCACGCGCACACCCGCAGCTGTGGAGACAACCACGCCTGGGCCGGTTGAGGTGGATCACGTCAACTCGGATGATATGGAGGAGGCGCCACCCAATGGACCTAATCCCGACGAGCTGGGCCATGAGGAGGTGCCGAGCGGCCCAAGCAACGATACCAGTGATTGGCCTGTGGTGGCTGCTGACGATCAGGTCGTCGAGGATATCCCTGTTCCGTGAAGCCTCTAGAAGGCTGTGAAGTAATAGACGCACGCTTGATGTGTATATAAACCTGTACCCCCCTGCGTGATAAAATGTTGGGCATGGATCAAGGCCAGCGCTCCAACGCCGTAGGTTTCAACACATCCTACCTCCCGAATGGCGAGGGCTCCCGGCATGGCGCGGGCACGTACTCAGCGCAGGCCACGGAGCCGACCATCCAGGACTATGAAAACTTTTTCGGGCCGTCTGCGCGCGACATCAAGACGGACCTGCAGAGGTTCAAGCGGCATGGTAGGTGGCATCTCCCGGATATCCTGCAGGGACCAAACCCATGGCTCACTGATAGGATTGACGGCCTCATCACGGATGCCACAAACTCTCCTTTCACCACGAAGATCCTCCCATACAGGTACAAGGAGGAGGTGGATGGCAAGATCAAGTGGAACGTGTGGTCCTTTGACGAGGGTATGGCCTCGCGCGTCCCGTACGAGTCCGCTGCCCGCACGCTCACCCAGTCGAAGCGCTCCTTCGCGGGGTACATGGTCAGACAGGGTATGGCCATCGTTTTGGAGCATAACTTTATGATGACCCCGCAAGGCAGGGAGAACTTCAAGAACCAGCTGAACCAGCTGATTGGCAGCATCCAGTACACCAACGATCTCGATGTGCACATGGCGCTGGTCTTGGCCCCGTCGTATCAAAAGACGATGCGTGAGCGGTACTACACGTCAGACAAGTCCGCGGCCCAGACGTGCCGCGAGTTTGCAGACCTGTTTGGTATGATGCAGAAGAACGTGAACGCACTGGATATCCTGATTGAGGAGGGGAAAGCCATACTGAGGACCTGGGGCGGGCCCATGCCCGACTTCCTCCTGTGCAATTCGAAGCTCACGTTCCAGATGACTATGACCCCGGAGAAGACAAACTATATTACACAGGGTATCGACGGGGTCAAGCGCCTTCGGCAGGGGCCGGATTTGGGTTCGTACAGAGGGCTGTCAGTAATCCACTCGCGCTCGTTCGCCATGGAAACCGGTCAGCATCCCCGTGACATCCTCCGACGTCGGGTTCGTACTGCAGAATACTACCGAATCCCGCCCAACAAGAAGAATGTGAACAGGGAGTTTGAGTTTTACAATGAGGAGAGGGATGCCTGGTTCACTCTCTCCTTCCAGGACCTGCTGAAGTACGCGCGATACATGGATTCTGGCGCCAACAACGACAATGCATCGCAGGTGGATGCTGTGTATCACAGGTTGTCAGGGTCGGCAGATGCTGTTCAGCCTCATGGAATGATTCTCGGGGAGGACATGATGACCCTGGGAGTACGAATCGATATACCCGCAGGACAGGACGGATTAGTTACTGTATTTCTTGACAGTATTTTCCAATCCATTACTGCGCCGATCCTTGTTCAGTGGTCGAGTGGAGCACGTTTTTTCCCCAATGAGAAGAAACCAGAAAACCGGTGGTATAGGAGAGGTTTGTGCGCCAACCTCGGTGTCAAGTTCATAGCCCCTAAGGACAGCGAGTTGTGGGATCAGTTTCAGGCTCGATTAAATACAGCAGCCCTACCCGCTGCGACGAAGGAACTCATGAACAACTCGTTATCCGTGCTCCTGTCTGAGGAAATGATTCGTGATCTTTATATGACTCTGAAAGGAAGACCTCTGCGCAATCCGTTCGAATTGGGACAGATCGCAGCCCCTGGAACAGGACAGTGGTTTGCTGCATACGCGTTTTATGCTGATATTGTGAGACGTGGTGGCGTCGAGATTGGGAGGCTGGATGTCGACCCCGACAACATTATTACCCGAAATGCCCTGCGTAATGTACGTCTGAGAAATGTAATGCCCGATTCAAGTGACTTCACAGGGATGATGTTGGGTTTTGCTGACCTCCGTGGCAATGTGAATCATCCCTTGAACATGTATCCTTCTGAAGATCTGGCGGTACAAGATCTTAATGTATACAATGCGATGGTTCGAGACAAAGGACAAACGATTGGGGCTGTTTTTGGACACTCGATATATCTCACCATTGATGTGTTGGAACTGTTGATTCGGGAGTACAACCTTCGAGGGCGAACGGTTTCAGGGATTGATTTGATGATGGGTCCCATGCAAGATGAAGAGATGGTTGAACGTTTACTCAATGATCTGCGGGGAATTCTTCAGGGTGGTAATGATGTGTTGGCTGTCAGCGCATCAGTGAACAGAGTATTGAAGGAATTCATCACAGGAAATTTATCAGGGCATACTGTTGACGCGCATGTAAATCCTGGCGAATTGCTTTCTGAGCATGGCATATCAACCATTCCCATGTTCGCGTCTTCAATGTCACATATGTTCCATTATGCGCGCTTGACAGGCAATCAAAGTCATCTGAGGAACTTGTATACAACCACTTTGAAATCGCATGGACATTTGAGCATAGAATCACTAGAATTGATGAATCGTTTGAGAGTTTCTCTAAGAGATGAAACTAGTCTTCGGGTCAACGGCACTAACTCCGCTGGCCACCCTTGGATGTCCCCAATTCAGTTGAGGCGTTTTGAGGACCTTGGTAGGCAAGAAACGGAACGTTACTACTTTGATTTTTTCAATGCCATCAAGTCCCGTATTTTCCAGAACCCTTGTAAAACAATTGATTATCTAGTTTTAACAACTGGGGCGGCCAACAGCCAGTATGTTTCGAAGCTGATGTTTGGATCTAATTACGAAAGAGGCGCCATCTCCGCTTTTGAAACAGTGAGGAGGAGTTGTGCTCAACCCGACGCGTACATGCAAGGCTTTTTTACTTCCGATGGCCCCCCCAACGTCGTGTTTGACTTGAACAAATTGTTGGAAAGCTCTTCGCCAGCACGCAACCTGAAAGAGGTTTCACGAAAGGATCTCCAAGCGGTAGAAAACGTCGAGTTGGTCATCGTGCGGCCCAACATTGAGCACAATATGCTCGGCGTTATCATGGGCTTGGGCGGGGAGTCTCTCGGAAACACGTTGTGGGGACAGACGGAGCTGAGCGTGTACGACGACTCCATGCATGGGATCTGGGGCATGTCTTACAAGTACCACGAGCGCGCTATTGTCTTTAATGAGAAGAACCTGATCAGGATGTGGGACATCGCCTACGACGGATACAATGGGGGCAAGGACGACACGTACGTCAATTGGATGCAACGGGGCGACGATAGCGCCCGTTTCGGACCGGAAGCATTCAAGCGGGCCACACTGGACTTGTCGCAGAACTACAGGGGGCCGTCGATGATGGTGATGGCCTTCGTGCACGACCGGACCAAGTTGGACGACCAGGGGAGGAACTTGTTCGATACACATTTCCGCCGGAACTGGCCCTCTCCCATCGTTTTTTACGACACGTACGACAGTAGGAACCGCCAGCACGAGCCGGAAGTGCTCCCAGTGGACTATGATAACGTGATGACAGTAGACGTAGAAGAGTTCCGGGTCTTCAACAACGAGCTCTACTCGGACGCCTTTAAAGGTTACAGGGAGATGATGCCTGAGTTCAAGACGATGCACCTGACCCGTAAGACGGCGGGCCAGTGCAGCGCGGACGCCGAGACATCCAGCGACTGCCTTGCATTTCAGGGGTCGATGCGGATCAAGGAGTCAGGAATGACAGTGCAGGATATCTTGGGGAGCGGGCACCACGGCCCGGATTACGTAGGGATCGCCTCGGTGCGCGCTGGGAAGGGCCAGAAGGTGGCTGGCCAGGCTCCCGCACCGTACAGGCTCGTGTGATTCTCTCAGTAAAGACTTTCGCTCAATGTGACGGATATATAGCCAGTGGGGGAAAGACCGTGGAAAGCATGTTGAGGGGGATCGTCCTGCTCCTTCTGTTGGGTTTTGTTAGCAGTCAAGTCACCACCGCGCCAGCCGCAACCCCTCAGCCCTCTACAGGTTCGCCCCTGGTCCTCTCTTTTGTGGTTGATGGTGTCGTGTATGCTGTGCGATGCTCGTTTTCTGCTGCCAACGTCTCGAACTGTAGTTTCGTCGCCGAGCACGGGTTGATTGTCTCGGCTTCGTCTCTGACAGGCAACACGGAAATTCCTGTCTACATCACGGGCATGCTCGCTGGAACGCTCGTCGTTACTATCATCCTGCTGGGTCTCATCGTGGCGGGTTATATCATGTGGAAAAGGAGCCCCCAGGCGGCAGGGTATATGCCTCAAGGCCAGAGCGGTATGGGCCCTCCTGGATATCAGCCTCAGGCATATATGGAACCAGGTCCGCCTCAAGGATATGATCCTTATAGGGTGGGTCAAGCATCCCAAATGGCCACGTCCCTGCCAGTGATAGGGGTGAACCTGGTGAGACCCAGTCTGCCGCGGGAGGCTGCCATGGCCTGACTTTATTGAAACATGAAAGCCTGGCTCAAATGCCTGTGCCAAAGGTGCGGCCCGATGCGATCTCCTGCTCGAATTGGAGCCAGATGTTGCTCTCAGGGGCCCGCTCAGCCTCCTCCCTCCCGCGTTTGCGAGAGCCCTCGTCGCGGAAGTCGCCAGACCCTTTTGACTTGAGCTCCTCGTTCTCCAGCCGGAAGCGCTCCAGTTCCTGCAGGCGCTGGGCGTGCACGTTAGAGGCGCAGCACACGACCTGCCAGACCCCGGCGTCGTCCTTTGCGTCCTCGGCCAGACGGGTCATGCCCGCCTTGAATTCCTCCCGTACCTTCTCGTCCTTCACCGCGTCCTGGAGCCAGGACATGATGACTGTGTCGAGGGCCTGCCGCATCTCGGCGCGCTTACCCTCGGATAGCTTGATAGTCTTGGCCTGCTCCTCCTTGAGCCGCTCGCGTTCCGTCTCGAGGAGCTGGAGGAGTTTGGCCTTCTCCTCCTCCAGGCCCTTGACCTGAGACAGTATGGATGTGAGATCGTTTGTGCTTGAGGCCATCCGTTGCCTGCGCGGGGGCATCCTTCTTTTATACGTGAGACGTGCCATTCACCAAGCCCTGCCAGTCCGATTCGTCGACGGCCACGGCCAGGGTTGTGATCTGAGCACCAGGCGAGTAGTACCTGGCGGGAGTGATGAATCTGACGCGCAGGACCGCCCGCCGCGCGCCCTTCTTGGCTGTGATCATGGAGCCCGGGCGGATTCCGTTGAGGACCGAGTGTGCAGGCCGGACGCTCTTTCGTACGTGGAGCAGGAGGGATCGCGCCCCTTGGTGCAGGCCCATGTCGATGAGACCGAACCTCTCGGACACTGCTTCGACGGCCGTGTAGTTGCGTGCGGAGACGAGGCGTTTTCCAGGCCCTTGTGGAGGGCGTTTCGGTTTCTCGGCTTGGGGCTCGTCTTGCGGGGGGACAAACTTGGGCATATCCGGGACATGCGGCTGGAAGGGCACCGCTGGATGCTTGAGCTTCGGGTAAATCACCTTGGGTGGTGCGCTCTCCTGTCGGGGGCTCCATGGGGTTCGTGTGGGCTTGACAGCAGGCTCTACCCGGAGCAGCTTTCCCTGGGAGTAGACTGCCTTTGTGGCCCACGGAGTGGTTTGTTTTGAAGCCATTCAGACACGTATGATCGGGTGCTGGTATATACCAGCACGGCCAAGGTGGTTTGCTTGGATGCCATTCAGACACGCATTCTCGAGGGCTGGTATATACAAGCATGGTCCTGTAGATTACTTGTCTGATGGAGGTTACGAAGGGGACCGCCTACGGGTTGGGCCTGTCGCAGTGTGTCATCACGCTAGGGGTCGTGCTCTTCTCCCCTGGGGTGGAGGTGGACGTGATCGTGCCCCACTTCAGGCTGACGGGGAATCACTCGTCGGTCGGCTTTTCATCCGAGGCGACGAGCCTGCACCTAGGGATCGGGGTGGTGGGGACGTCTTTTCTGGCGGCCATGTTCGCCATGGTGAGCTACAACACACACGAGCAAGGCCTGGCGGGCCAGGACTTCCAGGCCGACACCCTGGAGCAGATGGGGCTGTGGGACCCTCTCTTCTGGGCCTACTGCATGATGAGCCATGCCATGGTAACGCTCGTGGTAGGTGACCCGGTGGACCTGTTCGGAGCCCTCGCAGCCACGTCCTTCATGTCCTACTTCCTGTTCCGGGCGTGCTCCCCGAAAGGACAGACTCTCAACCTGACACAGGAGAACCTGAACATCCTGGGATACGGAGTCGGGGTCATGCTGCTCGTGGTGCAGCTGACGGACACGCGTGCGAACGGGATGTCGGTCGTGATGCTGATGGTGGTGCTTGACTACTTTCTGGGCATAGGGCATACGTACGACCGACAGGCGACTATCGAGACTGTCAGCAACAGCCGGCTTTTCTACGTGTGTGCGGGCTCGGTCGGCCTGGCGCTGCTTTACGCCATGAGCGGTTGAAATTCGTTTTATGCCTCGTAAAAAACATAGGTCTGGCAGACCAGGGCAATCAAGGGTGGGAGCATGTCAACCACCGCAATAAAGACAGCCGAAATCAATAGAACCGCCGAGCCGAGCAAGGCCAGGACAGGGACAGCGGTGATGAAGGATACCCACGTACACAGCCGGTGCCCAGCCAGGTTCCTGCCGCTGGTTATGACCAGCAGGGAGCGGGCTATGGCTTGCTGCATCGGGGCCCATAGGTTCTCGTCAACCACCTGTATCCCGATTCCTCTCATGCCTTGTAGGTGCTTGCAAGTAGTCACATCCGTGTCGCAGATGGCAAAAGCCAGCGGGTCGGCCCACCCCTCGAACTGCAGCTCGGTGCAGGACCGGAGGCAGGTCTGCTTGTCGTCGCACACCAGATCGTCTGGAAAGAGGATCCGGCGCGGCAAAAAATATTCCACCGTGGCGATCACATCCGACAGCAGGCACGTCGGGAGGAGGGGCGTGCACGACGGGGCCATCCCGTAAACGTACCACAGGATGAAACAGGGGTAGGAGAGGAGAAACAGGATGGCGATGAATCCGGCCCCCAAGGCGCTCGTCACCGCGTGGATGACAACGAACATGAAGAGGAAGACGACTGTGGACATGAGCAGGTCCTTGTCATGGCGCGAACACGTGAGCGTCGAGGCCAGGTCGCATTGGGTGAGGCTGACCAGGATCCACGTGAGCGACCATTTCTTGTCAGAGAGGAAGAAGGCAGCCAGATCGTCTGGCCGGACGTCCGCCAGGCTGAGCACCCAGCGGAAGGCTGCGGAGGCCCACGAACCAGACGTGCGGACTGCGGTCGTGTTCGGGACGACCCGTTTGGTCCAGGAGAGGTCTGGCAAGTTCCCTCGTAGGGAGCGGTCCACGGCCAGGGCGGGGCGGTTGAAGTTCTCAAAGTACATCTTGTTGATCATGGCCACCTGCATGGCCAAGTCGAGGGCCGACATGGCGATGGGACACGCCTCCAGCGAGTAGTTGTACCGCGGCGGCCAGGCAAAGGAGCTGGTGGACCAGGCCCCAGCGACCCGTTGCGGCAGGAAACCAGCGTTGTCAGGGCTCTGGATGATCCTGGCTGAGTAGGCGAGCACGTCCTGCGTCGTGAGCAGGCGGCGGGAGGGCTTGAAACTCTGGAGGTCTTGCGTCGTGAGCAGGCGGCGGGAGGGCTTCGAACTTGGAAGGTCCTGCGTCATGAGCAGGCGGCGCCCAGCGGGTTTCTGGTGATTCCTCGGTGTCACCCGCTGCCGAATGCGTTCCAGTGCCTCTGTCCTCACCTGCGCTGCGTGTTGCTCTGGAGTGAGGTCGCCAAACAAGGCGTCGTGGACGTCCTCGTCGATGGACCTGATCCACAAGAGGTACTCCAGGTGATTGGCTACAACCACGCCAAATGCGCGCACTGGCTTCATCCAAGGGTGATGCATGAGGGCAGACGCAAAGACGCCCGGGTTCTGCAGGAGAGCCAGGCCTGCATGGGGGCTCATGAGAGCGTAGACGAGGTCGTCCATGGACAAAAGGAAGGTCTCGTGGCCCGCCATGGCCTCTGTCAGATTGTACCTGGCAAGGACACGCCTACCCACGTACCGCCAGAAGCCGCAGGTGTGCAGAACGTGTGTTTCAAGCAGGCCGAGCTTTGCATCCTTCTGGTAGGCCAGGGCGAGCGTGCTGCACGGGGCGGCCGTGGTGTTCCAATCGGGTGCCATGAGGAGCTGATGGAGGGCCTGTGTGTCGCGCAGCTCGTACTCGCTCTCGTAGGCATCGTACACTGGAGGCCCTGGTTCGGGAAGGACCTCGCCGTCAGCCAGCAGGCGCCTGCCCCCTGACGTGACGCGCAGGGTCTCAGCCACGACCATGCGCAGGGGCTCGCCACCACCCGTCCGGAAAACCTCGCTGCAGATTCCTGTGGAGACCTGGGCGCACGGTAGGATGATGAGATCGTCCATGTGGAACACCCACCGCGAGATGTCGTCCCGCCTGTTGTGCAGGTAGCCGCACAGGCGAGTCGAGTCGACTGGCGTCCTGGCCCCCGTCTGATCGCTGCACAGGTCGTAGGATGGGGCCCCTGCCAGCATGCAGGTGCATCTGGCCGGCATGCCTGATGGAGGGAGGACACACACGAGGCTCGCCGTGTTTGGACAGTTGGCGCACGGGATCGTTCCGTAACTGACCGGGCTGAGCGAGGATCGGAGCTCGCACTCGGAAGTGGGCCCGCACTCGCGATTGGCGGCGCAAAGAGTGTGAGTGCTCCTCGCCTGAGAACAGGCGCACTGTTGGCGCAGGCTGTCACACCCATACTTGTTGATTCCCGGTAGCACTGGGTCGGGGCATGTGGCACAGAGGACGAATTCGGTAGATCCTGGCGAGGGGATGCACGTGCTGGATGCGACGCACGAGAACATGGAATTCTGGCCGAGGGAGGGCGCCGCGTTTGCCCAGCACATGGTCGGGGTGATGGACGTGGTCCCCACATTGGCCGATGCGTACTGGTCAAGCTGCAGATCCAGGCAGGGGATCATCTTGCGACCAGGGGTGCCTTTTTGCACCAGTTGGTAGGCCATGCACGTGTCCTGAGACAGGGGGGACAAGATGAAATCCTGCAGCTCGTCCACCACGTCCACAATGTCTCCGAGATCGAACAAAGTGAAATTCTCAGGGTAGAGCTTGGCCAAGCGCTCCTGTTCCACCATATTGATGATGCCGGTGATAAGGTCGTACCCCGCAATGAGACCAGAGGCGTACAGGGCGGCCTTCCCAACTGCGCGGAGATTCCTGCCGACGAAATTGAAGACCCTTGTCATAGTCCCCTTTGCTTTTGCGGACCTGCTGACCTGTTGCGGGTTGGCAGAGTCTGGTATGTTATCGACAATGATCTTCGCGCCGTCTGGACCGGTGACCGTCCGCTTCTTCTTCTTGTTGGGCTGAGAGTACAGTTCGGAGAGCATATTTTGGAAGTTGGTCCCAGCCGCGTACTTGGCGACAAAGGCGGCGGGCAGAACCCCTTGAAAGATCTCGTCCATGAAATCCTGCAGGATATCAAACCCTGCCCCCGTGATACCGAGCAGCTTCCGTATCCCAGCGAGGAATTGAAGGGTGTACTTCTGGATGTAGTTGCACCAAACGTTGAGGAACCACTCGGCGGCCGTGTTGAGGGACTGGCAGGCCGTGTGCAGGAATGACATGAGGCGCTCCCCCACGACCCCCGAATTTAGCATCGTGTCGATGAGAAGATCCCCGACGGTGTTGAGGCTTTCCCTCGCCTTGGAGCGAATGTAGGCCCAATTTTTGCCAATCTGCTGGCGCGTGAGGTCCCTGCCACTCGAGATGAAGAGCTGCAGGGTCCGGAAGCCCATTGCGATGATGGTGGTGATGAGCATGGCCACGTCCACTACGATTACCCGAACGGCCTGCAATACCCCTACGAACAGGTTGACCCCGTTGGCGGGACACGAGCGCTGGAAGGCCCGGGCAAAAGCCTGCAGGCTGGAATCTGTGCTGGTGTTGTGCGGGCACGCGGCGGCATCCACGCGTTTGTAAAAGGACTTGACCGAGTCGTGGACCCACGCATTATTGCTCGGCTCGTAGCTGGATGGGTGGTACACAAACGGAGACGGCATGCATGCTGGATCCCCCCGCGCGATGCAATTTGCTTGTATGATGAGCTGCTTGGCCTTGGCGATGGCCTGACACACCCTGTCCGTCGTGTTGTCAATGGGACAGAAGGTGGTCCTGGCCATTGGATCCCTGCCCGTCTCCTTGAGAGCGCTCGAGCTGAGGGACCGTACCATCTGGGGGCAAACCGTGACCCTGTTGCGTTCCCACTCGGCCCGAGTGATGGTGCCCTGGCAAGCCTCGCCAGAGCGAAGCCCTCCTGCGGTCGGACAGTAGACCCACGGCTTGCCGGTCCAGAGCGAGGGATTCTCAGCCTGCTGGATCGGCTCGGGACGGGGGGTGCTCGGGACCGGCCTGGGCAAGAACAAGAGGTGCGGGCGCAGCAGGTAGTTCTCCATGAAGACCCCCTTAGCCCAGGCGGACTCGTTGAGCCTCGGGCAGGCAGTAGCGCCAGGGGGGCATAGGGCCCTGTGGAGGTCCTTGGCCAGCATCCTCTCCGGACTCTGCCTGTGAAGACGCCCGAAGCTGCTCTCTGGCTGGATCGGCCGCCCCTGCTGCGAGCGGAACCGTGGCGGGGGTGAGCATTTCGCGCAAAAGACCCGGCGTTGCCCCCTTCGCGCCAAGACCTCATCGACGGAGAGCCGTCGCCGGCGGGGCAGTATGAAGGCCTCCCCCGTCACGTTGCACACGAAGCGAGCGTTCGTGTCCGACAGGGAGCTCATGAGGCACCTGGCCCCCTGCTGTGGAAGCACCCCGGCTTGCAGGGAGACGAGGCGGCGCGTCTGGCAGACCCCGTGGCTGATTGTGTTTTTCCCTGTGGCGAGCAGGGAATTGGCGGCAATGTACTTGTACCGGAAGGGCCTGAGCCGGTCCAGGACGTGACACTCCTTATGCGTTGGGCTCGAGGCCTTCCCCCAGGAACCCGCCACATCGGTGCCATCCCTGAGCCTGCCTTCCGTCAAGGGCCAGTCGAGCATCATATCGCACTTACGGATGGCCTTTTGGTTGTCAATCGGCGGGAAAACGTAGCTCTCTCTCGCCGCCCCGTCCATCAGGCTGAGGAGCGTTGTTCGGAGGGAGCAGGGGCTGCTGTCGGCCACTGGCACCAGGCATTGAGTCTGCGCAATGTCCTGAATGACTGGGCACGCGCAGAAACCGTTGGACGTGCGGTACTTGCCAAGGAACCGCCCTCGCTCCGAAGAGAGCATGGTCGGGTGGGACAGCTTGCCGGCGTGGACCCGGTGGAACAGGTGCTTGGCGCGCTTGGGCGCCGGAAAGCTGGGCGCAAAGCCTGGAAACTCGCCAGAGTAGAAGGTCCAGCGCTGGAGCGGGCAGCTCGCGCCCAGCTCCGAGGTATTTCTGTTCACCGCGTACAGGCGCTGGACCGCTGCATCCTCGCTCGACATGGCAGCTCGCAGGCCAGGGACCCAATCCTTGACATGAAGTCCGGTCGCCTCGTCGTCCAAGAATCGCAGCCCTGCTCTCGTTCCTAGGGCCAGGCGCTCGACTGTCATGAAGCTGATCACGTCGATCGACTCGTTCAGACGCGACACCGACACGCCGATCCGGTGTCCCCCCAGCTCATTCTCGTCGATTTGAAGGTGGCCGTACGGGGCCTCAGCGCCTTGCCAGAGAAGATTCGCTCCTTTGAATACGCCCGCCTTAAAGTCTTGTGGGATGGACCAATGGCTGGTCTCATAGAGATGACGGGCGACCGTGTAGTTTGCCCCAGCCTGGTACTTGGTTCCTTCAAGCATGCTGATGGACGTCTCGGGGGGCGCGGCGACTGGCAGCCCGTCTAGGCCGCCCAGCAAGCCTTGGTCGTGCATGCAACCATCGTCGTCTGTCTCGATCTCGTGGTGGCAGAGGTTGTAAGAATTGTACCTGCCGTCGGGCTCGTGCCGAGGAACCCCAACCTGCTGGACCAAGCGCTGGTGCTTGGCAGCACAGGTCTCGGGGGCCTCCTGGTAGTACTCAGGGCACAGAGAGTTCCCTTCCCTGAGGCAGTAAGTGTAAATGTACTCACGCGAGCCCTGGCCGGCTGTCGTGAAGTCGACGTCGCAGACCTCGTACGGATTGAAGTAGCCCAGGAGCCATGGGTTGACGGAGCGGTATCGGAGGCTCGGGGACGGCTCCCGACGGCACACGTGGTCGGCAGGGCTGCCCTTGCACACCGTCTCGTCGTCGAAGAGGGCGTCCACGAATCGCTTGCGGAGCGGGCGGTTGGCGTTGGCGTAGGACAGGACTATGCCCCGTGCGAGCACCGACCGGTCGAGGGGCCACTCCAGCTGAGCCCCGGCTGGGATCTTTACCCCGCCATCGTGCTTGTAATGCCGGTGGACGTGCTCCTTCAGGCGCAAGTAGTGAGGGTTGTTGCATTGGGTGAACTTGACGGCTGAATCCTCATCCGACGAGATCTGGCACATGATGGCGCGCTGGGGGTCGGGCTGGATGTTGCGCTCGTGATCGAGCAGCTTCGAGAGGTCCACCGCGGGGAACTGCCATTTGGATGCGTTGAACCAGGGGAATACTCTGGGTGCGAGGATCGGGGGCCTGACCGGGTTGGCCTCCCTGTACTTTCGCGACATCTCGCTGTAAACGCTGGCCATGACCTCTGTTTCACACCCGGGTGTGTCCTGTGTGCACGTCTCCCTGGTGATGACGGCCTCCGCGACGTATCGACAGTTGAATTTGCCGTTCCTGCGCTGGTAGATGGGCACGGTGGAGCAATCGACCCCCCCGCACGTCCGAAGCAGGTCCACTCGACGGCCGACCGACCTGTTTTCAAGCCTCCCGCAGCCCTCGGTGCCGTACTGGGGCAGGCGCGTGAACGCCGGGTCCAGCGGGGGGATGAACACGCACGTGAGCGGGACAGTCTCGTCCATGATGGTCGTGCCGTCTGAAAACGAGGGCGAGGGTGTCAGGCTTGGAGGGAGAGGCAGGTCGTACGCGGCGGGGGGTGCGTTCTGGAACCGCAGGGCGCCTGTCGTCCCGGACGGCACATTGTCCAAGGGCTCGACCCCCAGGCCAGCCAGTATAAACCTCTTGGCCTCTGTGATGATGGTGGCGCCGGCCCAACCGTCCTGTTGGATCATCCTGTCTGGATCGTAGTACGTCAAGGCCTCGATCCAGTTCGCCCTGTCAACCCCCGTGCTCTTGAGGCGTTCCAGGAGGAGCTCGTGCCAATGCATGCTGCATGACTGGGTGTCGTACCAATTCCATATGACGGCACGCTGCTCCGGTATGATGCCGCCCTCGAATGGCCCGCCGTAGGGCCCGATGCGCCACAGAATGTTCCTTGAGCAGCGGGGGTAGCTGAGATCCCTCCTCTCGGCAGGGTACATTCGCGCGATGAGCTCGGCCTCGACGGCGTCCAGGGCAGTCCTGGCAGATGCCATGTTCTGGTCCATGTACGCGTTGAAGTCTTCGAGGAGGTATCCGGCCCGGACATGCTGAAGGTAGGTCTGGTACGAATCCCCCGCAGTCGACACTGGGGAATAGCTGGTATGACTGCGCTGCGTGCTGTGGGCGGGGCACGTCTGGGGCGAGTATTGGGTGGCCTGGATCCGCCGGCCAGACATGACGATGCACTGATAGTACCAGTCGAACGGGATTTCGTACAGGGAGTACATGAGCGGGAAATAGAGGCCCGTGCCCGCATTTCCGTTGCTCGACAGCGCAAATGCGGATATCCGACTGTAAACGGCGGTCATGCAAGTGGTAATCCCCAGATACTCGCGCAGGTCAGTGAACAAGGGGATGGTGTAAAAGAGCTCACGAAGACCGTCCAGCATCGCCACACGATCCTGGTTTGACGCCTGGTACGCCCCCCGGACGTTGTTGCACGCTCTCGTCATGCCCAGCCTGTCGAGGCCGATGCAGGCTGCTGGTCTCTCCACGCACAGGATCCTGTACAGGGGAAAGCGAGTCTCGTCGAGGACGCAGCCAGACTCTCCAAGGATCCCAAACGCCCCGCAAACGAATGCGTCTTGCTCGCTGTAGTTGGACCATTGACCGCCCACCTGTACTGTGCGGGAGGTCTTGACACCTTCTACGGTGAAGGGAGGCGGGTAGCATTGGCCCACCCCGCCGCAAGCCACGAATGGTTCGCCCCGGAGTTCGGCCAGCTGCTTGAGCTCGTGTCCCAGGCCCAGGAACCCCACTCGCGTGTTGTTGCCCTGGTCCATGCGCGCCATGAGAATGTCCCGCGACGTGGCGTTTTCATGGAGGCGGATGAATTGCTCAAATTCGAGCGTGTTGCTCTCCCACGTGCCGGTGTTGGCGAGGAGCGTGGCTCTTCCCGGGAGTGGGGCGCACTGCGTGAACCCCTGTAGACGCTCGTAATCCCGGTCGCAGACGGTCGGGCGGACGAACATGAGCTCTGGGCGCGCGTTACCTTGCGGCCACCAGCGGGTCTGGTTGGTTTCGAGCTGCTCCAGGTCGATGAACCTGCACTGGGTCGGGTCCAAGCGCAGGGTGGAGTTGTCTTCCTGAGAGGAGCACCCTGCCTTCGAGTA
>Ga0164293_10001472_pt1 | contig 19651 bp, 22 predicted proteins | sample GEODES118metaG_FD_111487 | JGI IMG/M metagenome (GOLD analysis project Ga0164293, IMG submission 111487) | Eutrophic lake water microbial communities from Lake Mendota, Wisconsin, USA - GEODES118 metaG | ecosystem: Environmental > Aquatic > Freshwater > Lake | place: USA: Lake Mendota...
AGGGTGAAGTCGATCGAGGTGCCGTCGGGGTGGTCGAGGGTGACGACGATCGTCCCGGCCGTCAGGGCGGTCACGCCGGGGTTGAAGGTCGCCCCGTCCCGGACATCACCTATGGAGACCTCGACGGTCGCCCCGTTCGAGGAGGTCGTGCTGATCGTCCAGTCGGCGGGATCCTCGAGGTCGAAGGTGACCACCCGGCCGACGGCGACGGTTGCCGTCGTGGTCGTGGCGTCTATGACCACCGGCCCGATGACCTGGGCGCCGCCGGGCGTGTCGGTCTCGGTTGCGCCACCACAGGCGCCTACGGCGAGGGCAGCGAGAAGGATCGGGAGCAGTAGACGTCGCATTCAGGGCACTCCTTTGGTCTATGAGCCGCCGATATGAGGCGGCCGGCACTTCCATAATGTCGGGAAGTGACGATTGGTTCCTGATAAGCGTCGGGCGAGCGGATGAACTGACAAGGGGGCGCGCCGGCGACGCCTGAATAATCAGGATTGAGCTGTTTTGACGTCATACCCGGGGTCGCCTTGACGACCCACCCCCCTCGGGCGAGGCTCACGGGGTGAACAGACCGCCCCGTACCTGGTGGGCCGCCGCCCACCCCGAGCGCTCGCCCCGCGACCGCTCCCCCCACACGCCTGGACGTCGCCTTTGCGCCGTCGCACGCGCCGCAGGGAGGTCCCCGCGATGACGGTTGGGCCAATAGAGATCGAAGCAAAGTTCCGGGTCCTTGACGAGGGGATCATCGACGAGATAGCCGCCTCGGAGACCGTCGCCGGTATGACCGCCCTCGAGCCAATGAGCGGGCCGACCCGCTACGAGGACCACTACATAGATACACCAGAACGACACCTCCGCCGCGCCGGCTGGACCCTCCGCCTGCGCAAGGTCCGCGGCGGCACCTTGGGTTCGATCAAGCGCACCGTCCCACCCGCCGGAGCCGTCTTCACCCGCGACGAGATCGAGCACCCAGCCGCCAATACCCCCGACCCAGACCGCTGGCCGGAGAGCCCCGTTGCTGACAAGGCCCGGGAGCTGATAGCCGGTCGGATCCCCGAGCGGATGGTCACCGTCCGCCAAGACCGTTGCAAACGCTCCTTCGAGCTCAAGGGGAGCCGTCTCGAGCTCTCCGTCGACCGCGTCGACGCCGTCCTGCCCAACGGGCGGGTGATCATAAGCTGGGTCGAGGTCGAGCTCGAACTCGAGCACGGCGATCCGAAGATCGTCGACGCCGTCGCTGCCCGCCTCGGCCGCCGCCGCGCCCTGCGCGCCGAGCGCACCGGCAAGGGCGAGCGGGCGATAGATGCCGCCATCGCCGACGCCACAGAACGAGTCCGCGCCCGGGTCTAAGACGCTTGACGGCAGCCGGTCGCCGGCCAGGCTGCTCCCGATGTCCCATCCCCTCCTACGCTTTGCCGACACCCCCGCCGACGCCGGCCTTGCTGACGCCTTCGCGGCGATCGCCCGGGCCGTTCCGGCACTCCTCCCGCGCGTCCTCTTGGGGATCATTGCCACCACACTCCTCGCTGCCGCCGGGCATCTCGTCGGCATCGATGGCTGGATGCCACTCCTGACCCTGCCGATCGCGGCGAGCGGCGCCCTTGCCGTCACCTGGGCCGCCGTACGGAGCGCCCCCGCCGATCCACTCCGCGCGTTCGCCCTACGTGGCCTCCCCCGTCTGCTGATAGCCGCTGCACCCGCGGGTGCGGCGATAGTCGCTGCCGGGGTCTGCGCGCTCACCGCCGGCTCGGTCGAGCCGATCGTGGCCGTGATCATCGCCGCCGGCGCGATCGGTGCTGCGCTCACCGCCGTCGAACTCCTGCTCCTTCCGGTGGTTGTCGCCGGCGGGCTGCCCATAACCGACGCGCGAAGTGAGGCGGCACGTCTGCGTCAGATTGGTGGTCGTGGCGACGCCGTCACGTGGACCGCCACCGCCCTCTTGGCCGGGATCTTCATCGGGGCCGGTATCGACGAGGCCGCCGCCCGCCTGATGACGGCTGTGCCGCAGCTTGCGGCGCTTGAGGTTCCCCTGCGTGAGGTCGCCCGCTGGACGATGTTCCTCGTCGCTGCTGCTGGACCGGTCCTCTACATAGCCCGCGCCGACGCCCGCCTGCGCCGCGGCGTCTGAGTGCTACCGCGCGGCGATCGCCGCGCCGATCCAGGCGGCCGCTGCCGGCAGATCCATCTCATCCTCCCACGTCATGATGCCCGGGAGCGGATCAACCTCGGAGATCCGTGGGGCCGTCGCTTCGCCGACGATGTCCACCGCGGCCACCGCGAGCTGACAGGCGGCCGCCGCGGCCACGGCGATCTCCGCCTCGCGTGCCGACACCTCGGTCGGCGCCATGACTGCCGGATAGCCCGGGCGCAGGAGCGCGGCACCGACGAGTGCGCCATCAGCCACGAGCAAGCGTCGCGGGCGAAGCACCTCAGCGCCGGCGGCATAGAGCGCCGTCTCGGCGATCCCGAAGGGGGTCGAGCCGTTCGGTAGGAGTGCGGTGAACGAGCCGTGGGTACCGCCGGACGGAACACCGATCTCGCCGTGGCGGAGTGGACGGTAAAGGAGCGGCCAGCCACCGAGGTCCGGGGCGATCCGCTCGGCAGCGGTGCCATCGGCGATCACCACCGGCAGGACCGGCAGGCCGGCCGCCGCGCAGGCGCGGAGCCGCTCCCAGCCGTTCGCCTCGATGGCGCGCGGGTCGTTGAGTGTCCGCCGGTGGTAGGCGGCGACGGCGCGCACGAGCGGCCAGAGGCGCGGGGCGGCGCCGGCGATCAGGAGCGGCTCGTCGACCCGTCCGCGATAGGGAAGCCCGTGCTCAATCACCGCGGTCGGGTCGTCGATGGCCATGCGCAGGCGCTCAACGTCGACGAGCGAGATGGCGACCGAAAGCTCGGCTGCGGCGCCAGCGAGGCAGGTGGCAAGACGCCCTTGGGCCGGCGTACTCGTGCCGGCAAGAAGAATGCGCACCGTGGTCATAGGACGCACCGTGGCCCCGTTCCGATGACGGTCAATGGCCCCGATCGGGGTGATCCCCGGCACGGCTCGCTGCGTTGGTGGCCGACTCCCGACCATGGAACGTACGCATCTCGCCATACGCCTCGCTGGTCCACTGCTCGGTCGCCTCGCGGTCGGGGCGGCGGTGGCCGTCCTCGGGATTGCCGGGATCCTTCTCTCCGGGTCGCCCTGGGCCGGGATCATCGTCGCCTTCGGCGCGCTCCTCGCCCTTGACGCCCTCCTTGTCCTGCGTCATGTGCCGGCAGTCGTTGCCACCATCGAGGCGTCCATCGCCGACCCGGACCCCGAACTGCTTGCCGCGATCGGCGAGGCCCGCCTGAGCGCCGCCGCCGCCAAGGCGACGGTCGAGGAGGCGGCGCGCCTCTTGGCGGCCGGCGACGAGACGGCGGCCGCTCGTGCCAACGAGCAGGCCCAGGTCGCGCTCGTCGAGGGGAAGATCGCCGCCGGCCGCGCCGCACGGCTCGCCGCTCGCGAGCGCAGCCGGCTCGAAGAGCGGGTCCGCACCCGCGTCGGACTCGAATAGCCGCGCGCGGGGTCTTGTCAGCGCGGCAAAGCGACCGACCGTCTTCTCACGTCACCGGAACCGCCGCTCCGAAGTTCGGGGTGGTGTCGATCCCCCGGTGCAGAGAGCAGGAGTTGCATGTCCTACGTCCGTCGCGGTGTCAACGAAAGCATCGAATCCCTGATCCGTCGCTTCACCAAGGCCGTCGAGCGCGATGGCACCCTTGCGGAAGCCCGCGCCCGCGAAGCCTTCGAGACGCCGGCCGAGAAGGCCCGCCGCAAGGCGAAGGCCAAGGCCCGCAGCCGCCGCAGCCGATAGGCGTGCGCAACCTCCTCGCGCGCCTGCGCGCCACCCTCACACTGCCAGCCCTCCCCGCCGAGCGCGAGATCCACGACCTGACGCGGGCGCTGCACGCCCTCGCGGTGCGCTGATGCAGATCATCGCCGGGATGATCGCCGATCGCGCGGTGAGTGACGAGGAGCGCGGCCGCATCAACCTCTCAGGTGGCGGCGTCGCCGGCGTGGCCGTCGCTTCACTGCCCGCCACACATGCGGAACTCGGCCTGTTACTTGCCATCCGTCTCGACGGCACCGAGCGCAGTTCGACGATCGAGATCGACCTGCACTGCCCTGACGACTCACACCGCTCCTTGGCGACCGCCGAGATCAATGTCGCCGGGGCACGCCCGGGCGTCGTGCGTTGGATTGCCCTGCCGCTGCTTGACATCCCCTTCGACGCCTATGGCCCACACCGGGTTGAGCTGCGCGGCGCAGAGATCCCGGCCTTCTCCCTCCCGCTCGATGTCCAGGCAATCGTGGCCATCCCTGACACCCGTCTCCAGTAGGCGTCGACGGCCGCATCGGCCCGATTGACCGACGTGTTCCCCCGCCGAGGCTCCCGGTATGCCCCTTGATCTCACAAAGATAGATTCCGACCAGCGCGCCGCCGTCACCGCCCGTGACGGGGCAGTCATCGTCTTCGCCGGCGCCGGCTCCGGCAAAACCCGGACCCTGACCGCCCGCGTCGCCTATCTGATAGAGCAGGGCGTCAGCGCGCGCGAGATCATGGCCGTCACCTTTACCCGTAAGGCGGCTGACGAGATGCGCCGGCGCATCGGCGCGATAGTCGGTGACGAGGCGGCTGGCGGACTGCGCGTCGGCACCTTCCATGCCCAGATGGCGCAGCTCCTGCGCCGCGCTGGTGACGTTCTCCTGACGAGCGGCCGCAGTAGCTCATTTACCGTCATGGACGAGGACGACCGTGAGCGAATGATCAAGCGGATTCTGAAGGAGCTCTCGATAGACCAGATCGACGGGATCACCCCGCGGGCGGTGATCGCCGCCATTAGCCGAGCAAAGAACGAGGGGATCCCTGTCACTCAGGCGAGCGAGCTCAAGGGGCGCGAGTCGGGCGGCCTTGGCCTCGTCGCCTCGCGGGTCTGGCCGAAGGCCGAAGAGGCGGCCCGCTCGGCCGATGCCTTCGACTTCGATGACCTGCTCACCGTCCCGGTCGCCTTGATGCGCGCCGACCCCTCTCTACGCCTGCGCTGGTCGGGGGGGATCCGCTACTTGCTTGTCGACGAGTTCCAAGACACGAACCTCATCCAGCTCGAGCTCGTCCGCGCCCTCTCCTCGGTCCACGGCAACCTCTTTGTCGTCGGCGACGACGCCCAATCGATCTATCGCTTCCGTGGCGCCCGGATCGAGAACCTTGTCGACTTCCGGGCGGCCTACCCCGAGCGGGTCGAGGTCACCATCAAGACCAACTACCGCAGCACCAACGCCATCTGCGCCGTAGCGAACGCCGCGATCAAGGGAAACCGCAGTAACGAACCGAAGTTCATAGTCGCCGCCGCCAACACCCCCGACGGTCCGAAGCCGGTGCTGCGCATCCACGGCGACGAGCGCGCCGAGGCTTCCGCCGCGACCGCCGTCGCCGGCGAGGCGATCTCGGCCGGGCTGCGACTCAAGGATCTTGCCATCTTGGTCCGCACGAATGCCCAAACCCGCCCCTTCGAGCAGGCGCTCTCCGCCCGCGGCATCAGCTACCGGATCCTTGGCGGGACCGCCTTCTGGTCACGCGAGGAGGTCCGTGACCTCGTCGCCTACCTGCGCCTGACCGCCAACCCACGCGACGAGATGGCCATCCGCCGCAGCCTCGGCGCCCCACGCCGCGGCATCGGCGACGTCGCCCTCGAACGGATCGCCGCGGTTGCCAAGGAGCACGGTGGCGACTGGTTCGGTGTGCTCCGCGGCGCCCTCAATGACGAGCACGAGATCAAGATAGACCGCCGCGGACGCGACGGCCTGCGCGAGTGGCTCGCCCTCTGCGACGTCTTGCGCGCCAAGGAGACGAGCCTGCCCGTGGCTGACCTGATTGAGATGGCCCTGCGTGGCTCGGGGATAGAGAAGCATCACAACGCCCACGACGACGACGAGGGGCGCGGTCGGGTCGAGAACCTGCGCGAAGTGGCCGCCGCCGCCGTCGACTTCGGCGAGGGCGAACTCTCGCGCTTCATAGAGACGGCGGTGATAGACACAAGCACCGGATCCGAGCGCCGTGAGCCGCCGGACGCGGTCACGATTGCCACACTCCATGCCGCCAAGGGTTTGGAGTGGCCGATCGTCGTTATAGGCGGCCTCGAGGAGGGGCTCCTGCCACATGGTGGCTCGGCCGGCGACCCGGCCGGGCTCGAAGAGGAGCGCCGCCTCTTCTACGTCGGGGTGACCCGCGCTCGTCGTCGCCTCTATCTCTCGGCCGCCGCCGAGCGCTACTCGGGCGCCGCGCGCGGCACGATGCGTGCGAGCCGCTTCATAGCGGAGGTGCGCGACGAGATCGACATGCGTCCTGGTGCGCCGGCAACGCCGAACCCGCGCCGCTTCGGCGGCAGCCGACCGAGCACCGGCTTCCGTCCACGTCGGTGAGCAGCCCGCAGCCGCCGGTCGGTTACGGCCGCACGCCGCCCGCAGGGCTGAAGATGTCGCCGCCGCTCCACCCGACCCCGACAACACCGGAGGAGGCCCACTATCGGGCGAGCGAGTGGCTCTATGCTTGGATTGACGAGGACCCACAGGCCCGGGCGGGCTATGGCGCCCATGAGGAACGCTTCGAGGCGCTCTGCGCCGCCGCTGTCCCGCTCTTCGCACATGGCGCGCTCTCAATCGAGCTTGCCGTCGTCGACGGTGAACGGGGACGGATGTACGCGGCGACGGTCGTTGGCATCGTCGATCCGAAGAGTGGGGTGCACCACCTGCGTTACGGCCCGGGTGCAACCGGTGAGCCAGAGGCTGCCCTGCGGGCGATCAGCGAGGAGATCGCGGCGGGATAGGGTCCTACGAGAGGCGGACGATGTCGGGGACGACGATCACCGGTTCGGGGTCGCACAGGGTGATCAGAAACCGATCGATCGCCTCAACGGCCGCGGCGACCCGCGGCGCGTTATCCTCGGGAGACGGAGGAGGCGGTAGCGGTCGGTGGTCCATGTCTCTCATCACGCCGCGGCGAGGCGGCGCGTCCGGGATCAGGCGACGCGCCCCATCTCGCCCCGGTACTGGTCCGGCTTGCGGCCCAAGAACTTCGCGCGGAAGTCAGCGAGGTCGTCCTGCATCGCCATCCACACCTGCCAGCAGGTGTCGATGTCGCCAAGGGCGTTGTGGTCAAGCGCCGGGTCGGTCTCGACACCTATGCGATCGGCTATCGAGCGGAGGCGGTAGCCTGGCTGCTTGTGGCCGACCGGGAGGTCATAGAGCGTGCGGGCGACGAGCAGGGTATCGATGGCGTCGGAGTCATCGAGACGGGCGGTGAAACCGTGGCGGGCCAACTCGCGGTTGGCGAAGGGGATGTCGAAGCCAAGGATGTTCTGACCGACTAACGGGGCGCCGTCGGCCATGCGCAGGAAGCGCTTCCAGGCGGTGGCCGGCGCGAGGCGCTCGATCGTGCGCAGGTGCGGGTTCGGCCCTGGGCCACGCAGGTCGGCGATGCTGATGCCATGGACCTCGGCCGCCTTGGCGGCGAGACAGCAGTCGTGGACCTCTGGATCGTCGATCAGGACGTTGAGCTCCTCAACGAGGCGCCAGCGGTCACCGCGGCGCTCGTAGCGACGGGCGGCGAGCTGCATGACCCGGCCATAGGGCTCGCCGGCGTGCGGGCCGTCCTTATGGACGCCGTCCATCTTGTCGGTGGTCTCAAGGTCGAAGACGCAGACGGCATCAGCGGCGGCAAACGCGCGTACGGCCTGGTTGACGGTTGTGGGATCCACAGTCGGTCGCCTCCTCGCGGCGGTTCGGGTCGGTCCGAGGAGCGACGGCGAAAGGGTGATCGCGGTCAAGGCGCCCGGGGCGTCGGCGGCTGTGAACGAGGTGATCACGGTCATGAGGACAGCATACCAAGCGTTGCAGGCTTCGGGCAATCCCCTCAGGAAGCCTCTCGAGCGTGGGTCCGTTGACAGCTCCCCGAATGTGCCCGAGGCATCTCTGACGCCGCCCCATGGGGCCAAGGAGGACTCCGCATGCATCGACCGCGCGCCGGCTGTGAAGGCCGCACCATCGCTGAGGCCGTTTGTGCCGAAATCGACCTGCTCCGCCGCGGGCTGCGCGAGGCGGCGGATACGGCCATCCGGGCCGGGGACGACGAAGCGGCCCGTGAGCTGCGCCTCTCCTACATAGCCCTCCGCGAGCTGATCGCCCGGACCGATGTCGAGGTCGCGACCCATCTGTGTGACCCCGATGGCGACCGTGCGATAGCCCGCCAAGTCGAAGGGCTCCGCCGCTCCGCGCGTCTCATGGCGCCGGAAGATCGGAGCTGAGCGTGTTCGCCCTCCGCCGCCGTCGTCTCGGCCAGGCCCTGAGCGAGTTTGCCCTCGTCATCCCGCTCGTCGTCATGTTGGGGACCGGCATCTCGACTTATTGGCTCGCCTACCAACACCAGGCGGCATACGCCACCGCCGCCTTCAGCATGGGTGAATGGATCAGTCGCTCGGGCGCCTACACCGCGGCCATGCAGGAGGCAACGGTCGGTTCGATAGACTCAGCCTTCGGCGTCGGTTCGGGGAACGCCGTCCTCTACATCGAGGCGATCGCGCCCGACGGAACGACGTTCACGATCGGCACCCCGCCGCCTGCCCAGATCGACGGTTCGAATAGCGGCGATCCAGTTCTCCCCCCTGCCCGCGGCTGGGACGAGACGAGCGAGCTGACCGCCCTTCCCCCAGGGACACGTCTCCACGTCGCCATCTGGACCTACCGACGACTGACCGTTCCCTTCATCCCGATCCCGGGTGACTGGCGGGTGGCCACCTCGATCGCTGAGTTCCGGGTGATCGGAGGCTCCCAATGATCCGCGCCCGTCGTCGTGGTCAGGCGCTGCCGCTTTTTGCGGTGATCATGAGCGCCATCGGCGTAGCCATCACCTTCTTCTTCGACATCGCCATGGTCCGCACCAATGCCCAGACGGCGGTGGATGGCTCGCTGCGCGCTTCGGCGATCGCCGGGCTCCACGAGGTCGACGCCACCGAGGGCTTCCGGCGCTGGAAGATCGACGAGAGCGACGCCGACGACGTCGTCCGCCTTTATGTCGCCCGCAACCTCATCGGCGGCGAGATAGACCCGGGCAGCTACGCCACCCTCTTCGACGAACCTTCGCTCGTGCTTGCCCTCGCTCAGTCGACCGAGGACGACACCCGCAGCGGCCTCGATGTCGAGATCCTCAACCCGCTCCCCTTCGCCATCAGCGGCGGGCAATCGACCGGCACCTATAACGGCACGCCGCATCGCGCCGGCTCGACCGGCGGCTGTGGGATCGGGGTCGGCGAGTACCCCGAGGCGCTCCTCTCGGCGATCGATGGGGTCTGCTACAACCGGCCGACGGTGGTCATCCGTTTGCGACTGATGGTCGACGCGATCGGGGTCTCGACGCCGATGACCCGGACGATCTCGGTGAGCGCGGGGACCAACGAATGATCCGCCGCCGCCTCGGCCAGTCGATAGCCGAGTTCAGCGTCGTCATCCCGGTCTTCGTGACCGCGATCATCGGCTTCGGGATCATCGGCGGCTTCATCTTCTCCGGCTGGGCGACCAGCCGCTCCCTTGAGTGGATCGGTGGCGAGCTGACCACTGGCGGCAGCCCGACGACGGTCATCGAGGGCTTCGGCGCGGCGGCCGGCGGCTTTGGGGCGAGTTGGGATCCGGAGACCCATCCCCTGACCGTCGCCGTCAGTCACTTCGATCCGATCGCCGGCGAGACGACCGAAACGATCAGCACGACGGATAGCGTCGGTGGCTGGGAGAGTGCCCCGGTCATCCGCTACGGCGATGCAGTCTCGGTCCAGATAGCCAAGCCGTTCAGTGTCTCGGGGCTCTCGGAGTGGGTCGCCTCGACCTTCGGGATCCTCACCGTCGAGGCCTCCTGGTCCGGCGTCGCCCAGCGGGATTCGATTGATCCGGGCGCGATCGATGGGGGCGGCATTGCAACCGGGCGGATCATCGGCGTGATCACCGACCGAGCGACCGGGCTGCCGATTGCCGGCGCCTCGGTCACCATCACCGGCACCGGTCAGTCGGCGCTGACCGACGCGGACGGCCTCTACCAAATCGATGGCGTCGCCCCCTCCGGCGGGTCCGGCACCGACCTCGTTGCCACCGCGGCCGGGTATGCGCCAACCGGCGCCTCCGTCCCGGTGGCCGCCGCCGCCGTTACCACCCAGAACCTGATTATGGATGCGGCCGGCACCCTCTTCGTCTGGGTCCAGGGGGCGGCCGGCACCACCCCACCGCTCCCGGCTAACCCGGGCTTCGAGGGGACGAGCAACGACATAGCGACGCGCTACGGTAATACGATCGCCGCCGATAGCCCGGTTGCCCACTATCGCTTCGGCGAGACCGGCGGCACGACCGCGGTCGACGAGATCGCTGGTCGCAACGGCACCTACGTTGGTGACCCACTGATCGGCGCCTCAGGCGCCATCGCCGGTGACGCCGACGGAGCGATCGCGATCGGTGGCGATGACGGCATGATCGTTGGTTCGGCCGGGGCCTGGACACTCTCCTCGATCACCGTCGAGGTCTGGGCCAAACTCACCGGCAGCGCAGCCGCCGAGACGGTGATCGTCCGGCGCGGTGGCAGCGACGACTACGAGTGGGCGCTCACCCGCCTCGCCTCGGGTGCGCTGCGCGCCTCGATCCGTACCGCCGCAACCACAATCAGCGTGACGAGCGCCGGCACCTACGCCGACGGCAACTACCACCTTGTCGCCCTCACCCACAACGGCACGACGCTGCGCCTCAACGTCGACGGCGTCACCGTCGGCTCGACGAGTGCTGGTGCCCGCCCGGCCACGAGCCTGCCGATCGGCTTCGGCATCGACGCCGACGGGGCTGGGAACGGCCTCTCCGGGAGCTTGGATGAGGCGGCGATCTACGGTACCGCACTCCCCGAGAGCACCCTGACTGCCCACTACCGGGCCGGCGTCTCAGCGATCGGCTCGACCGCTGACTGGGCGGCCGGGAGCGGACTTGCTGCCGATTTTGTGATCGCCCCCGAGGGGTGGAGCGCCCAGGCCGCCGTCCGCCGCACCGGCGGTGCGGCCGCCGAGATCGTCGTCGCCGCCGCCAACGCCGGCATCCACACCGAGGTCGTCGGCCCCTTTGTCGGCGGCACCGCTTACACCGCCACCGCCTGGATCCGGGGGACCGCCGGACGCACCCTCGGCCTCTCCTTCGGCATCCCCGGGAGTGCTGAGAGCGAGCGCACCGAGGTCGCGGCGAGCGGAGACTGGCAGGAGGTGAGTGTCAGTTGGACGCCGGCGTCGACCCGCGCGGAGGCAACGATCGCCATTACGCCGAACGCGAGCTCGGCCACCCTGACCACCGCCTACGTCGACGACGTGACCATCGCCCGTAGTGTGGGTGGGATCACCGGGGCGACGGTGACCACCGCCACCGGCCAGGCGGCGACCGAGCTTGGCTCGGGTTGGTATAGCTTCTCGCTTGCTCCAGGTAGCCACTCGGTAATCGCCGTTTCCGGCGAGCTCACCGGGAGTGCCGGTCCGGTCAACCTTGCCGCTGGCGCCTCGGCGACGCTTGCCGTGACCATCGCCGCCCCGGGGGCCACGCCGACCCCGACGCCGACCCCAACACCGACCCCGACGCCGACCATCCCGCCGCTCATCGACCCACGTCTCTGCGGGCTCGTCCTGCGCGTCCCGCAGGCTGGTGCCGCCTCGACCCTGACGCCGGGCTTCGACTCGCTCACCCTTGGCTACACCGCCGAGACGGCGAGCTACGCCGACGGTGCCTCGACCGAACTCGTCGCCACCGCCTGCGACACCGAGACGATCAGCGTCCGCCTCAATAGCGGTGCCGCGAACAGCGCGACGAGCGGGATCGCCGTGGCGATAGGCGCCCTCACCGTCGGTTCGAACACCATCACCATCACCGCCACCGAAGACGGCTCGCCGCGCAGTTACACCGTGACGGTCACTCGCGCCGCCCCCTCGACGAACATCGCCATCAGCGGCCTGACCGTGACCCTTGAGCGGGCACCGGTCTGGACCTACCCGAGCTGGAGCAGCAGCTCGACCCAGACGATTGCCCTCGCCTCGGTTCCCGCCGCGCCGGTCGCCGGCGGCTCGGCGAGCGGATCGCTCGCCCGGCGTATCGCCGGCTATGAGGCGGGGCACGCCGACCTCGCGGTTGCCGTCAGCGACACGAACGCGACGATCAGCGCCGCCACCGTGACCGGCTCCTCCTGCAGTAGCGCCGTCTACCAGGCGCCGACCGCAAGCGTCGGGGCGACCCGCACCTGGGACGACCGGCTGCTGCTCATGGGCAGCAACACCATCTGTCTCTCGGTGACCGCCGAGGATGGCAGTAGCACCGCGACCTACGCCATCAGCGCCTTCCACGAGGCCTGGGCAGTCATGGTCGGGACGACCACCGGTGACCTCTATGGCAGCCACGACGGGAGCGACTGGTATCCGGTGACCTTCGGCGCTACCAACAGCGGCGCGGTCAACGAGATCGTTACCCGCGGCACCGCCTCAGCACCGGGCCTGATAGTCGTCGGCGGCAGTACGAGTACGACCGGCTATCTCGCCTACGGCAGTGACAACGTCTCCGCGCCGGCAACCGGCGGCATGGCGCTGACCCACGTCATCGGCAGCCCGGCCGGCCGCACCGCCATCCCGGCCCTCCGCGACGCCAACTGGTGCGGTGGCACGGCCGATGGCGGTCTGACCGCCGGCTGGGCGGTGGTCGGCGACACGAGCTGGGTCCGCTGGACCTCGGGCTCGAGCGAGAGTGCGGCGGCGACCTTTGGCAACTGGAAGGCCCGCCAAGAGAAGAACGGGACGAGCTCGATCGACTGGAAGGGGGTCAGCTGCTCAAGCACCGGTGCGGCGATCATGATCACCGGGGCCAACGCCTACTGGGCGCTCAAGTGGACGACTAACCCCGCCACCGCGAGTGCCCTCTCCTTCAACGCCCCAGGGCAGCCCTTCTATCCCTCGGGGGCGACCGCTTCGAGCCGCAATCTCCCCGTCTCCTACACCGGGGTGACGCTCCACGACAGCTACTACTTCGCCGGCGGCTTCGCCACCCCGGGCTCCGATCGGATCTACGCCACCGGTCGCACCAACCCGACCGACACCGCCGCCGACGTGAATAGCCCGATCTCCTGCGGCGGCGGCTGGCTCGGCATGCGCGGTGGCAGCTGGGGCGCCTCGAACACCCTGACGAGCGCCGGCGAGCCGTGCGAGACCGAGACGACGCCCGCCACCACCTCGCTGCTCGGCGACTTCCGCGCTGTGCGCACCGCCTCGAGCGTCAGCGGGGCGATCGACGGCGGGTCGACCGGGACCGGCAAGGAGGGGCTCTTCGCCGGCGGTAACGGCACCGACGGGATCTGTTGGATTCTCCGTCGCCCGAACGACGACAGTGACTACAAGTATACCGACGGCGGCGCCGGAGCCCGGACGACGAGCCTGCGCATTGCCAGTGAGTGGGTGCGTTCGACGATCGGTGGCGCCGGCACGCTCATCGACGCGGACTACAGCTCGGCGACCGACTCCTGGTGGGTCGTCTCGGCAAGCGGCAAGGTCTATCGCGGCGCAGTCGTCGGCACCGGCCTCTCGCTCAGCGTCACCTGGACCGAGACGACCGGGTCAGCGACGACCTGGAGCCGAGCGGCGGGAGGAGCGGGGGTGGCCGGGAGTGACGACCTGAGTAGCGGGCGTTTCTCGGCACCGGGCGCCATCGGCGCCTACTGATCAGCAGCCGGCGTCGAGGACGTCGGTGATCGAGCTGTCGACGGGGACCTCGAGCTGCTCCTCAGGATCGACCGGCGAGGGCTCGAGCCGCGAGAGGACCGTGACCAAGGTGATCGGGCCGCTTCCTGGCGGGGCGACCATCACGACGATCTCCATCGAGCCCGGCTCGGCGCGCAGGACCACACCGTTGGCGCGTTCGGCGGCATCGCGGACACCGGCTGGCGTCGATGCGCCGATCGCCGTATCGCGCAACAGAAAGAGGTCCACCGGTCCGACCGCCTCGGCAACGAGCGAGAGGTCAACCGTCATGGTGCCGTCGGCACAGAGGGCGAGCGGCGTGGTCGGAGTACCGGTCGCGTCGATGAGAAGGACACGGAACGGATCGGCGCTCGGCAGGCCGCTCCCCGGATCGGCGCTCGGTGACGCGCTCGGCGCCTCGCTCGGCGATTCACTCGGTGGCGTGCTTGGGGTCACGCCGGGTCCGCTCGGGGCGACGAGGGTGAACAGGGCGGCGATCAGCAGTGCGGCGATGCCGGCCATCAGGAAGAGTTCGCGTCGGGAGTTCATGGCCCGATGGTCGACCGGGTGGCCGACTGGTCAAGCAGCGGTGCATGCTGCCACCACCATCGCCCCTCCCGTGTCTTGACGAGGCTCGCGCGGTGGCGACGGTGGCGCCATGCGCCGTGATACGACCGACCAGGACCGCGCCTACCGGGCTCACGCCCGGCGGGTGATCGCCACCGGGCCGGCCCTCGTCTTTTATGACATCGAGACGACCGGGATAGACCGGATCGGCGACCCGACGCCGCTGATCTGGGACATAGCCGCCATCCGCCGCGAGCCCGACGGGCGACGGAGCGAGACCGAGCGGGTGATCGAGATCGGTTGTCCGATCCCCTCGGCGGCCAACATAGCCGGCGTCGATCCCGAGCTGCCGGCGAAGATTGGTCGCCCGGCGGCCGAGGTGTTGCCGCGCTTTGGCACCCACATCGCCGACGCCGTCTTAGTCGGCCACAACATCGTCGCCTTCGACAACCCGATCATGGCTGCGCACTTCGCGCGCCTCGGTCACCCGGCCCCGGTGGCGCTCACCGAGCAGCGGGCCTGCATCGACACCCTGCTGATAGCCCGTGCCCTGTTCAGTGACCATCCGAACCCGCCAAGCCGCTACCGGCTGATGGACATAGCCGCCTACCTCAAGGTCCGCCTCCCCGACGGGGTCCTGCACCGGGCGATAGACGACACGCGCCTCGTCGAGGGGGTCTTCGATGCCCTCGCCCGGGAGTTGGCCGCCCGCGCCGACTGAGTCACCCCTCCCCTTGACGGGGGGCGATCACGGGCCGAGAGCTCGTGGTGACGCGCACCGTTGTGGTGCGCCTGATTGGTGCTACGCGCACCCCACGGAGGACGGTTCCTGATGCGTCTGCCATTCTTCGGCTCCAAGAAGGAGACCGTTCCCGCCAAGCCCACCCCGATCGGCTCGCCGCTCTTTGCGAACCCCGACCTTGCGACGATAGATCCATTCGCCATCACCCCGCTCACACCGAGCGGCGCTGCACCGGCCGCGCCGGCAACGTCCCCCTTCGACGCCGAGCCGCTCGCCCCGCTCGACCTCTGGGCTGCCGCCACCGAGGTCGCCGACAGCGTGATCCCGGCCGGCAGCGTCGAGTCGCGCACCGCCGCCTCGCTCGCTGAGGCGGAGGCCGTTGCCGCCGCTGATGCCGCCCGCCGTATGGCTGCTGAAGAGCAGCGAGCCGCCGCCGCCGCGACGATCCGCGCGCAACAGGAGGCCGCCGAAGCTGAGTTCGCCCGCCGCCGTGCTGTCGATGAGGCCGGTGAGGCGATGAACGCTGCCGCCGCCAAGATTGCCGCCGACGAACAGGCCGCCGCCGCCCGATTGGCTGCCGCCGAAGCGGAGATGGAGTCGCGCCTCGCCGCCCGCATCGCCGCTGCCGAGGCCCAGGTCGCGGCCCTCAGTGCCGCCGCACAGAGCACAGCGACCGCCCCGATCGCCTACGCTGTGCCGACCGCGCGAACGTTCGTGCCAACCGTCACAGAGGCTGCCCGTGTCGCAGCGACCCTTGACCCGCAGATCATCGCCGACACCCGTGTCGCGGCGACGGCCGCGCGCAGCACGACACCGATCGGCGTAAGCGATCGCTGCATTGCCTGTGGCATCGACCACGCCGCCGCCTCGGCCCTGACCGCTGAGCGCGAGGCCCGTGAGCGCCTCTTCGTCGCCGAGGAAGCAATAGCCGAGGCCGAACAGACGATAGATCGTGCGCGCGCTGACCATGCCGAGGCCCTCAAGGCAGCGATTGCCGAGACCGAGGCCCTGATAGCCCCGGCCCGCTCCGCCGCCAAGCGCAAGCGCGCCTGATGTCTGCCCTTGGGGGTGATGCGGTCTTCGCCGCCCCCGAGGCCGGCAGCTGTGTCCACGGCGCGATGATCACCGCCCACGGGGCCTTCGTCATCGCCGGCTCTCCGCTCGCTATTACCGGCGGTGAGCAGTGTCTCGAGTGCGCCTATCGCGAGACGATCGCCGTCATCGGCGAGGAGGCCGCGATCCTCATCACCCCGACGCCGACCGGCGCACGGGTGACGATTGGGCGGCATAGCGCCGCGAGTTCGAGTCCGGCCGCCGCGCTCCGCGAGCTCGTCGAGACGATCGCCGGCGCCTGATTATTCGGCGAGGCGCAGATCGCGCAGGAGCGCAGTGAGCAGGTCGCTCCCCGCCGTCCCCGTCGTGCGGGTCGAGGCGACGAGCAGATAGTCGTAGGCGCCGACGCGCACGATGCTTACCACCCAGGGCAGCTCGTAGGCGGTGAAGCGCGCCACCGGCGCCTCGGTGCCGGCGACGGACTCGGGGGCGATCACGAGCTCGGCGGTCGGGCCACCGGCGATGCGTGCGAGCAGGGGCTCTTCAAGCGTCGCTGCCGCGATGACCGGGCTACCGGCCGGGTAGACCTCGATCGAGAGCAGACCAGAGCCATCGATCGCGCTTCCCGCGTACACGCCGGCGATCCCCTCGCCCTCGAGGAAGCCGAAGGGGAGCAGCTCAACCCGGAAGCCGGTCGCCTTGCTCGTCGCGGCGGTGAAGGCGACGGTCAGTTCGCCCTCAGTCGCGCCGGCAGCGCCGGTCCAGTCATCAGGTAGGGCGATACGGGCGCCGTCGAAGGGCGAGCCGGTGTTGCTGATCGGGGCACCCGTTGGGAGGGCGGGGGCGCGTGAGGCGGCGGGCCCCCCGCAGGCGACGACGAAGAGGGCGGCGGCGACAAGTAACGCAAACGTGCGAGTCATAGAATCTCCTTGTGGTTAGTCGAGGATCACGAGGTCGCTGATCGTGAGGCCGAGCTCATCATCGGCCGCCATCGGGATCGGATCGGACCAGACCGAGAGGAGGAAGCCCGAGCTCGGGTCGAAGGCGGCGCGGAAGGCCGCGTGGGTCTCGCGCGCTTGAGCGAAGGCGAAGAGCGCCTCAGCGGTCAGCGGGAGTCCTTCAAGCAACGCGGGGTCAACCGGTGCTCCGTTGCGCGTCGCCGCGACGTCTCCGTCGCGAACGCTGACCGTGAAGGGACCGACGTACTCGTCCATACAGTAGCAGTCGCGCCGGACGCTGAAGTCATAGTCGCTCGCGCCGCGCGCCTCCCAGGCAGCCCGGGCGGCGGCAAGGGTCGTTGGCGGCTCGGCGGGGAGGGTCGGTCCGCAGGCGACAGCGAAGAGGGCGGCGGCGACGAGTAGCGCAAGCGTGCGAATCATGCGTGCTCCTTGTGTAGCGAGGACTGAGAGCCTCGACGGGACGGAGGGGTGGTCAACTGACGCTGCCCCGGCGGGCTCAGCGAAGGTTGACCGACGGAGCTTCCGCCGCCTCTGGTCCTGCGTCGTAGAAGGCGAACGCGTCGGCCCGGAAGCCGGTGAGCCGAGCGACGATGGCCGTCGGCAACGTCTCGACGGCGCTGCGGTACTGCAGGACGGCGGTGTTGTAGGCCTGGCGCGCGAAGCCGATCTGGTTCTCACTGCTCACGAGCTCCTCTTGGAGGTGCAGGACGTTCTCGTTGGAGCGCAGCTCTGGATAAGCCTCAACCTGAATGCGGAAGGCGGCCAAGGCGTTCGTCAGCTGGTTCTCGGCGGCGAGGCGTGTTGGACCAATCCCCTCGCCGGCGGCAGCCACGCCGCTGCGGGCGGCGGTGATTGCCGTCAGGGTGGCGCGTTCGAAGTCCATCTGCCCCTGCACGGCCTGCACAAGGTTCGGCACGAGATCGAAGCGGCGCTTGAGGGTCACCTCGATCTGGGCAGCCGCCATGCGGACCGCGTTATACAGGCGGACCACCAGATTGAAGGTGCCAAGCGCGACGGCGGCGAACACGAAGAGTACGAGCAGTGGAAACCAATCCATCGGAGGAGCCCTCCATCTGGGTCTGCGCAACCGCCGTGAAGCGGGCGGTGGGGCGAGACCACGCTCCCCGGAGTGACGGGGAAAGCGGGGGAGCGTCAAGGCGACGTCACGCGTCAATGGTGGCCACGGTCTGGTTCGAACAGACGACCAGTCGCGTATGAGACGACCGCTCTACCACTGAGCTACGTGGCCAGGGCGCGATCTTCGGTCGGCCGGAGATCACGACAAGACCCTTGACCGACAGCGTGAGTGCCCGAGGAGTTGGGTCTGTCGTCCACCTACCAAGGGGAGCCTGCGATGTTCGAGTTCATAGACGGCCCGGTCCGCGAGGCGGTCACCGCCATCTACGAGGCCGTTGGCTACCTCGGGGTCACCCTCTGGGTTGTCCTTGAGACGGTGATCGCCCCGATCCCGTCGGAGCTCGTCCTCCCCTTTGCCGGCTTCATAGTCGGTGAGGCCGAAGCGATCGAGCCGCTGACCGGCGCACCCTGGAACCCACTCCTGCTCGTGATCGCCGCCACGGTCGGTTCGCTGTTCGGCGGGATCGCGACCTATGCGGTGGGCGCGCTCATCGGCCGACCGGCCCTGCTCGCCTCGGGGCGATGGTTCGGCGTCGGCGCGGCAGAGATAGCTCAGGTCGAGGGCTGGTTCGCTCGCTACGGCCTCTGGGCCGCGCTCTTCGGTCGAATGGTGCCGCTCCTGCGCTCCGTCGTTGGCTACGCCGCCGGACTCGGTCGCATGCCCCTGCTCCCCTACCTCGCCGCCACCGTTGCCGGCTCGCTCCCTTTTAATGCGCTGCTCATCGGCGCGGGTGTGGCGATAGGCGCGAACTGGGAGTCGATCAACGGCCCGCTTAAGACCGCCGAGCAGGGCATCGTGGCCCTCGTTGTGGCGGTCGCGCTCCTCTTCGTCGTCCGCATCGTTCGCGCGCGCCGCAGGCGCGGCGCTTGACGGGCGGGGGGCTTTCGCCCTCGATCGGTCTCTCGGCCCCTTGGAGGACCCCACCAATGAGCAACCCCCGCTTCGAACTCCGTCTCCCCCCACGCTTCTGGGATGACCACTGCGACCGCGACTGTGAGTCGGCGGCAAAGATTCCCGAGGACGATCAGAGCGTCGAGATCCGCCGGGTGAGCAACGGCGTCATCGTCTCGATAACCGAGGACGGCATCCGCGAGCTCTGGTCGGACGCCGACTACTACGCCTCGGAGATGGGCGGCGAAGGATACATGGGGCTCGCCTCATCGGCTCGAGCGACCCTCAAGGCAATCCGCGCCGGCCATGCGCCGGCCGCCACCTACCGCCTCGATCCGCGGATCCGCCTGTGATCCACAACCGCCGCGTCTACCAGGTCAGTACCTGTGTCTCGATCGAGGCCATAGTCGAGGAGATGACCCGGGCCTCGACCTGGACGCTCTGTTCGGCCTTCGACGCCGAAGGGCTGACCCTCTTCAACGATGCCTTCAGCGAAGACGGGGC
>Ga0164293_10001473_pt1 | contig 19634 bp, 7 predicted proteins | sample GEODES118metaG_FD_111487 | JGI IMG/M metagenome (GOLD analysis project Ga0164293, IMG submission 111487) | Eutrophic lake water microbial communities from Lake Mendota, Wisconsin, USA - GEODES118 metaG | ecosystem: Environmental > Aquatic > Freshwater > Lake | place: USA: Lake Mendota, Wisconsin...
AATTTCTAAATCTTTTTCCTTATCAGTTTCAGGTATTGCCGTTGTTTTTTGTTGTGTTGCTTTAAAATTTTTAAGTACGTTTTTATTAACCGACGCAACTAAACTATCAATTTTTGGTAGCGAGTATGTCCTCTGTCTAGTACCTTTAAATTTAGTTGTAAAATCCGTCTCACTAACAGAGTGTGTAACTTCCATAATTAAATAAGGACCATAGAAAAGTGGTACGTGTCTTAATGCAAAATACATTGTAGGTTGTATCATAACGTTACCTAATGAGGTAATGCCGCAAGTATATGATCTTGACTTATAGATACTGTACATGGAATCCGATTGTAGAGCCACTTTATCTCCAGAAACCGAATTACCTAAATCAGCATTTATTTTAAACGTTTCGGCGGTGTTGGTTTTCTCTGACATATCAATGTCTAAATCTTTAAACATGTTTTGGTTTTGTATACCAAAATCAACCGCAAACCCAACAACTTTATTACTTTTTGATATATCTAAATTTGGGTCAGATACCCTTAAAGGGTTGTCCGTTATTCTTAAATCAAAACCATCGTCACCATATTTAACGCTTGTATTTTTATCAGATTTTGGCCATTCAGATGGGTTACCAATATAAAGACAAAGAAATTTAGCGGACGACTCTAAATAATCAACATTAAGGTGTGTACCAAATAAATCATTTCCAATCGTAATATCTTGTTTTGGTACATTTTCACCTATTTGTTTTTGGATTCCATAAAAATTTATATAGGCGGGCATCGCAAAGAATTGGAAATAGTTGTCGTTTAATATCCAACTTACGATTTGCATCATATTTTGTTTTGGATTTTTTTCAATTCTATCTTTAACTTGGTTTACGTCAACAATAAACGAATCTCCAATATCACTATTAGTTTGATCTAAAAATAAAAAATCTTCAAACAACGTTCTTGTTTTTAAATCAGAACCAGATACCCACTTATCGTTAAACCCTTTTAATAGATTATATGTTGTAAGTTTAGTTGGATCACTACTAATTGATGAATTATCAATTTGGTTTTGTGTCTCTACAGTTATTTTTGGTGTATTTTTATTTATAAACGCGAACGTTTTATTTAGTAGTTTTTCTTTGAACGATAGTTGGTTATTTAAAATATCATTTATTGTTTGATTAAATTGTCCTTTATTATATGTTGGTGTTTCTTGTTTTTTGGTTGCGTAAATTTTAATTAATGTTGCTAACGTTTTAACGTTATCCGAAGTAAAGTCAATATCCATATCAATAAAGAAATCAGTAATATAAGACCTTTGTGTTTGTGGTGGTGTTGCTTGCGTTGCTTGTGTTGACTGAGATGCCGGTTGTGGTGCCGGTTGTGGATTAGTAACCGCGGGTACGCTATTTTGTGGTTGTGATCCTAAACTTACTTGAGTGGTAAGGTATAATTTATTTGTTTTATTGTTTGGTCCATCGGGGTAGTAAGTCACAACAATTTGGTAATTACCAGAATTACTTTGATTTATCTTACAATAATTAGAAAAGTTATAAAAAATACCACTATTACAACTTGTGTTTAATAAATTTGCAGGGTTATTAATATCACTATTAGATTTAAAGAATTTTATTGACTCCACTTTTCCACTATAATTAAATGCCGAATCCTCAATTTTGAATACTTGATATCCCCCACCTGGTTTTTCTACATTTATATATTGATTATATGTTTCTGTTGGTTCAGTTGGTAGTATTGTTCCAGACTCACCAACAAACTTTAAACTAATTTGATTTAATTGGTTATTTTGTGGGCAATTTAAGTTTTGGCTAAAATATGATAAACAGTACGAACCTTCACTTAAACCTCCTAAGTTGTCATTTGAGAATCCATGATCCAACAATAAATTATAAGTTATAGTTGAAGCACTATTTGGTACTTTTTTTGCACAGAAGTTTTTATTAACACCTCCTTGATCGGTTAATTCCAAATATACAATTTTGTCGTCTTGATACATTCCGAAATCACTAACGTCGTCAGGATCAACAACATTAAAATAATCACCAGTACAAAGGTTTTGCATTGTTTGTCCTGACATAATACTCGTATTTTGTATTGGTGCTTGTATTGGTTGTTGTGTTTGTGTTTGTGTCGGAGTTAATAAACTTGTTGATGGGTACTGTGTTTGAACTTGGGTTTGGAAATCCACACCAGGTATTGATGAGAATCCAACATAAGTTCTTAAAGATTCCCATGCATCTTTATTTTGTGATATACTTTGACTTAGAGTTGTTGTTGTTCCGTCACCAGGTAAAGACCCTTTAACGTATGGATCAAAAGTTAACTTATTGTTTGGAACAAAGTTTTTAAGTGATGAGAACGAACTAAACAACGGCATACTAAAAAATCCAGGATTAGCATTTTTTATAATACAATCAAAACTTAAAAAGTTTTTAACGGATTCTGTAAAACTAACAATTTGTTTTTGTCCTAAAGATAAACCATCCGTATTTTCATCAGTCAATGTGACACTCGTTTTACCTATCAAAAATAGTTGAGTCATTTGACTAAATAGTCTCCTATTTTTTAAATCTTTAATAACGTTTGATTGTGTATATGATGGTGCTTGTACCTCACCTTTTAGTATTAATTTATCAGCACTAGGTTTGTAATTACAAAAACTTAAAAACGATTCTTCAAACTTATTTAACATATCCACGTTAAAGATTGAAAGTATTTCATCTATGTATGAATATTCTGATGTCGCATTCTTTAAATCAAAAGAGTTTTGTTCAACAGATTGAGTGTTAATAGTTTTAAGGTATTCGGTTGGTTTTGGTTTTTTAATTAATGTGTGGTCAAAATAACCAAAATGAGGTGCCCCCCATAATGTTCTGACGGATCCATTGTATACTGAAGTGTTACCTGATAATTCTTTTATTAATTTATTTGTACTATCTGTTGTTTCATATATTGATTGATCAAATGGTATACCTCCCATTGATGGGAATATAAAATATAATTTAGACTTAAAGTCTGAGTTATTTTCAGAGTCTAAATATTGGTAATAGTTTGTCTTTAATAAAGATCTGTTCGGATTATTAGGATCAAATCCAAAATTAAAGAATGTTTTTGATAGGTTATTTTTACCAATTCTAAATCCATTGTCGGTATAGGTTTTAAAGAACGCATCCTGAGTGTATCCACTAAATAAATCTTTTTTAGTAATAAATTTATAAACACTGTTAATTACATTAGGGTAAAAACCTGTGTTTATAAAATCCACCGTCTTACCTGTAACATTTGGTATTGTTTCCGTTTTTTCTAAAAATATCGTTTCTTGTCCTCCTGTGTAATTAGGTATCACATATTGTTTTGTTGTTGCTGAAGTTGTTGGGTCGTAATTAACTTTATAGTCAAAATCTTTCCACACACTATCTAAAATATCCACACCGCTCGATGTGTATTTTTTATATCTGTGCCATATTGATCCGTATTTCAATACCCACGCATACGGCATTTGGTGTATTGCTGAATATTTTTTAATGGTAGCAGCTAAGTAATCTAAATCAGTCGCTACGTTATTTGTATCAAAACTTTTAAGTCTTTCTTTAGTTGTAATTAAAGGTAAGGAATTTAAATATAAATAACCTAAAGGTACGTACGCATCTTCTTCTTCGTTAGTCTCTTTATCTACACCCTGTAAAATAGCATTAATAAAATACGGTGTATTTAATAATGAGGTTGTTTGTATTTGTGTTCCAACACCTCCTGAATATGAGTTACCATAATCAACGTAAGACTCAGTAAAATAAAGATCTTTTTGTTTCCTATCGGTAAAGTATTGTTTTAATGATTGCTTATCAAATATTTTTATACCATTTGTTACGTTACTTAAATAAGGTTGTAGTGAATTTCCAAATGAATATTTTGACGTAAAGGGTTGTATTCCTGTTTTTGTTTCTGTTTGATCTAACCTAGCAATGGTTTTTTTATCGGCTAAATAGATAAAAGTTTTTGTCGTATCGTAGAAATCTTCTTTAGCATTTAAAGATGCCCCATTCGATAAATTAGATTTCATCCAATTAAAATTATTAAATGGGAATGTATCAAAAACATCAGACTTAGAAGTTTTAGTACTTTCTAAATAGTTTTTTAAGTTTTTAGACAAGTATAAATCGTCGGTTGATATTGTTAATGATGTTGTTGGTTTGATCGTTTCTATACTATAAATTTCTTTTTGTTCGTTTAAAGATTCTATAATATATTGATTGTTAAAAATGTTCCTCGTGTAGTTTATCCAACTTTGTCCGACACCATTATTAGATATTTTTTTTAAAAATTCTAAAAAATTATTATAGTTAAATTTATACTCTCTTAATAAGTTTTGAAGTTCTAAACTTGACGATATTGATGTAACAACATTTTGTCCTTCAATGTTTGCAAATAATAAATCAATTTGTTGTTTTTCCGCTTCCTCATAATCAAATCGATTATATTCAGAATTTATGATGGCTCTTTCTAAAATTTCATACATAACAGACACAGAATCCACATTCTCATATGGTAAAGTATAAAAAGGAAAAAATAACGCATTTGGGCTAGCTAAAGTGGTATCTGATTTTGGATTATTAAATATGTTCGTTTTAGTTAAAGTTTCTTTAGTTAAAGACGCCTTTATAAATTCCTCAACAAAATATACTTCAGGCCAAATCTGTGTATTCCAACCTTGTGTTTGATTAATAATTTTTTGGTCTCCTGGATACTGAAGTGTATATTGTTCACTACCATTATCTTTTCTTTCTTTTGTAAAGTATAATGGCCACGGATAAACAATATTCTCATTATTTAACTGCCCACTTTCCTTTTGTATACTATTTAAACCATCAGTTGAGAAGTTTTTTTCGGGTGGAATTACAGATAACAATCTTTGTGTATTTGTTCTTACGTCCCACGCATTTTGATGTGTCTCTTCCATTAGTCGATAGAAGGTATCAACACCCGCAAAAAGTATTGCAAATATGTTTCTTATTGTTGGTTTAAACCCTATTCCAGATTTACTGTTAACTACTCTATCGGCTAAAATTTTAGATAAATCATCATCGATTTGAGTTTCTTTAACCTCAAGTTGTTTTAATGCGTCGTTTACTATATCTAAAAAACTGTTAGTTTCATACACCCCGTCATCAAATCTTTTGTCTCCAAAATAATACATGTCTAACGGTTCGTCCACTAATTGATTTGTTATTAAATCTAAAACTTTTCCGGGAGCAATAGTTCTTTCGTCATTAATAAATTTTGTTAATTGGTTTTGACCCTCAGTTGTGGTTAAATCTAGTTTTCTACCGGTCCTATAGTATTGTGTATTATTGATGTCGTTTTTACTTTCAAACCATTGTTGCAATGGAAAAACTTTTATTACCGATCCTTTACCTCGTATTTTAGACCAAACATTAATCTCTGTTGATAATGAGTTCCCGTCCGACTTTTTATATTTCCCGTTCTCTCCAAATGTTTTGTTTTTTCTTAACTCTTCGATAAAATATGTAATTCTTTCTTCAGTTAATGCTTTATACTTTTCTCTGTCAGCCAAACTTATTGACTTCCTAAATGGGTAATATTTTTTATTTTCATACACATAAAAAGCCCCCCCATCCAAATAATTTTTTTTAGCGTTTGTATATACAGTCACTTTAAGGTCTGTCAATATCTCTCTAAATCTTTGTACGTCGTTTAAAACCGCAAAATCACCTTCTTTTATACTAGCCAAAAGTTTAGTCTCATAACTAGATACCGCAGTTATAAATGTGTCTATTGTGTATGGTGGAAAATCTTCAGGTATTAATTTTTTTCTTTTATATGTGTCATAAACCTCATCTAAAATAATTTGACCCCTCGTTGTTTCAACTATTGTTGTATCGGTAGATTGTGTATTATTTCTTACAGTAACTTGGGCAGGAAACATTTTAGGTGCCGTCCTACCATAACTTAATGGTGTGTCAAACAACAATGCCGTAAATTTACCTATAAGTTCTAATGTAATATTAAAATTTCCACTACCACTATCATACTTAGAATTAAAACTAACTAAAGATAACCTATATCTAATAGCCTTACCATAATACCCTTTAAGTGTTAAATAAAAAATTGGGTAGGGAAAAGTAAAAAATACCGAATACATTGAATTTTCACCTTGTTCAAATAACATCTTCCCTTGAACGTCAACCATTTCTATGGTAACCTTTGGTACTCCCATAGCAGCAACAGTAACATTAATTGTTTTAATACCTAAGATTTGAGTGTCCTCAAACTTTTCTACTCTATTAACGTATGTTGGTCGTCCGTTTCTTGTTGTATTATTTTCAAATTTTTGATTTGATGATTGTCCTTGTCTTGATTCTTTACCTGTAAATTGATCCGACCAACTTGTATCAAAGGCTTTCTTACCTTTTGGTTGTAAAAAGTTTATTTTAAGATCCGTATCACTGGTCAAACTAGCAATAGTTGTATTAACAACACTATTGTCAAAACTTTCACCTATCGCAAGTTTTGTTCTTGGTATAATAAACGTTTCTAAATTTGCATAATAAACCAAATCCTCGTGGTCAACCAATCGAGATACTCCTTTACCTTCCGTGTCCGACAATTTATTTGGGTCTATTAAAACAATATTGTCGTATTGTGTTTCAATAAAAACGTTTTTAGTTTGTTTACCTGCCATAATAAAAAATATGTGTATCTAACGCACTTTTGTAGTCTTGCAACGCAGCAATTAATGGAAAAGGTATAATTAAAATGGTTCCGTTAGGAATATCAGTCTCTAAACCTCCGTATAGTGGGTTAGCCATTTGAATTAACCATCCAAAATATGGTGTGCCGTATTTCTCATAACTTATTTTATCTAACCTACTTTGTCCTGTTCTATAGATATATTTTTGGTCACTTACTCTTTGTGGTAATTGTAAAAAAGGCACAACCGTTTGTTGTCCGTTTATTAAAAAGTTTTCGTATCTGTTATAATATTGTGACATATTAGTTTAATGTATTTTTAAGGTTAAATTTATCCCATGTTGAGTTAACAGTTGAGTAGATGTCTTTTAAATTAGTTTGTTGAACATCCGCCGGACTTAGTATTTTAGAGTATGTCATTTGTCTTGTCTTGTCTAAATTATATGGAATATAATTTGTAAATTTATTAGTGTAGTAACTATCTTTAAACGTTTTCCAATACTCGTCCGTTTTTGTTTTTGATTTTTTATAGTCAGGGTATAATCCGGTAGTTGCCGGTTCATTTTTAAATTGACCTGTCGCCAAATTTAACTCCGTTACCCACCCAACGTTTTTTGAAATAAATGGTTGCCAATTAATGTCCGTTGGTGTATTTTTAACTGGTTCAGTAACCGTAGTTATAAACTTAACAGGATCTTCTAAAATTGATTTACCAAAAACCATAAAACATCTGTTTTCAACACCTACTAATCCTGTTGTCTCTAACCCAATATCGTTGCTAAAATTTTCATTATATTTTGTCTTGGATGTTGTTGGTATTATATTAACACTCAGTTTTGTATCTAATTCGTTTAAATCAGAACAAATCTTAAAGAAGTCTTGTTTAAGTTCATTAATAGTGTTCGTAACACCGACACTACTTACATTAACTTTTGATGTTCCTGATATACCATAAACAACCACCCCACCCATTTTATTAATATATCCGTCTGTTGTATCAGCAACATAATTTATTTGATCTACTAATCGTATTAATGGAAGTTCATCTTTAACTATCGTGGCGTTGGCCGTTTCAAGATCTGACAAATATAATTGTTTAAGTGCTTCAGCCATTTGCTTAAGTTTATTTTTAATTTTTCTAATATCATCTTTTGTAAACCCTTGTGTTGCCATTCCTCTAAGAATTGGAATTGTTTCAATTTCAATGTCTTGTTTTATTTTTTCAAATAGATTATCAACTTTTGGTTGTATCTTTTCACTTTTACCAAAAATGGTTGCTCCACTACTCGTGTTACCGCTCAAGTAATCAAAATACCCTTTTGAGTATTTTCTTTCGTCAGTTAAGATCGATATACCGCCAAGTAATTGTTTACTATATAAAGTCTCAAGAGAGTTAACGGTTGTGTTAGCATAAGACTTAGTTTTAACCGTTATGTCTTTCATAATGTCTTTATAGTTTATATCTCCAGTAATTATTCCCGTATCCGGATCAAAATAATTACTAGTAATAGCACCTATAGTTACACCACCATCATTAGTTGCTGGTCTATTAAAGTTATCAATAATACCTAATTCGTCTTTAATACTTTTTAAAAGTTCTGCGTCGTATTTTGACGTTACATCTTCAGTTGCTTCTGCTCTTTCATCATACATTTCAGTATTCGCATAATAATTAAATGAAAGTGCGTTTTGAAGTTTTGCAACAGGTTCAGCCAAACCGTGTCCACCAATAAAATTAAATCCCATTTTTACTGTGGCGATCATCGGTTGAACTCCAATACCTTCAGGGTTTAAGTCTAATAAAGAATCGTCGTATGTTATACTTAAAGAATCAAAAACAACTTTTGTATGCCAAAAATCACCAACCCTTAAAACGCAAATAGGAGGGGCACCAAATACACTATTTATTACATCATCATAAACTAAAGTGGTGCTACCACCGTTCACTTCACTAACTGTAGGTATAGTGTCTCCAGGTCTCATACATTGTTGTAAAAATACTAAACGAGAATTAAGACCTTCAGGAGTAATTGAATGGAATGCTGGTTGGAAATATTTTATTTTTTCTTTTATCCCATCATAAATCATGGGATTAGATTGTTTCACCAAATCAAAATAATTACATTCTGTAAGTAATTTTCTTAATAATTTTTTTGTTAGGTCTTTTCTTGGTTCTCCTCTTTTTCTTTGTACTTTTCTTTTTTCTGTTATTTTTAAATTTTGCGTATCTTTTTTTTCGTCATCTTCTTCTTTTGCTGGTAAAACAAATTCCGCCTTTTCTATTTCTTTTTGTACTTCATTTTTTGATTTGTCCTCTTCAGTTTTTTGTGGTTGTGGATTAGTAATAACAATATCTGAAACCCTAACTCTTCTACAAGCCATGGCGTTTATTGAAAACACACCCTCTTGTCCTATTGTAAGAAATTCTTTTGTACAACTTATAGATTTATATTTAGCGTCTTGAATCGTTTCTTCTTCCCCTTTAGCGTCTTGTTCTATAGTTAATTTTTTATTTTTAATGTACGTTTCTAAAGTTTGTCCATCATAAGCAAATTGTTTTATATAATTTAAAACAGAATCTATTCTTCTTTTTGATAGTGACACATTATAGGTATCCGTTGTAATTGCAGATGCTGATCCAATCAATTTAAATTTAATTTCAGATCCCGATTTTAGTGCTTTCGATAATTCGGTTAAGAAATTTTGAAGTTGTTTAAATTCGGTTTCCGCATAATCAAAAAACGCATCCATCGATTCCTCTCTACAGTCAATATATTCAGTTAACCATGTTTGTGTTGATGCATTAGGTAACGAAGTGATTGTACTTGTATAATCTTTATATGTTGCATCGTTGTACTTTATAATCTTTTTAAGACTGTTTTTCTTATATGAGTCTCTTTTTGTTTTATAATCGTCAAACAAGTCTTTTATATTTTTTGTTGTTGTCTCATTAGTTGTTTTAGGATCTGGATAGTCATTTCTAAAATACACTATAGGTTCAACTAAATTAAATTCCGTAACTGTTGATGCGGTTGTTGCAGTTGATGCGGTTGTTGCAGTCGTTGCACTGGTTGTGGCACTTGGTACGCTGTAGTCATTAACGACAACAGGGTCTCCGTCAACATTCTCAGCAGGTAAAACTTCAGTTAATTTATCAACCTCTTCATCATCTAAATAACTTACGGTGTCAAAAATATCTTTTAGTGTAAATTGTCTATATCTTTTTGCTAAATCGTAAATATCATATTTTAAACATCCAGCAAAAAACGAATCTAATACTTTAGATACTTCAGAATTATTAGATAATTCTTGTAATTCTTTTTCAACTAAAAGATTTGTTATTGATGGGTTATCTACAATTATTTTAAAACCAATATTACCACTTCTACTTGTGTTTTGGTAGGTATATACCGGTTCAGGTCTACCTAAAAACGTATGGTCTGTCCATCCGGCTTGTATACTTTCATCAAAATCTAACTCATAAGGTGGAAACCACATGATTCTACCACCAAAAGGTCCTCTTTCACAGTCAGGTAAATCTTCATAGGTGTATCCCGGTTTGTTCGATGTTCTCCATGATAAATTTTCAATAGATAACATATATTTTTTTACCTTACCGTTTTGTACGTTTGTTGACTCGTTACCCCTAATTGGTGCGATATTCAAATTAAACGTTTTATCTAAAACGGAGTTTGTGTATTTTCTTATATTACCATCAGTTTTTTGTAACTCATCGTAAGTCATATATGGTCTATCTTTGGTAAACAATCGACAATACTCATAACCAACAACATCTTTACCATCTGGTGATGCTGGACTTGAGGTCTTTGTTGTGTATCTAACAACCCTAGATCCTTTAGTTAATTCTACATATCCGTCGTTAAAAACTTTAGATAATTGATTAATTGCATTACCAACATGTTCTAATTTCATGCTGGATTTATTTCCAGCGTCAACTAATTTTTGTGTTATATCTAAAATAGACCCTTTAGTAAAGTCGTTTTTAGTTGATTGTGTTGAATCAAACTGAATACCAAAAACATTACTTTGATAGAATGTATTATCTTTACCTAGCCCTTGACCTAACGTGTTTACCGTTTTTCCTCCTGGTCCGACAAATTGGTATTTTTCTATGTAATTATTTTTTGACATCCATGTCAATCCTCCTTGTACACCATTTAAACCATCATAGTATGGTCTAGTGTTAAATCCGGTATATATTTCTGTTATTTTTTGTCCTTCAAAATCTTTTCCTATATTACTATAACTTAAAACGGCACCTCCACTTGGATCACCGTTTTTATCTTGTGCTTGTTCACTAATCGGAGAAACCAATTCAGTTATCTGACCCTTTCTTGTCCCGACATAATAATTTGGTGCCGGTGAAAATAAATTTGGATTTAATGGAGTGTTTAGTCGGTAATCAGGTCTATATTCGTTATAAAAAAGTTGATCATACAACAAACTTTTAGTTGCTTCAGATGTGTTATTTACAAATAAATCGGATGAGGTTTTACTATCGGCTCCTGTTAATTTTCTTATCGCCCCTAAAACTCCCTGAACCAACGGAGCTATTGGATTTTCAATTAGTTGATTTAATAACCGTCTTTTTGGATAATCAAAATACTCACCCGGTATTAAAGAAACCGGTGAATAAAGACCAGCAAGTCTTGCTGCGAACCCAACGGCATCACCTATAAGTCCTTGTGGTGAACTAATTTTATAATTCCGAGCCAATACAGGTATAGTCCCACTCAAGATTCCAATAGCATTAAACGGATCTAAGTTTGGTTTTACTGAAATTTCTCCACTATCCGGATTAACACTTGAGGTTAATGCGTTTACTCTACCTAATGTTTGAGATATAAGTTCTAAGGCGACTCTATGTTTAAACTCTCTTTGTAGTTGTTTAGCACCTAAACTCGCCAAATCCGAATCTTGTGAAAGTTTACCGTTAGACCCTGTTGGGTTATCGGCTAATAATATATTGTATGGGGTGTATGTTGATGGTATATACCCTAACGTTTTTAATCCATCAGCATATGCTGTTCCAATTGTTTTAATTTGTAAATCATCAATAGTTAAAACTTCATAAGTTCCTGTACCTGTAACATATTTGTTTTTTCCATATGCTTGTCCTTCTTTTGAAGTACCCACGATTTGTAACTCACTATTTATTGTATCATTAAAATTATAAATTCCTTTGTTTGGTTTTTTAGGTAAATTTATGTTCGGATCAGCAATTCCTAAATTGTTTGTTTCGGGTCTATAACTATTAATTGTTAGTTGTTCTAAATTGACCTCTCCTATTAGTTCTAATGGACTTTCAACAGTATCAGGGAACCCATACTCACCTTCGTTTGAGTTTGTTTGGTTATTTTGATTTACGGGTTGTTCTCTTCTTGGTTGATCAGGTCCATATTGATTTAATCCAATAAGTTGTGGTCTGTCTAATTTACCCTCTAAAAATAGATCACTATTTAATGTGTCACCATAATTGTAATTACCTTTAGATGCGATTGGTCTAGGTATTAGAGTGAATGGAGAAACTTCGGTTTGACTTTGGCCACCTTCAGGTCTGTATTCATTTCTAACTATAAGTCTTATCTTTTCATCTTTACCTATAACTTCCAAACTATTTCCAACAGTATCCAAAAAATTATATTCACCCTCGTTAGACCCTAAAATTAAATCATTATTAATTGTATATTTGGTTGGACCAAAATCACCTTGTTGGTCTGGTGTGTATTTGTTTTTTATTCTTAGAGATACTTCTTGTACGTTACCAACTTGAGATAACACACTATTTTCAGTATCTACAATTGAGTATTGTCCTGATCCGTTTGTAAATATGGTTTTATCGTTATTAATGTACCATACCGTTCCTCCAAAATTATTTTGATCGTTTGGCTTATATACGTTCTTTACAATTAGTTCGGTTTCTTTTGTGTCTCCAATTAATTCTAATTTTGATCCAACTGTTTGTATGTAACCGTAATTACCTAAATTACTATTATTTAAAAGGGTTACATTCACATTAACGACGTTACCGTAAGACGTACCATATTCTGTAGGACCATAAAGATTTTTTACGTATAATAAATTTTCTTGTGAGTCACCAATGGTTTCTAACTTACTTCCAACACTATCAGAAAAATCGTACTCACCATAATTTGTACTTGTATTTAAGTTTCTGTTAATAGTAATAGTGTCTCCGTAAGTTGAGTTTGTTTGTTGTGGTCCATATTTGTTTTGTTTATACAAATATTTTTCTTGGTTGTTTCCTACCACATCAACGGTAGGTGAATCTATCACTGAAAAATCAATTAGGTTAAATTCTGATGTTGCGGGGCTTGAGTAATCGCCAAAATTACCATCAACCCTGTAAGGTTTTAAATTCCTTACAAGTAATTTTTTTCTAAAATTTTCACTAGAGTTAAATGATAATGGGCTTTCCATTCAATTTTTATTTATAAATAGGTTGAATTATATTTTTTATCCTTGTAGGGTTGCTTGATTTGTATAGAAAGATTTCTGATTCGCAACCATTGACATAATTTGGTTGGTGAATTGTCTACTGTTTAATGCCTTATCTAACATAGACGTATCAACGCCAGGAGCATCTATCTTTACCTTAATTTCACCAAAATCCACTTTACCTGAAACTTCTGTATTTGAACCACCAGCACCACCTTTAGCCATCATTTCCGATAATACGTTAGTTGCTGCTTTACCTCTTTCAAATATTTTTTCAAAATCGGTACCTACATATACAGAATCTTCTTTTAATCCCTCATAAATTTTTCCTTTTGACATTATCATTGGGGGGGATCCAGCGGAGAAAAGTCCGTCTGGTACTGGTGTAGGTTGAGGGGTTGAGCCACCAGCAACAGTAGGAAGAGTCTTATCTCCAGCAACATTAGGAAGAGGCTTGGTTTCAATAACAGGTGTTTGTTGATCGCCAGCAACATTAGGAAGACCTCCGTTATCTGGTTCTTTTCCAATACCACCAACAAGTCCATCAACAAACTCACCGGGTTTAAAGTTTTTAAGTAAATTAATTGTTGTTTTTGCGGCTTCTGTAGCCTTGGTATTTATTGCTGTTATTGCATCTGCAGATTCTCCAGCAACACCCGTTGCGAGGGATTTTCCTGCCGTACCCATCATTTCAGAATTTTCTGCAATACTTTGCATCAAAACTGATTCTTTTTTAGTTGCACTTAAATTAGCCAAAACCGCATTTTTAATAACATTAGTGTCCGCGGCTTGTTTTTCGGCAATAGACATTTGTTTTAATGTCAAGTCTTTATCGCTCAAGGCCGCATTTTTTTGATATTCTTCTAACGAAGACATGAATTTAGGGTCAGCTAACGCATCGTCCAACGAAGAGAAAGATTTATTTAGTCCTGGTAGTTCTATACTAACAGTACCTTCTTTACTAATTTGAGCCAATCCTGCAACTAAATTTTGAGTATCCTCATCTGTTATTTTTTCTGATAATTTTGTACTACTTTTAATGAAATCCAATTTAGCCAATTCTTTACCAGCATTTGCAGTTTCTTCATAATTAATACCTAAAGCCTCTGCTTGTGCTCTTAACGCGTACATATCTTCAGTTGTCTGTGCGAATGCTCCCGTTTCTTTATCAAATGTAAACGTTGCCTTAGCCATATTTAAAACTTCATCTGTAAGTTTTTTCATATCTTTTTGACCCATGTGTAATAGTTGGAATGGGTTACCTAACGCACCTATATTTCCACCTATCATTTGTAAACTCGCAGCGGTTTGCATCGCAGTTTCGGGATCAAGTAATTTTTCAGCAGCACCTTTAATTTGTAATTTTTCCATACTAGTACCAAGAAGTTTGGTTTTTTTAACCATTTCTTCAATGTCTTTTACACCACCTTTAAAACCAAATAAACTCGCTTGTTTTAAATTTTTTGCAACTTCAGTTGTAAAACTTTTAGCATCTAACCCACTTTTTCTTGCGGATTTACCTAACTCAGACATTTTACCAATCGACTGTTCTTGTGTGCCACCAAATTTACTAAATTCGGCAACCATTTTACCGGTTTCGGAGCTTGTCATATTTGTTGCCTTGGAAAATTGTATTGATTGTGTTGTTACTTCCGTTGATATACTAACAATTCTTCCCATCTCTCCAGCTAATCCCTGTACAATTTCTGCCGAGTCTTTAAATGTGCCTCCTATATTTAATGTTTCTAGATATGATTCTTGAAGTATGTGTCTAAACCCTTCGGCATTAATAGATACTCCTCCCATTGTCTTTTGAAGGGCCAAAGCAGAATCTTCCTGAGTTGTTAGTTGTTCAGTAACGTTTTTAAATACCTTATTAAGATTCTCAACACTATTAGGTAAAACCCATTCAGTTAATGCGGTTGTAAGTGTGGAGAGTTGGTTTATAACTCCTTGTCCTTTTGTCGTTTGCTCAACAACCTTATCATCTGATTGTGCTTTTGGTGCTTCTCCAAATAAAAATAGCATAGTTAGTTTTTCTTATAAATAGGTTAAATTATTTTTTTTGATATTCCTCCGTTAGTTTATTCATAAAATACTTACGTTCAAAAGTCGGCATGATTAGAATATCTGAATAAGAAAAATTAGCCAGTTTGGTTAAATAGTAGGTTTCGTCTAAAAGTAGTTTTTTATACTGAGAAGAAAGGACGAAAAAAGTCAACCCCAAAGGTAACACTAAATGTTACTCTTTCTCCTGACGGGGCTATTACTTCTTGTTTTAAATCGATTGATGGTTCGCATTCCTGTATAAACTTTCTAACATGTTTTGAATCCATAATTGGCATGTTTTTAATAAAATTTGAAATTTGTCCTTTATCTTTGTTTCCATCGATTTCAACAATTTGTTGTTCTAATTTTTTTGTGACAACAGGAGCAATCATACCTTTTGGATATTTTTCAACCATTTTATCAACTTCTTTTATTTCTCCCCAATTTAATAATTTAACTTTAATTGATTTATCACTTTTTGGAAGTTTGGTTGTAAAATACCCCTCGTTGTCTGCAGTATGAGGTGAGTCGATATATTTTAACTCATCTAATATAATAGTAATATCAAATGTTTTATCTGTTGCAGGATCCTTTAAAGTATAACTATATTCAGGTCCAAAGGCGGTATTTCTTAAAAATATTAAAATTGCAGAAACATCGACATCTAAAAGATGATCCACATTAAAATTTGGTTCGTAAATTTTTTGTTTTAATAATGTATATATAATACCTTCTTTCGAATTATTTTGTGACATTAAAATGTTTTCATCGTTAGCCGTTAGAAACCCCACTTTAATTGACTCTCGTCTTGGTGTGTAATATATACCCTTAGAAGGTAGTCTTACCACGTCATGTGGTAGAGAAAAATCTTGTTGTCCGTATAATGCTGATTGATCCATAGTTTTTTTATTATAAAAATACTTTAACTATTTTCTATGTAAATAAAAAACCCCACTTTGTTGGTGAGGTTCTTAAAAAATATTTTAATTTTGTTTTAGTAAACCAAAATACATCTATCTGGTTGCATTGAAGCTTTAACCGTAATTAATCCATCTTCACTATATCCTAATGAATCGAAATCAACATTGGTTAAGAAACAACCTTGTAAGATCCATTTTTCAACTGCTACCCCTGTTGGGTCTAACATTTCTAAATCGATGTCTTTTTTATAACCGGCAGCATATCCCATACGTCCTGTAACAGATTCTGCATGTAAACGAACCCACTCCATAAGTGCTTGTGAAGCCGAAGGACCGATCGGATCTCTAAACGTAACATCAATAGATCCCCACTTAAATCTACCAGCAACATATGTTGACGTATTTAAGAAAGGAATCTCTGTAGATCCAATTTCTATTTTAGGTCTTGAAGTGCTTTCAACATACCAAGAGTTTATCCCCAACGAAGAAGGGAAAGTTAAAATAAACCTATTTTTTCTTTTAGGTTCATATTGAAAGGGCATTTTCATTAATAAATCAGCCATGTTTTCTTATTTTTAGTATTTTTATTTTTTATATAAATATTGTGTTATTTATTTTTTTGTCTTTACTTTTTTTTATTTTGTAATATTTCTTTACTAGTATCTTAATTAAATCTAGTTTTTTTACCTCCTTTAGTTAAGTATAAATTAACTGGATTTTTTTCATACTCTTTATTTAAAAATTCTGATGATGCTTCAATATTTCTTTGGTCATCATCTGAAAACCCTATAGTTGTGTGTCTATTTACAAATTCGTCAACATTAATAACCGGTTCATCCATTGCTACGTCATTTTTAAATTTTGGAACCAAATCGGTAAGATCCATATTTGGATTCTTCTTTAAAATGAACTGTATTAAATTTTTGGCCAAATCTCTACAATATGAAATAAACTCTTTAAGTGCTTTGTTTTTTCCTTCTTCAGGAGATGCCGCACTACCACTTCCATAAGAAACCGGATGGAATTTACACATATTTAAATATTGTTCTATGGTTGTGTTCCTATTTGGTCTAATATCTTCAGAGATCCCTTCAGAGGTTAATAAATCGTATTGTCTAAGACTCTCCTCAAGTTTTTTTCTATTTAAACCATTTTTGTTTGACATTATAAGATTGTAAACCGATTCTTTTAAAGTTTCAGGATTGTGACCACGAGCGGTGATTATTGCAAAAATAGATCCACCATTAATACATTCAACAAAGTCATTCCAAGCTGGACCAAGTGGTGCAGTCATTGAGTCGACCACAAACCTTTTATCACCCATTTCTCGGAAAAACCTAAACGGTTCATTAGCAAAACCAATAATTGTTGCACTTTTATATTTAAAAGGTTCCACACCGATTTGAGTTCGGTGTTCAGCAAAATCTTCAGTTGACATACCGATCTCATCATCATTTTCAGACATAACCATTATTTTTGTTGGCATAAACATTAAGTTATCGTCCCAGTCAAATGCATAATACTTTAAGTCAGGTCTTAATTCTTTTGTTTCGTAATCATCGACCAACCCCTCATTAATTCTTTTTTTAAGTACTTGTATATATATGTGTTTTTTAATATCCATTACTTGTTAAGTTTTGATAAAATATATTCTAATTGAGCTTCAGTTATTATTATGTTTTGTTTCTTAGTAGAAAATGATTTTTTATTAATATTTTGATCACCTACACTTTCTTTAATGATTTTTTTTTCGATTTTCATTGTGTTATTTTTAATATAAATATATAAATGGGGAATATTTCTACTCCCCACTTAGTTTATTTTTTTATTTATACGTCATCAAAAGATGCTCCTGTTGGTGTAATAACAAACTCGATGTCGATATACTCTAACGCTCTTGTTGGTTTTAAGAAAATCTTACCTGTTAAAGTGTTTGAATCTAAATCTTCAGGAGTGTTTGATACCGTCACACGGAAATCAATTAAACCACGATCTCTTCTGATTGAATCCAAAATCGGGTTAACAGAATCCAAGAAGTCTTGTCTTACTTTATCATCGTTTTGTTCAAACAATAGTCTTATCGCTACTGCTGAAATCAACTTACGTGCTTGTAATAACAATCGTCTTACGTTGATTCTATCAAGTGCAGACTCTCTAATTTGTAGAGTTTTGTTACCCCAAATCACTGTACCAACATCAGAGAAGGTTGCGATTGGATTAATTCTACCTTTATAAAGTGTGTCTCTATCGTCTTGTGTTAACTTTTTACGTGCTTTAATAGCATTTACGATACCTCTTGTGTAACCCGCAGATGCGAACCAAGGGAAAGCGATGTTATCGGTTAATGCTAAGTTTTTAGTTACCTCTGCAGTACCCGGTAAATAAATTTGTGTATTATTTACTGTATCTCTTGTTAAAACCCATGGGTAATAAGTTGCGGTATAGTTAGAGTCGATACCTGTGTTTTCTAAGTTATCTACAACTTGTTGAGGATAAATTAAACCTTCTTCTAAATCATTATACGTAGGTAAGAATAAATTAAAGTCAGGTGTTGTACACACATAAATAGAATCCGCTCTATCTGTTTCAACCATATCAATTGCTAATTCCACAAGATTTTGGTTATTCACATAATCAATACCCGGAGTTGTAAATATATTAATGTTTACCGCTTCTGGATTTGCAAATGTTGATTGACCCCATAAGTATGCGTAATAGTCAGTGTTAGCCCAAGTCTCTTGGTTTGGTCCTGAAATTTGTTTAAACGCTCCCCATCCTGTTGCCGTAGGGTATGTGATTGATGCTTCTGCTCCGTATTTATATCCTGATTGACCTAATGCGAATGAATCATTATTTGTTCTGTACTCTCTATAGATATCCCATCCGTCAAATCCACCATAAGGTAATGCTGTAAATTTACGAGTATTTAATCTATAATAAGGGTTGTTAGTATCATCAGGTTCACTATTAAACGACCCTACACCCACTTCAAATGCCGAAGTTGTTGCTGATAGAAGTGCGTTATACATCGTTACGATAGTCGCTCCACTATCCATGTGGAAACCTTTTGTCATATAACCCCAATCAATACCTTCAGTATCTGTACCAATATTAACCGGTACTTGTTTTCCTTTATACTCAAAGAAATCGTAATCAATTCCTGTAATATTAGATATACCTAAGTAAGCTCTTCTTGGGTTTTCACCATTTGAAATTACCGGATTATCTCCACCGTTAGATGATCCAAAAGGAGGGTTATAAATCACTTCACCTGGTTGTAAATATTTTGTTTTATAAACAACAAATGGAGGTGTTGCCGTTTGATATTGTCTTGATACATATCCTTCAAAACCACAAGGTAATGCGTCTGTCGGATATTCCTCACTTAACTCAATCATAATGTATTTTGAATTTAATTGGTATTCACCGTTAGCCGTACCCACTTTGTTTGCCACAAAATTATTTAAGTTTGGATCCATAG
>Ga0164293_10001474_pt1 | contig 19630 bp, 17 predicted proteins | sample GEODES118metaG_FD_111487 | JGI IMG/M metagenome (GOLD analysis project Ga0164293, IMG submission 111487) | Eutrophic lake water microbial communities from Lake Mendota, Wisconsin, USA - GEODES118 metaG | ecosystem: Environmental > Aquatic > Freshwater > Lake | place: USA: Lake Mendota...
CCAAGATGACCGATTCTCTGTCGATGGTCTGCCACGTATGCACTGTTCCGTACAACGCGCTCAGCTTGTTTGACTGTAAATGCCCAATGAAATGAAGGGGCAACCGGTTGACCGTGTCGGCGTCTCTTGTCTTCGCCAGCGCTTCTTGCGCATAGTTCTCGCCCACCGCATCACAGCCAGCATCTCTAGCCCAGTCCCAGGCATGTGGCCCAAAATTCTTGGTGACTGCAACAAGTTGCACTGAGTTCGCGGCATCACCGCAGATGTCTGAGATAGCCGAACGCACAACGCCAACGTTGTGAATGACTTGTTGTTGCGAAAAGGATGAAGCGGCGCTGGACAAGAGCTACTGCAAAGTTATTTCAAAAAGGAAGGCACATCGAATTCGTCATCATCGCCACTTGTGTCGAGTGGATCTGAAGCGAACACACTGCGTGGTGATGAGCTAGAAGACGCACGAGAGTCGACCGCACGCAATGGTGCGCGTTTTTCGTTGCCATCCCAGCGCTCGAACCCTGCAGCAATAACGGTGACTCGCACCTCGTCGCCAAGTTCGTCGTCGATCACAGTACCGAAGATGATGTTTGCATCGGGGTGAGCAACAGCATGAACTACTTCTGCAGCAGCATTCATCTCGAACAGACCCATGCTTGACGGGCCTGCAATGTTGAGCAAAATTCCACGCGCACCATCGATTTGAGCTTCAAGAAGCGGGCTGGTGATAGCTGCTTTTGCAGCAGTCACCGCACGGTTGTCGCCACTTGCATGACCAATACCCAGCAATGCGGTTCCGGCATTAGCCAAAATCATCTTGACGTCTGCAAAGTCGGTGTTAATGAGGCCAGGTGTGGTGATGAGGCTTGTAATGCCAGCTACACCGTTCAACAAAATATCGTCTGCCATTTTGAAAGCATTGATTGCTGACGTTTTATCGTTAGCAACACTCAGCAGTCGATCGTTAGGAATAACGATGAGCGTGTCTACTTTTTCCTTGAGCTTGGCGATGCCGTTTTCCGCTTGTGTTGAACGACGACGACCTTCAAAGCCAAATGGGCGCGTAACAACACCAATAGTGAGCGCACCAAGTGAGCGTGCAATTTCTGCGATGACTGGGGCTGCACCAGTACCTGTACCGCCACCTTCTCCTGCGGTAATGAACACCATGTCGGCGCCGGCCATCATCTCTTCAATTTCAGCACGATGTGACTCTGCAGCGGCTTGACCCACTTCGGGGTCACTACCGGCTCCAAGACCTCGTGTGAGATCGCGACCGATATCGAGTTTGACGTCGGCGTCGGACATGAGAAGCGCTTGCGCATCGGTATTGACCGCAACGAACTCAACGCCTTTGAGACCAGCGTCGATCATGCGATTGACGGCGTTGACTCCACCGCCGCCGACTCCGACGACTTTCATCACTGCTAGATAATTTTGGGGTGCTCCGGCCATGGGCCATGACCTCCGAGAGATAGGAAATGTTGTTCTTATGTTTCCACGTGGGAAGGCTCAACTGTGGGATTTCCGCCCAATAAAGCAGGATTTCTCACTTTTTATTTCTGATCAAAAATAGGGTCGCCACTCGAAAGGTCGATGCTGCGCAGATTTTTCGGGTCTTGCCGACGTAAAACCAGCACCAAAGACACGAGTTTTGCGCGTAAATCACTCGGCTGACCGAAGATCACCACGGTTCCTGTGCGCAGGGTCATGAGGAGTTCGGTGTTGTTGGCAACACCAACATTTAAGACCGTCTTTTGGATTTCCTCAGGTAACGACGCAGAGAGTTGCGCCGCTGCCGTATACACCTCATTGGCCTTTGCCCCCGCAAGAAGAGCATCGCCTACTCCAGTAATTTGCATGTACTGCGTGGGCTGGCCCGTCTGCACCGAGATGACATGCCCTTCAACATCTAAGACGCGTGACTGGTTATCACTGCCCAAGAACCACGCAACAGGCTGGCGTTCGTCGATGTCGATGACCGCCGAGGAAGGAAAGTGCTTACTCACATTTGCATCACGTACCCACGGATCTGCTCGCAAGGTGAGTTCTGCAGCATGCAAGTCGCCAAAGATGATGGACTTGCCCTTCACTTGCGCCGTGGCTTTCGCTAGAACTTCTGGCGATAGGTATTTTGCACCCTGCACAGTGACCGTGCGCACCCCGAATAAGGGTGAGTTCAAAACGGGAACCGCTATGGCAACCACCAGCACTGGCACCAATACATACAGCACCACACGCAAGCGACGCTTTCCCTCTTCACGACGCACTTCAATGCGACGTCGTCGAAACCGGCGGTGTGGCTGTCCGTCGTCTGATCGGTCTAATGGCTGAGTGAACTCGTTGTCTTCTCCCACTAGTGGCGGACGTCGGGCGTGCGTGAGATCGTCATCTGAGACAATGTCGTAGCCACCCAGCACGTGGCCTTCAAAAAACTCAGGGCCATCTTCGTCGACAATAGAGATGCCTTCAAAAGCTTCAGTGAGTTCTTCTAGTACCTCAACTGGCACATCGTCGAGAGATCGCACAACTGGAGTTTCTCCGGTGACATGAACCGACTCCCCCGACTGCAACTCTTGAGTTTCGTCATCGTGTGAGGGAGTTGTCATGAGAGGGTCACTTTGGGTTTTTTGAACAGAGATGTGTCTCTAGTTTCTCACTGTCTAAGGAGTTTTCTGCGTCAATTGCGAGAGCTTCACCTGGAGCAAAGCCAAGTAAACGAATTTCGCTGCGCAAATTCACCCCAGTGAGACGAAGCACCTGCTGTTGCACCATATTCATGAGCTTCACCACGTCGGCACTCGTACCACCGGCATCGCTTTGAATGAAGTTCGCATGCTTTTCACTCACGCATGCAGTTCCTAGTCGATAACCGCGGAGCCCGGCTTGGTCGATGAGTGCACCAGCAGAAATAGCTCCGTCGTTGGGGTTAATGAACACTGACCCTGCATTTTGACCACCAGGTTGATGATCGCGACGCCACTTCACAATCTCGGTGATGAGAGCATCACCGCAACCTGGTGCGCTTTTCTCGAGCACAACTTTCACCCACGTGACCACATGTTGATTGCCAAGTGCGGAACCGCGGAACCGTAAACCAAGTTCGTTCGCTGAAACCCAACCATGACAACCCGACTTCAAAGAGATCACGTAAGCCGAATGCAAAGATGCAGCAATGTCGGCACCATGGCCCCCTGCATTCATGCGCACTGCCCCACCAACAGAACCCGGCACACCAACCGCCCACTCGAAACCAGCGACACCTAAGGCACTTAATTGTCGAGCCGCTATTGGCAAAGGTGTTGCGCCCGAGAAGACAACGTTCACGCTGTTCTCTTCTTGTGTGGACTCTTCAACCGCAATGCTTTGACCAAAATCGCCCAGCGAAATACAAAGACCTTGAAACCCCGCATCGGAGACCAAGGTATTGCTTCCACGACCCAATACAACAACAGGCATGGTGGGCCGGCGTGAGCAAATAGCAGCAACAGTGATGAGTTGATCTTGCGACACCACTTCCACAAACAATCGGGCAGACCCACCTACTTTGTAAGTGGTGCGTGCAGCCAATGGGAAATATTCCTGCACTTCTAGTTGTGCGTCTCTCAACTCTTTGGCAGATTGCCTAACTTGACGTTCAGAAGCGATTTCTGCGGGCAAGGTTTCAATATCGCCACAGCCACTGGAAATACAAACATCACCGGCGCTCAACATGTTGGCCAAATGCACTGCCAAATCGCTGCGCTTCGGCACCCAATCAACTTGAAGGTGCGGATACGCCGCACGCACTGCATCGACCACCAACTTGCCTGAGACTCCTTCAATGACAGCGGTACCCGATGCATAAATATCGGTGATGACAACCACATCGGCGCCAGTAAAGGCATGGGCGTATTCATGAGAAATGAGTGCCATACGATTAAACCTGTTGGGTTGAAAAACGTACACCAACCTGTTGGGACGCGATGTTTGACCACGACCCGCAATCATTCCTTGAGCTGCACCCACGACTGCTGCTATCTCTGTAGGGAGATGGGCATAATCGTCGATCAAAGTGATGTCATCTTCTTCGCTACGAATATCGAAGCGTCGAGCAACACCCTGGAATTCAGCGAGCACTTGAGTAACTACTTCTTGAGTTGCACCGAAACGCAGGGCAATGGCGAGAGCTCCGAGAGCATTGAGCACATTATGCATTCCACGAGCCCTGAGAGAGACGCCAAAGCGACGTGCGCCTTTGTATTCATGCAAAACATCAGCAGCAATGTTGACCACAAATGCCATGCCAGAAGCCGTGGCTTCAATTTGTGTGGCAGATAAGCCAACATTCGCATCGTTGCCCAAAATGCCATACGTCAAGACCTCATGACCAATGGACTTCAAATGGTCACTGATCTTCTTCAGTTCAAGATCGTCGACACAGAGGGCAGTTGGGCCATCGACATTCTGAGCGAAGCGCGAGAAACTGTTGACGATGTTTTCAAAGCTTCCAAAGTGATCGAGATGATCGGTATCGATATTGGTGATGATGGCCCCGCGTAGAGGCAGAACTTCGTGCGTGCCGTCACTTTCATCGGCTTCCACCACAAAGAGCCTCGTAGGCGACCATGCGCCATTTGTCTGCAGACCAGGAGCATCACCTCCGACCACAAAACCACATTTGCCTTCCGCCCCGCCCAACATCAGCGATACCAAAGTGGTTGTTGTGGTTTTTCCGTGAGTACCTGCAACTCCTATTGCGGTTCCCGAAGCACACACGGCAGCCAACATTTCAGCACGAGATAACGCTGGAATGCCCGCACGCCGTGCAGCAGCCATTTCAATATTGTCTTTCGGTACCCCACTCGATGCACACACTGCATCGCAACCAGCAACAAGGTCTTCGCTATGGCCAATAGAAATGTCGATACCCAACTCTTTGAGTTGCACAATGTTCTCGCTCGAGCGAATATCGCTGCCAGAAACACGGTGGCCCATTGCAACAAGAGCCCGCGCAAGAGCGCTCATCCCGGGCCCACCAATGCCCACGACATGCAAACGTTGTGCAGCACTCAATTCAAAGACTTCTCCATTCTTTGAATGAGTTGAGTTGCTGTGTGATGAGGACATAAAGAATGAATTGCCTTATTCAGTTGCACGTGCGACGGTAGCAATGAGCGAGCCCAGTTCCGCCCGACGATTCAATTCCCCCGCTAAATATGCATTTTTTCGCAGCTCTGCAAGTTTTTCTGGGTGCTGTACAAGCTCGGAAATTACTTCCTCAGCTTTTTGCGCACTGAATTCTTCTTCAGTAATGAGTACTGCTGCGCCCACTTCGGAGAGCAAGCGAGCATTTTGTTCTTGATGGTTATCTGCTGCTCGAGCCCATGGAACCAAGATGCTTGCAACACCCAATGTGGAAATTTCACCAATGGTGCTGGCCCCTGCTCGCGAAACGACAAGATCGGCTGCTTGATAGACCTCTTGGATGCGTGTTTCGTAACCCACTTGAATGCAGTTCGGCATTTTTGGTTGCGTGTCATTCTCGAGGTATCGACTACCTGCAATGAGGTACCAAAAAACAGACTTCAATTGTTCAGCACTTCGCAATTGGGCTGTCACGTCATTCAACAGTGCTGAACCGAGCGACCCACCCATCACGACCACGACGAATTGGTTGAGCGGTATGCCAAGCGCTACACGAGCGACATCTTTGACCGAAGAGTTGATCTCGTTTTTCCCAGCAAGACGTAAATGGCGCCGAATTGGCGCCCCTACCAACACTGCGTTGCTCAGCGGTGAATGTGGGTGCGATTTCGTCACCACATTTGCATCGCGCGCCTGACGCTTCGTTGCGAGCCCCGGTTGTGAATCGTACGAGACCACTACAGTAGGTATACCCATCTTCCGAGCGGCCTGCATCGGCGCCAAACTTCCATACCCGCCCACCGATACGACTACTTGTGGCGCAAAATCGCGCATCACATTGCAAACTTCTCGCGTTGCTCGACGCATCAGCAACAACATTCGTACATTATGAAGCACTGCACGGGGTGTGAGCTGATGCTTGGCGCCGATGACATTCAGCAATGTGAACGGATACTGCGTTTGCGAAAGGATGTTTGCATCAATACCGCGCTGAGTACCGATGAAATGAATGTCTATCGGGTTCAGCCCTTCATCTTCAAGCATCTCAGCAATGGCTACCGCTGGAAGTACGTGTCCGCTGGTTCCACCGCCACAAATCACTACACGCGTTGAACTTGAAGAAGTCATGTTGCAGTCACTTCATGTGGCGTGCGACGTTGAGCAGCAAACCCGTGGCGGCCATCGTCACGAGAAGTGAACTACCACCGTATGAAATGAAAGGCAGGGTGAGTCCGGTTACTGGCATCGCTCCGGTGACGCCACCAATGTTGACAATTGCCTGCACACCGAACCACGCAGTGATTCCGCCGGCAATGAGCACTCCGAACACATCGCGTGCGCCAAGTGCGGCTTGAATGCCAAAGATGATAAAAAGGAAAAAGAGACCGATGACTGCGACGGCTCCGATGAAACCAAGTTCTTCTGCAATGATGGCGAAAATAAAGTCTGTGTGAGCAAGAGGCACATAGCCCCACTTACCGGCTCCGTCTCCCACACCAACACCGGTGAATTTGCCATTAGCGATGCTGATCATTGACTGATACACCTGATAGCCCCAGTGACCCTTGTTGCCCTCAGGGTCAAGAAACGCCGTAAAACGTTGACGTCGATACGTTTCCATGTTGACGAAAAACCAAACAGCGAGGCCGCCAAAAATTCCTGCAACTGAGAGGAGACTGATCGAGGTTCCGGCGACAAATGCAATTGAAAGAACTATTGCTCCGAAAATAATTGCCGAACCGAGGTCTTTTTGTAGCAAGCACATGCCGGCAGCAGCAACGAGCACAATCACAACCTTGAGAAGTCGCATCTTCAAATCGGTTTCGCCTCTGCGGTTCTTGCTCAAAATGCGCGCCACATAAATGAGAGTTGCAAGTTTCAGCAATTCAGAAGGCTGAAATCGCCATGCACCTTCGCCAATCCATGCCCGCGCCCCATTGACGGAATTACCAAGGCCTGGAACGAACGGTAAAAACATTGCCACAAACGCTGCAAAGAAAATAAAGGGAGCAAACCTTTTGAGCATTTGGTACGGAAATGAATACGCACCCCACATCAAGAATGTCCCGATACCAGCCCATGCAAGTTGACGAAAAAAGACATCGAAGGCCGACCTGCCGCTGTGCAACATAGTGACCGACGATGCCGAGAGCACCATTACCAAACCGAACATCACCAACAATGCGCTCACAATGAGCAGCCCATAAAAAGCAACTGTTGGTGCCTGCGTCGCCATTTGCCGTTTTTTCGACACTCCAGAACGGTCGAGCGTTGCTCGACGACGCTGGGCAACTGTCAAGAAACCTGCCTGCGAACGATCAGGAACAACAGTACTCATCGGCGTCCTTCTCCTTCATGTTGCGAGTCCTCATGACCAACGTACTTCTTCACACGTGTTGCAAAGTCGCATCCCCGCTCTTCGTAGTTCTTGTACCAATCAAAACTGGTGCATGCTGGTGACAGCAGTACGACTTCATTTGGGCTCACTAAGGAACCGGCAGTCTCAATTGCTTCTTGCATGCTTGTAGCAATAGCAGTGGGGCACAAACCGGAAAATGCCGCAGCAATTTCCTGTGCACTTTCACCAATACACACAACGGCCTTTACGTGTTCATGCTCGAGGGCAAGCTCTGAGAGATTCAAACCCTTGTTACGCCCACCTGCAATAAGAACGATCTGCGGGAAAGCTCGCAACGCCGTTCGTGCCGCATGTGGAGAAGTTGCCTTGGAATCGTCGAACCAACGCACACCGTTTTTTGTTGCAATCAGTTCAATGCGGTGGTGAGAGGGCTCAAATTCCTGCAGTGCTTGAACTACCCCAGCCCGAGTAGCTACACCACTCTCTAGACACATCGCAGCGGCAGCAAGACCGTTTTGCACATCGTGAGGCAAAGAACGCTTCATCGCACTGGTGGCAAGAAGAACCCCCTGCGGTCCAACGAGTTCATTGCCACTAGAGAAATAGTTACTGTCTGAGGTGTCGCCAAAAGACACGAAACGGCCGGCACTCTTTTGCGCCACGCCGCAAATATCTTTGTGTGCTGACGGCGCAACAACAGCATCTTCGGGTTGCATATGGGCCCATATTTTCGCCTTTGCAGCCACATAGGAAGCAAAATCGCGATGCCAGTCGAGATGGTCGGGCGCAATATTGAGCCACGTCGCAGCGTTTGCACGAAATGTGCTGGTGAGCGTTAATCGAAAACTAGAGCACTCCACAACAAAAGCTTCTGCATCGCTATCGAGAGCATCTATGAATGGCGTCTCGGTGTTCCCCACCGTTGCGACACGCTTTCCCGATGCCCGAATCATTGCAGCAGCCATGAGCGTGGTTGTTGTTTTACCGTCGGTGCCTGTGACGGCAAGTATGGGGCGAGGGCCTCCACTGCGCAACTGCTCCCATCGATAAGCCAATTCAATTTCCGACAGCATTTCTTTTTGTGCATCGATGGAGATGGCAAACAACGGATGGGTTTCGGGTACCCCTGGTGCAGGCATCACACTGTCGACACTTTTCACCAAAGCAGCAAGTGCCCCTAGATCTCCTGCAGGGAAAATTTCAGCGCCAATCTCTTGTCCGAGCAGTTCATGTTGGCGAGACAGATGATCATCTGCAAGCACTACTTCATGACCGCGTGCAACAAGTGCACGGGCAACTGATGTTCCCGCTATGCCCAACCCGTAGACCAAGACTCTTGTCATTGGCCAACCCCACGTGTGAAGTCACCAATGAAGACTGCGAGGGCGGTCGCTACGCAAATTCCTTGGATGATCCAAAAACGAATGATGACAGTAGTTTCTGGCCAGCCCACTAATTCAAAATGATGATGGATTGGCGACATGCGCAAAATGCGTCGTTTGCGTCCTGATGCCTTAAAGACGCCCATCTGCACCGCAACTGAACCCGCCTCAAAAACGTTAATGCCACAGATGAGTAATAAGAGAAGGTGCGTGTTCGTGGTAACAGCCAGTAGCCCGAGCGCTGAACCGATGCCGAGTGCCCCGACGTCTCCCATAAAAATTTTTGCAGGCGCCGCATTCCACCATAAAAAGCCACCACAGGCTCCGGCAAAGGCTGCTGCGAGCACCGCCAAGTCAAGAGGGTTCACTAATCCGTATACATCAGGGTTACGAAATGCCCAGTAGGCAATAACGGTGTAGGCAAGAAACGACAGCAATGCAGAACCACCAGCAAGACCATCGAGACCATCGGTCACATTGACTGCATTTGTGGCACTCCACACCATGATGGCTGCCCAGATGACCCACAGCGGCCATGGGATGTCCCAACCGGGATATGAACTACGCGTGATGGAAATAGTGCTGCTCACATTTGTAGCAGTGACCAACCACCACAGAAAAAGCACTGTGATACCGAAGGTGAGATAACCCTTCTTTTTCCAAAAGATTCCACGGTTGTGGGCTTTACGGACTTTGATGAAGTCATCGAGAAACCCCATAAAGGCCATCACAAAAATACACGCCCACATGATGAGAGCTTGGTTTGAAAACGCAAGGCCATGGCGAAGATGCGCGACAAACCACCCGACAAAAGCCGCAATAACAATTGCTGCACCGCCCATAGTGGGCGTTCCTTGTTTGGCCATGTGGTGAGTTGGACCGAGGTCTTCCTTGCCCAAAATGGGTTGACCACGACCAATGCGGCGGAAAAAGCCAATGAGGTAACGAGTTCCGAATAACGAACCCATCATTGCGACGGCTCCACCAATAAAGACAGCAATCATTGAGTGGCCGCCTCTTTCTGTGCAAAAGCCAACTCAAGTTCCTCGACGTCACTGAAGGGCAAGCGTGAGGAACCAACGAGTTGGACAGTTTCGTGCCCTTTCCCCGCAACGACAACAACGTCTCCGCTCTGAGCGATGTTCACCGCATGGGCTATCGCATCGCGACGGTCGACAATTTTCACCGCACTAGTTTTGCCCATTCCCGAGCAGATATCGGCGATGATGGCAACAGGGTCCTCTGAACGCGAATTATCGCTGGTCACAATCGCAACATCGGCAAGTTCACTCGCGATTTTTCCCATCTCGGGTCGCTTCTCGCGGTCGCGGTCTCCACCACAACCAACTACCACGATCACACGGCCACTGCCGACCGATTCTCGCGCAGACAGCAACACTGCCCGCAAGGAATCGGGAGTATGTGCAAAGTCAACAAAAGCATGCACACCACTCTCGTTGACAACCTTTTGAACACGCCCAGGAACGACAGGAAGGCTCTCGAGCGCTTCCACAATTGCATCTATCGATACTCCATGTAGCTCGGCAGCCCTTGCGGCAAGGAGTGCGTTGTTGACGTTGAATAGGCCCCCGAGCGGAAGAACTATTTTTCTGCCACGCCAGGTGAACGAGCTATGACCAAGAGTGCTTTCAAGATTCTGTACCTCGTTGACAGACACGCGCACGAGGCTGTCTCCTCCATAGTTGCCCGCAATGAGATCTGCCAACCTCACACCCCAAGCGTCGTCCACATTGACAATTGCTGCGCGTGTGGTTGTGGTACGAAAAAGTTCTGCTTTTGCAAGAAAATAGTTTTCCATCGTGCCGTGAAAATCAAGATGATCATGACCCAGATTGGTAAAAATACCTGCAGCGAATTGCACCCCAGCGACACGTTGCAGTTGCAGTGCATGAGAAGTTACTTCCATCACAACCGATTGCGCGCCATCAATAATTGCCCGACGCATCTCACGTTGCAGATCAGTCGACTCAGGAGTGGTTCTCACGCTGTTTAACGTGCCGAAAACGTGAGGAGAATCTCCGGCGCAACCCAATATCGCAGCGAGCATTGCAGCTGTTGTTGTTTTGCCATTTGTGCCCGTGATACCAAACACCGGAACTTCGGTCGACGGACGTCCGTGAACCACATGAGCCGCATAGGCCATCGCCCGACGATCGTCAAGCACATGTAAAGACGGCACTATGTACTGCCCACCTTGAGTAACCAATAAGGCACTGGCGCCGCGACCTATTGCATCGTTTGCAAATTGGTGCCCGTCAGATGCCGACCCAGTGATACAACAAAAGAGGCTGCCGCTAGTTACTTGATGCGAATCATGATGCACATCTGCAATTGCGACATCGGCAACAGCACCCACCTCGGCGACAAGCAAGCCACGAGATGCGAGTTCTACAGCAACATCTTGTAGCGAGATATGCATCTGCTTAGTGGGCCGCTTCATTCGCGCGGGCGTACGGGTCAACTCGACCACATGGTTGTGTTGTTGCGGCTGGCCTGATGCGCAGCTCGCGCGACACGACTCCACCAATTTCGGCAAACACTGGTGCAGCCGCCGTACCACCGAAACGGTCTCTTGATCCTGCATCTGGTTCGTCTATCGATACCAAAACTGTCACTTGCGGATCCTCTGCAGGCAGGAAACCAACGAATGAAGCGAAGTACTTACGTCCACCCTCGTCAGTACCGTATGTACCGTCAGACTGAATTTTGTAACCAGTTCCTGTTTTTCCCGCAATAGTCATTCCTGGAATTTGCGCCTTTGTGCCTGTGCCATAGCAAATCACATCGCGCATCATGAGGTTCATCTGCGCAGCGGTAGATGGCTTCAGTACTTCGCGGGCAGAAGACTGTTCCAAATACTTTGTTTTGCCATTTTGGTCGATGACCGCACTGACAAGGCGCGGAGCTACGTACACACCATTATTCGCAATGACATTCACTGCTGAAAGCATCTGCACAGAAGTGGAGGAGAATCCGTAGCCGTAGGCAACAGTGATTTTCTCAGTACCTTGCCACTTCTTCACTGGTTTGAGAATGCCGGCGCTCTCATCGGGAAGGTCTAGATCCGATTTTGACCCGAATCCAAAAGCGTGGAGGTAAGACTCAAGGGTAGGACTCGAAATACGCTGGGCAGCAAGAACTGTTCCGAGGTTTGACGACTTCACCAAAATTTCTTTCACCGTCATCTCTTGCAAAGGGTGAGGGTATGCGTCGCGAATGAGGAAGTTGTCAAATACCTGGGCACCGGGCACATGGAAGGTCGTCTCGGGAGTTATTGCCCCTTCATTAATTGCGGCTGCGACACTAAACACTTTTGCAACCGAGCCTGTTTCGTGGGCATCAACTGCAGCAAAGTTGCCGGAGGTATTGGTAAAGGTTCCAGCTGCGTTGCGCCGAACGTTTGCCATTGCATAAATATCGCCAGTCTTTGAATTCATCACCATTGCAGTACCACCACGGGCACCAATACGCGCGACCTGCTCGGCAAGAATCTGATCGACTTGATACTGGATTGATCGATCAAGAGTGAGAACTAAATCTTGGCCTGGTTGTGGCTCCACTTCTGTATTCGACCCCGGAATTGATCGACCTTGGTTGTCTTGTTCGCGCACAAATCGCCCATTTGTTCCCGTCAAAATGTCGTTGTACTTCAGTTCTAAACCAGCCGTACCCACTCCATCGGTGTCTGTTTTGCCGACAACAGATTTAGCTGAAGCACCCACAATGGTGCGTGACGGTTCTTCATATGAACCGATACCAGGAATTTTCAATGCGATAATTGCCTTGACAATTTTTGGGTCAACTTGGCGCGCAATAAATGAAAAGTTTGACTCACGTGCGGCAAAAGTTGCAGCTAATTCAGCTTCTTTTGCCGCATCGAATCCCAACATGCTCGAGACTGCCTTGGCTGCACCCACAGGGTCGGTGACGGCCTTCGGATCGGCATACAGGGTTCTCATGGGTACAGACATCGCAATTTCTTGACCTGTGCGGTCGAAAATTGCACCACGTTCTGCGGGGAGGGTTGTTGCTCGAACACGAATATCTTCGCCAGCTGCACGGAACTGATCGCCGCCAAATATCTGCAACTCAGAGACTTGACGAACCAATATGGCAAGTAAAATGAGAAGTAACGCCAAAGCCCAGCGCAGTCTCTTTTTCAAACTTGGTGCAGCAACAAAAGGATTACGACGCACATTGAGTATTCGGGTCTTTTTCTTCGGGGCACGCACTGGCTGCAAATGGCGCTGGCGTTGCTCTGTTGTACGCGAGCGCGGTTGCGCACTTGGCCGCGAATGAGATCTCTGCTTCTGCCCTGTTGATTGATGGCTACGCACCACTCGAGGTGCAGTTGAAGATGAACGCGGAGCGCTTCCCTTCACTCGCGTGGTCACGGTGCGCCACCTATTTCAGATTTCAATTGACCAAATTCATTGAGCGGCGATTGCTCATCATGAGCCACCGCATCGCTGAGATCTCCGGTCGATGCTAGAACCCCAGCAATAATGTCTGGCTCAATAGCAACAAAACGAGCCTGTGTCGATGGCTTCATCCCGAGACGAGCTGCTTGAGATGACAAGTTGTCGGGCGAAATGAGAAGTGAGCGTTCATGACGCAATACGTTGTAGTTGTCTCGTGCCATCGCAACTGTTTTGGTGAGAGAGTCCAACTTCATCTGTTGTTGCGCTAGCTCCACGTGAACCAAAGCCGCAATGAAAAAAACGCCACAAACAAGTGCCGCTGAAACAACAAGCACCCAAAATGCCCTGCCACCTCGCTGGGTCTGCACCAAACGCGGGCGAGAGGGAGCGACAACCCCATCAATCGGCAGCGACTGATCGACGGGGAATGACATATTGCGAGCCATTTCAGTTCACCCCCGCAGGAGCAAGTTTTTCAACGACGCGCAATCGTGCCGAACGAGCTCGCGGATTACGTAGCTGTTCTTCGGAGGTTGGCGTCTCTGTACAGCGCACTCGTTTCACGAGTCGCACTGCCCCACAGCCACATGGCAAATCGGCCCGGCAAGTACAACCACCGGTTTCTGCTTCGCGCAAAATGTTTTTAGCGATTCTGTCTTCGCCCGAATGATAAGAAATCACAGCAACACGCCCCGCTGTGCGGGTGTGGCGAATTGCGCTCTTTAATGCACGTGGCAATTGATCAAGTTCAGCGTTGACCTCAATGCGGATGGCCTGAAAAGTCCGCTTTGCTGGGTGTCCACCAGTGCGACGCGTTGCTGCAGGTATTGCCGTGGTGACAACAGCAGCCAACTGGGTGGTGCTGTGTAATGGTCGCGCTGCGATGATGGCGTCGGCAATGCGCGATGCAAAGCGCTCATCTGAATATTCACGCAGAATGCGAATGAGTTCGCCACGTTCATAGGTGTTCACCACTTCGGCCGCAGTGAGCGACTGGCTTTGGTCCATACGCATGTCGAGGGGGGCATCGACACGGTAAGAAAAGCCGCGCTCAGAGCGGTCGAGTTGTGGCGAGGAAACACCGAGGTCAAAAAGTGCCCCCGATATTTCATCGATGTGTAGCGACTCCAGCACGTCATCAATTTGCTCAAAACGAGCTCGACGCACAGTTGCGCGTTCCGCAAATGCCGCTAGGCGTTCACTTGCCGTTGTTATGGCAAGTTCATCACGATCTAAACCGAGAATAGAGATGTCACTATTGCTCGACAGCAATTGCAACGAGTGTCCTGCGCCACCCAAGGTCGCATCGATAACAACTCCACGTGGCACCGTGCGAAACACGGCAACAACTTCGTTGAGCATCACTGGGTCGTGGGAAAATACAGTTGTTTCGCTCACCGGCAGCCCCTCGGCCAACGAGTGCCGCCGGGATTTCTCCCCGGAACGAGCGAGACAGTAGCGGGCGGAGTTGGAGCTAGCCATCTTGCCGACCGAGAGACTGCCGGTGAGCGAAATTCGTGTACTTCTACTTGGGAGATACGTGTTGTGATGATCATGCGTCGGCCCCTGCAATTTGCACAGTGCCTTTCGTATTGATGCGTCCGAAGCGAAGTGGTTCCCAAATTTCCACTCGATCAAATGCACCACTCACCACAACTTTGGAATTCAACGAGAGACCTGCGTATGCACGCAGCTGCTCTTCGATGTTGATGCGACCTTGTGCATCGATGGATACCTCCACCATGTTGCTTGCCAAAGCTCGCATCTGGTTGCGGTCCATTTCGCCACGGCGCACTTTGGCCAGTACTTCTGCGGCTTCTGCTTCAAATGCCTCAGCACTCAAAACATCAACGCACATGTCTTGCCCAAAAGCGAGGTAGCAACGGGGCTCTAAACGCGGCCGGAATGCAGCAGGCAACGCCAAGCGACCCTTGGGGTCTAATTGGCGTTCGTGTACTCCGACAAACACGTGATCTCCGTCTTGGTACCCGGTCTCCACCCGACTAGGGAGCGGGCACCACCTCCCCCCAGCAATCACCATTATGCCCCACTAGTCCCCACTTTGCAACTATCCCCCCCACAAATTCTTGAGAATTGGAGAGTTGGCTGCTGTCAGAGGCTAAAAATGGGCCCTGAAATGCAAAAAATGCCCAGAAAAGGGCATCAAAAGGCTAAAAATGGACTGTTAGCGGTGGTGGGGCAAAGTGGGGGTGATTACACGGTGCTGGGGAGCACCAAATGGGCAGCTCTCAGCCCCTCCGGCACGGGTGTGGCGAGCGCGGCAATGCGGTCGACATCGTTTGCCAGACCAGGCAACATCGCGGCGTGCAGTGCGGCGTCCCACTGGAAATAGGCAATGCATTGAAAGCGTGCGTAGTCGCGTGTTCGTCGCTGGCTAATACCCACTATTTTTTGTTGCGCATGGCTCTCTTGTGGAAACACTTCGCCAGAGCCTTTCCCCGCAAAACACACCATGTCAGACCAATCGTTGCGTTCAAATGCTCCGCGATGCACTTGGGCTGAAGTAACTCCTGCATCGGCGAGAAACGAAACCCACCAATCGCCAATCCACCACATCGATTTTCCAATGTCGTCGTTCCACAGTGCATCGCCGCGGGGCACAACAATGTCGATCCATAACGATTCAGTGGGGTGTACGTACACCGCTCCTCCACCGCTGCGCCTGCGCACTACATCAATTCCATTCGCTGCGCAAAATGCGTGATCTACGTCTTTGTCTTTTTGTGACGAACCCAAAACAATTGCTGGCTGCGTTGGAGTGAGCAACCACACGCCTCGCTCTACAGGTAAAACGTTGTGGTGTAACTCTTCGGCAGTGCCCTCGCGTTTATGAAGCAAGGGCAAGGTACGGCTTCCACTGATCGGGCACGGTCACAACCGACAAGGTGATCCACGACGACTCGCGTGGAACATATGGCTTTGCAACCAACGGCATTCCTGCTTCTTCTGGAGTGCGGTCACGCTTGCGTAAATTGCAGGTACGGCATGCAGCGGCAACGTTTTCCCAAACATGCATGCCACCGCGCGATTTTGGCAACACATGGTCGATGCTGTCGGCAGGCGCCCCGCAGTACTGACATGCGTGACCATCGCGAGCCATGATGGCCCGACGCGACATTGCAGTGTGACGACTATAGGGAACCTTCACCATGTACTTGAGTCGCACCACAAGAGGCGAAGCAAGCGTGAAACGTTCGGAACGCATTTCTGTTCCGTCATTTTCTATAAGTTCAGCTTTTTCAGACAGCACCAAACATGTGGCACGGCGCACGGAGACAATACTCAGTGGCTCGAAAGTTGCATTGAGAACGAGCGCACTTTTCATTTCTACAACCGTTGCGTTCTTTGTCTCATGAGAGGTGTTTCCACTCACGACACCACTGCAAGTAACTCACGACGTCGTGAGCAACCATGGGATGCATTTCATTCCCGTACTGAATAGTGTTGCGCATCTTCATGTATTCGCGATTCGGTAACGGCAAAAACGGTGAGGTTGCCCACCAGCGGCGCGGCGTGAGCCGAAGCCACTGCCGTAACGCTGTACCCCACAGCACAGGGCGAATGAGAACTGCACCCACCACTTGCATCATGAAGGTCGTGGCTCCTTTGGCAACCCCAGCACCATTTCACCAACAATATTGCGTTGCACCTGTGATGAACCGGCATAAATAGTTCCGGCACGGGCATTCAAAAATGTCATTGCCCAACTGTTGGTGGAGTTAGGTGCGCCTGCATCGTCGGCGCCAAATGCGCTCGATGGACGTCGGCCAGTGGGCACCATTGCATCGGCACCCATAATGTCCATTGCAAGTTCGGTGACAACCTTGTGATATTCACTCCAGAACAATTTGCCAATTGCTGCATCGGGCCCGGGGTGATGACCTTGCAAAAACTGAGTGAGCGTACGCATACCGAGGTAACGCATCATTTGCACTTTGGAGTGACACCATGCCAAGCGTTGACGAATACGTGGATCGGTATTCACGCCACGCTCTTTTGCCATCAGCAACAAACGGTCGAGTTCTGCCTGGTAACGGATGGGGCTCACTGCAGCTGCTTCACCGCGCTCAAAACCGAGCAAGGTCATGGCAACTGCCCAACCGTTGTTCACTCCACCAATCACTTCACCCTTCGGCGCAACAGCATCGGTGTAGAACACCTCGTTGAATTCGCTTTCGCCAGAGATCATCTTGATCGGGCGCACTTCAATTCCGGGTTGACGCATGTCGACCAAGATGAAAGAGATTCCTTTGTGGCGCGGCGCATCGGGGTCGGTGCGAGCCAAGGTGAAAATATGGTCGGCAAGATGACCCGCAGAGGTCCAAATTTTTTGACCATTCAAAATCCATTGATCGCCGTCGAGTTCTCCCTTTAACCCCACGTTGCTGAGGTCTGAACCTGCGTTTGGTTCGCTATAGCCCTGGCACCACACATCGTCACCAGACAAAATGCGGGGAAGATAATGCTTCTTTTGTTCTTCAGTTCCCCAGCGCAACAACGTGTTACCCAACATTTGAATACCAAACACATCGTTTGGCCCACCGCCTGGCACACCTGCACGAGCAAACTCTTCAGCCAAAATGACTTGCTCTAAAGCAGTGAGACCCGCACCGCCATACTCCACTGGCCAGTTCGGAGCAAGGTAACCAGCAGTTGCCAAGATGGCACGCCACTCGGTGACAAACGCCTCGAGTTCTTCGCCTTCAAGTTGCCCGGTGCCGCCCCAATTCTTGGGAAGTTTCTCAGCAAGAAATGCTTGAACTTTGGTGCGATAGACAGCGGCTTCTGGTGGATAAACGGGATGCATACCCGCAATCTAGTCGCGAGGGAAACGGTCGCGCATTCGTGCCGCGCTGATACGGCTGTTTTTTATAGATGCTGCAAGATCTTGCACCCCTACTTTGCCGATGGCCCGCAGTTGCCGTTCGACGACCAAAGCGCACCCGAGCATCACGAGGAAGCCACCAAATGCAAGCAAAAAGTGAATTTGCAGTGCAACAACGGTGAAAATGAGGCCCGCGATGGCACCTAGGCCGGCCCAGCGCACTGTTTTTGCCGATTGGCGATACATCCCTGCTGGCGACGTATTTTGCGCGAAGCGCTCGTCGGATTGCAGCTGTTCTTCAATTTGGCGCAAGATGCGCTGCTCATCGTCTGATAAAGGCACGCTCATAGTCTCTCACGTTATGGCGCCCATCTCAATACGCAACCCAAAACTCTCTGGCAAGAAATACTTCTTTTGCGCCCTAGAGCGCCGAGCCGGGGCGAATGGCCCCTTTGCCAAATTTCTCACGAATATGGTCGATGGCTTCACTTGCCTGATCCCATGAGTCGTCACGAACTTGGTCTTCGTCGAATAGTGAAGGTTGAGCGCGTTCATCGGTGAAATTACTTGTGCTCACTCCGAGCAACCTCACCCCAGGGGCAAGGTTGATGTTCTTCAGCAGTGGTGTGAGCGCATCGACAAGACTCGGGCCACTCGACTTTCCACCACCGGCAGTAATGCTGCGGGTGATGGAATGAAAATCGGAGAACTTCACCTTCAGCGTTAACGTTCGCGCCAAGGTGTGATGTGCGCGTAATCGCGAAGCGACCGCATCACATAAGCGCACCAAATGTCGATGCACCTCTTCATAGGTAAAAAGATCTTCGTTGAAGGTTTCTTCGTGCCCAATTGACTTCACATCACGTTCAGATTCCACAGGTCGATCGTCTCTGCCATGCGATAAGTCGTGCAAGTGTCGGCCATGTGCTTCGCCAACTGCGACAGTAAGAACGTGAAGTGGAAGTGCGGCAAGATCGCCAATGGTTTTCATGCCAATGCGATCGAGTTTTTCTTGCGTGACGGGCCCAACACCCCACAACGACTTCATGGGTAATGGATGCAGAAAAGAAAGTTCACTTCCACTTACCACTTGTACAACTCCCTTACCTTCTCGCACTCCTTCTGCGGTAGCGATGGGCTTTGCCGCCTTTGAAGCTATTTTTGCGATGAACTTATTGGTGGCAATTCCTACCGAACAAGGAATGCCAATTTCTGTGGTGATGCGTTCACGGATGAGATGGGCGATGTCTTTTGCGGTGCCAAATATTTTGAGCGATCCCGTGACATCGAGAAACGCTTCGTCGAGTGCGAGACCTTCGACGTACGGGGTGACTGAGTGAAAAATTGCATGGACATCGGTACTCACCTCTTGATACAAAGGGAAATTGCCGGGCAAGAAGACAACATCGGGGCATAGGCGCTGCGCGTGAACGGAGCCCATGGCGCTAAAGACCCCAAATCGGCGTGCCTCGTACGATGC
>Ga0164293_10001475_pt1 | contig 19626 bp, 20 predicted proteins | sample GEODES118metaG_FD_111487 | JGI IMG/M metagenome (GOLD analysis project Ga0164293, IMG submission 111487) | Eutrophic lake water microbial communities from Lake Mendota, Wisconsin, USA - GEODES118 metaG | ecosystem: Environmental > Aquatic > Freshwater > Lake | place: USA: Lake Mendota...
GTGACTTGGGAAGGCTTTAAAAAAGGAGCGCAGGCCGATATGCAGACCATCAACGCTCCCAAAAGCAAGCGGTGGGCCATGCTGGTGGGGGTTATCCTATGCTGTTCCGAACGCGCAAACCAAAAGCGCGCAGGGCATCCCGCTCGTCTTGGCCGGCCGCTTTGGCCCGAACGACGTCCAATGCCCCTAAGATATGGGTATATTGCTCGCCTTCGTCCACACCCTCCACTTCAAAGGGAAGGGGCTCGCCCTCCAAGAGGGCCGCCTCTGCCGCCAGCAAATCCGCCTCGTTGTGGAGGGCGGCTAAGTTTCTAATGACTGGAAGCTTCATGGGATCAGCGGATTTGGTCGATCATTTCGCGCACTACTTCTTCCTTGGAGGTAGCGACACCTGCCACCAGCTTGCCGTCCTTAAATACCGCAAAAAAGGGCAGGTTGTCAATGGAAGCCAAGGAGCGGGCCGCGGGGTTTTCTTCGGCATTCACGTCGGCAAACGAAATGCCCGCATTGATCTCCTCTTCGGACATCCGCCGAAACTTTGGGGAAAAAAGCTTGCACGAGCCGCACCAGTCGGCGTAAAACTTAACGACGGTTGGGGTGCCAGAGGCAATGTGGGCACCGAAGTCGGCATCGGTAAAAACAGTAACAGCCATGGAATGAATCTCGTTGTATGAAGTACAAATTTACGGAAGTTCCCGGCGGCATTCCATTGAAAAAATCAATGGCTCATAGCCCCTCAACGACGGGCACCGGCCTCCCAATCGGCCTTGAATGCGGTGTGGTAGACGTCCCGAACGATACCGTCTGCCACCCCGATTTTGGGTACGTAAATCCACCGGCAGCCGGCTCGTCGCATGGCGCGCTGGTAGATCTCCAAGGCCGGCACCAAAACGTCAGCGCGGTCCACATTCAGGCCCAATTCCAAAACCAATTGGTCCTGGGTAAGACCCGATAACGCCTTGATTTGCTGCGTCAAATACACGGAAGACAAGGGCTCTCCTCCTTGGCGACCGCTGAGTTTGTACAGCTTGTTGATGTTTCCGCCCGAACCGATCGCTGCCAAGGGGCCCAGTTCGGGATGGGCATGGCGGTCTATCCAGGCATCCATGCGTTCCCAGGTGCCCTCCGGGATGCCCTGCGCCATGCGGCGAACGGTTCCCAAAGGCAGGGAAATGGAATCGATGGCTTGGCCGTCGGCAAACAAGGTTAACTCGGTAGACCCCCCGCCCACGTCAATGAACAAAAAACGGGACTCGTCGGGCTGGATTTTGTCGAAAATCTTGCTCGAAAAAACCAAACGGGCTTCTTCTTGACCGTCGATGATATCCACGTTGATGCCGGTTTCGGCTTGGATGGTCGAAATCCACGCAGCACTGTTCGTTGCCTCTCGCATGGCCGACGTTGCGCAGGCCCGAAATCCTTCCACGCCGTGCACGTGGAAAATGTGGGAATAGGCCTTTAGACCGTGGAGTAGCCGATCCCCTGTTTCGTCGGAAATCCGTCCCGTTGCAAACACATCGGCCCCCAGACGAACGGGGAGTCGGGTCATGGACGCCTTTTTGTAATGGGTGTACGTTTCCGTAGGGATGACGTTGACCACCAAACACCGGATGGAATTGGACCCCAAGTCGATGGCACCGAGCTTGAGGAAATTCATGGATTGTGGCTTTTTTTCAATTGGTTCTGCACGTAGTCGCGGAGCGCCATTTGCCCGCGAACCCGCGGTCCGGATGTCTTCCGATAGACACTTTCCACGTTCTCGCCGTGCAATCGGGCCTTGACGTTGTCTTTCCAGAGAATTTCCATGTGATCGCGGATCTCCCGTTGGACGGCTGGGCTGTAGATGGGGACGCCCACCTCTACCCGGTAGTCCAAGTTGCGGGTCATCAGATCAAAGGAAGCCAAATAACACTCGGGGGCGCCGTCGTTTTCAAACCAATACACCCGGCTGTGTTCCAAGTAGCGGTCGATAATGCTGATGGCCTCGATGTTTTCGGACATCCCTTTGAATCCAGGAATCAAGCAGCAAATCCCGCGAACAATCAACCGAATCTTCACACCGGCTTGGCTCGCTTCGTACAATTTCTCGCAAAAATCGTACGACGACAAGCTGTTGAACTTGAAAAACAAGGAGGCGGGCTTGCCCGCTTTGGCATGTTTGATCTCGCGGTCAATGCGTTGCTCAATGCCCTTGCGGGTAAACTGAGGAGACACCAGCAGGTGCTTGAATTTCCGGACGGTATACGGAGCCAAAACAAAATCAAATACATCCGCCACTTCCTTGGTGATCCGTTTGTCTGCGGTCATCACATGGTAGTCGGTATACAGCCGAGCGGTTCCTTCGTGGAAATTTCCCGTTCCCACGACTGCAAAGCGTTCCAATTTGTCTGCACCCACCCTGCGCTCTACCAAGACGACCTTGGAATGCACCTTTAGACCCGGAACGCCTGAAAGCACTTCAATGCCTTCTTGGCGCATTTTCTCCGTGTAGTGGATGTTGTTTTCCTCGTCAAACCGCGCTTGCAGTTCAATGATTACGCGCACTTTTTTACCGTTTTTGGCGGCATTGATCAGCGCGGAAACCACCCGGGATTGGTCGGCCAAGCGGTACAGCGTCATGGCAATGCGCGTGACCGCCGGGTCCATGGCCGCTTCCCGCAAGAACCGGATGATGTAGGAGAAATTGTGGTAAGGTGAAAAAATCAACACGTCTTTTTGGCGCACCACATTCAAAATGGACCGGTCCAAATTCAAATCTGGATGGGCCAACGGTTCCAAACGCGGGTGCTCCAATTCCGGACCTCCGACGTTTGGAAATTTCAGCAAATCTTTCTTGTTGTGGTACCGACCGCCGGGCAACAAACTGTCTATGGCCTCGATGCGCAATTTATGGCTGAGATAGTCCAAAAACTCCGGGTCGATTTCGCGGTCGTACACCAACCGAACCGGATCCCCGACCTCGCGAAACGCCAGTCCTTGTTGGACTTTTTCCAGAGTGGTTTTGGAGATGTCGTTGTCCAAGTCCAATTCCGCATCCCGGGTGATTTTAACCGTGTGGGCTTCAATGCGTTCCGACGGGAAGATAAAGTAGGCGTACTGCAGGTTGTACCGAATGACGTCGTCCAAATACATCAAATACTGACGGCCGTACTTGGGCAGCACCACAAACCGGCCAATCAGGTCCGAGGGCAATTCGATGAGCGAGTAAATGGGGGTAGTCACATCGCCCTTGGGAATTAACCGCACAGCCAGGTATATGGACTTGTCTTTGAGTTCCGGAAAGGGCTTGTGGTCTTGCGGCAAAACCACGAAAACCGACGGGCTCACCTTGTCGATGTAAAACTTGCGCACAAAGTCCTTCTGGCCCTGCGTGAGGTGGGTCTCGTCGATGATGGAAATCCCTTGGGCCTCCAATTCGACCATGAGGTCTTTGTAAATGGCTTCGCTTCGGGCTTGCTGCTGGGCCACAACGGCATTGATGGCGAGCATGAGCGGTTCCGGTTCCCAACCGCCCAATTGCTCCTTGGCTTTTTTGACGGAAAGACGGCTCAAACGCTGGATGCTGGCATACCGCACCCGAAAAAACTCGTCCAGGTTGTTGGAAAAAATGCCCAAGAACCGGATGCGCTCAATCAAAGGAACACTCTGATCTTCCGCTTCTTGCAGCACCCGACCATTGAAACGCAGCCAGCTTAAATCTCGGTTGACATAGCGGTATTCGGTCATAGCACGAAGGTCGGAATCCAGCGCCAATGGCGGGTTAACCGTTTGTTAATTTGACCCGATTCCAGTACGCATCCCAGGCAGCTAAATCCAGCTCCGAAGGCGATTTTCCGTCTTCTGCGGCCAAGCGCTCCATGGCTTCAAAACGGGCTTGAAATTTGGCATTGGCCCGGGACAAGGCGAGGTCGGGATCTACCCCGGCATGGCGGGCGTAGTTCACCCAGGTAAAAAGGACGTCGCCCAGTTCGGATTCCATGGCGGCTGCATCGTTGGCGGCTTCTGCCTCTTTGAACTCGGCCACCTCTTCTTCCACCTTGGCCCACACATCGGCTTTGTTGGGCCAGTCGAACCCGACGCCGCGTACTTTGTCTTGCAGGCGGTTGGCTTTGATCAGCGCCGGCAAGGAGGAAGGAACGCCTTCCAAAACCGACTTTTTGCCTTCTTTGAGTTTGATGGCCTCCCAGTTGGCTTTTACGGCATCCGCGTCATTCGCCTCAACGTCCCCGTAGATGTGGGGATGCCGGTGGATGAGTTTGGCTACAATGCCTTCGAGTACGTCGACCACATCAAAAGCGCCCACTTCGGATCCCAATTTGGCATAAAAAACCAGGTGCAAGAACAAGTCTCCGAGTTCTTTCTTGGTTTCCGTCAAATCCCCGGTGGCCAGTGCATCGGCCAACTCGTAGGTTTCCTCGACGGTCAAATGCCGCAACGACTCAAACGTTTGTTCCCGGTCCCACGGGCATTTCTCCCGGAGGTCGTTCATAACATCCAGGAGGCGCCCAAAGGCGACCAGGGCTTCGGCGCGTCTTTCGCTCATTCTGCGGAGTCGGCCGGCGTTTCAGAAGTCTCTGCGCTGGCTTCAGTCGCCTCGGTTTTTTCTTCTGCCGCGGGAGCAGCCTTCTTCTTGGCCGTCTTGGCTGGTTTTGCAGTAACCTCGTCGGCAGCGGCGGCGGGTTCTTCGGTAAAGAATCCGTGGTCTACCAAGGTGTTGAACCAGGTTACGACCTTGCGCATGTCCGAAGCATACACCCGGTCCACGTCAAAATCAGGCACGTGTTTCGTGAAAAAAGCATGCACGGCAGCCGGATCTTGCTTGGGATGGGGACCGTGTTGCCCTTCCGTTGCAGTTGCCATGGATTCAAAAATATCCTTGAGCGGACGCTCGCCGGCGTCGGTGTAAATGGCAATTTCACCCAAGGCACTCACCTGCTGCTGGGCCGCAATGGACGTCCGTTTTTGGTCGGTCAAATTTTCCACAACGATTCCGGTACGCGTTTGCGCAATCAACTGGTACAACCCGGGCTTGCCTGCAATGGCCAAAACGCCTTTTAACTCTTTCATGCTCAATCTATCGTTTTACTGTTGAATTAACTTTTGCTTGGCGCTGCCATTCCGGGAGCGACTTCCACACGGCGCTGTCCGAAGAAGCCAAAAAGCGCAAATCTTCGGCTTGTTTGGCCAAGGGATGGGCGGGATAGGTGTCCAAAAACAAGGTGTAGGCGCGGCCTGCCATCGCTCGGTTTCCGACGACCTCATCGAAGGTCAGGGCCATGGAAAAAAGCGCCAAGGCTCCCTCGGGCCGGGTGCCGTACCGCTGGAACACGGTGTCGTACTGGGCAATGGCATACAGGGCTCGTCCGGGGCGGTTGCGCTCCAGATCCCCTGCCATCAGGGCGTAGCGGGGAGCCAGTGTATCTTCGGGGTGCTCGTTGGCAAACGATTGGAATTTCTCCACTGCCTCGGCCACCAAGGCCGTGTCTTCGGATATCGTTTCCAGCTGGCGTACCTTGTTCTCCAAGGCTTGAAGCTCCTCGGCCGGGTCGGTACAGCCTACTGCGGCAACTACCACCAGCAACCAGTGAAACGGTCTCATTTGTTCAAGGGAAATTTCATGCGGTAGCCCACCTTGATCAGGCCTTTGGCGATGTTGGCCAAACGGCCTTGCAGGAGGCGCTTGCGCAAGGCAGAGAGCCGATCGGTAAACAGAACGCCTTCGATGTGGTCGTATTCGTGCTGAAAAATGCGGGCCGCCAATCCTTCGAGCCGAATCTCTTCCCAAGAACCGTCGAGAAGCTGGTGCCGAAAATGGACCACCGGCTGGCGGTAAACCGTCTCATGCACGTCGGGAATGCTGAGGCAGCCCTCTTCAAATCCCCACGGCTCGCCTTCCTCCCGAAGCACTTCGGGGTTGTAGAAGGCCCGTTTGAAAGCGCGCAGCACGTCGGCCTGGCCCGCGTTTTCGTCGTCTTCGGCAAACGGACTGCCGTCGACCACAAACAACCGCGTGCCCAATCCCACCTGGGGAGCGGCCAAACCGACCCCGTGGGCGTTGTACATGGTTTCAAACATATTTTCCACCAAGGCGGAAAGCTGCGGATCTGCAACGTCCACAGGCGTCGCTTTACGCTTCAACACGGAATCTCCGTAGGCTACAATGGGCAGTACCATGGTGCAAAGGTATGCTATCTTTGACGGATGGCAGTGTGGATAGGGATTGACCCCGGTGGGGTTCGAACAGGGTTGGCCGAAAGCGATGCCAGCGGAATCATGGCCTTCCCGTGGACGACATTGCCTTCTGCCCAGGTGGTGGATGCGCTGCTCAAACGCCACCAACACGAGCCCCTTGCCGGGTTTGTGGTGGGAAATCCGCACCGGTGGGACGGCAGCCCTACGCACGGCACTCCGTTGGCAGACGCCCTGGCTGCCAAAATTCAGGCCGCCTTCCCGGATTTGCCCGTAGTCCGTCGGTCCGAGCAGTTTACGTCCAAAATTGCCTCCCAAGCTGCCTTCGCTGCAGGCGCTTCCAAACGCGTCAAAAAAGACAAAGGGCTTTTGGATGCTGCTTCTGCCGCTGTGCTGCTTCAGGATTTTTTGGACGAGAAAAAACCGCGGCCCTAGCGGTATTAGACGTGCGCCCGACCGCCCCGGCAGGTCAGCCCACCCATTGCAAAAGGCACGCCCGCCCTTACCAGAAGGAACGCCCGCCCAGTGCAAACGGCACGCCCGCCCTACCCTACACGGCACTTTTCCCTCCGCGCGAGGAACGCCAAACTCCTGCACACCCGAAGGAAGTTTTGTACCTTTGCCGCATGGAAAATTCCGAATGCAAAGCCCTCGTTGAAGCCGCTTGGGAAGACCGCTCCTTGCTCGCCCAAGCACCGACCCAAAAAGCCATCGAGTCCGTCATTGCCTCCCTGGACGCCGGCTCCGTGCGGGTGGCCAGCCCTTCCGAATCCGGCTGGGTGGTCAACGACTGGGTGAAGAAAGCCGTCATTCTGTATTTCCCCATCCGTTCCATGGAGACGCTGGAAGCAGGCCCCTTGGAATTCCACGACAAAATGGCCCTCAAACGGAATTACGCAGCGCTGAAAGTACGCGTGGTGCCGCATGCGGTGGCCCGGTACGGCGCCTACCTCGCTCCTGGCGTGATCCTGATGCCGAGTTACGTCAACATCGGCGCCTACGTCGGAGCCAACACCATGGTCGACACGTGGGCCACGGTGGGATCCTGTGCCCAAATTGGCCAAGACGTGCACCTGTCGGGTGGCGTGGGAATTGGCGGCGTCTTGGAACCCGTACAGGCCGCCCCGGTCATTGTTGAAGACGGCTGCTTCATTGGATCTCGGTGCATTGTGGTGGAAGGCGTCCATGTGGAACGCGAGGCCGTTTTAGGAGCCAATGTGGTGCTCACGGCGTCTACCCGCATCATTGACGTAACCGGTCCCGAACCGGTGGAATACCGCGGCCGGGTTCCCGCCCGGAGCGTGGTCATTCCCGGATCCTTGCCCAAGACCTTTGCGGCCGGAACCTACCAGGTTCCTTGCGCCCTCATCATTGGCCAGCGCAAGCCGTCTACCGACCTCAAAACCAGTTTGAACGACGCCCTGCGCACCTACGACGTGGCCGTCTGAACTTTCTGTTGTGGTGCCCCCTTCCCCCCTGCTGACCCTGCTGGTTCCCACCTTCAACGAGGCCGACTGCCTGGAGCGATGCCTCCAATCCGCCGTCGGCCTGGCGGACGAAGTATTGGTGGTGGATTCCTTCAGCACCGACGACACCCTCGAAATCGCCCGGAAATACGGAGCGCGGATTGTGCAGCGGGAGTACGAAAATTCGGCCTCGCAAAAAAACTGGGCCATCCCCCAAGCGACGCACCCGTGGATTCTGCTTTTGGACGCCGACGAATGGCTTTCCCCGGACCTCTATGCAGAAATTGAGGCCTGGAAAAAGCACCCCAACCCGTCGGTGCACGGGTACTGGATGTACCGCGCCAACCACTTTATGGGCCGTCGGATTCGCTTTTCCGGGTGGCAAAACGACCGCGTGATTCGGCTCTTTCAGCGGGATCTCTGTGCCTACGAACCCAAACATGTCCATGCGGAAATCGCACCAAAAGGACCGGTGGAAGTTTTATCGGGCAAGTTGTTTCACAACACCTACAAAGGACTGGACCACCACCGGGAAAAGTTGGACCGCTATGCCGCTTGGCAGGCCCAGGACTACCACGCCCGGACCGGTGCCATCACAATCTACCACACCCTGTGCAAGCCGGCTTACCGCTTTTTTCGGCAGTATGTCCTGCAGGGAGGGATCCTCGATGGCTTTCCAGGGTTGGTGATTGCGCGGTTTGGCGCCTACGCCGTGAAGGCCCGCTACCGGGAATTGGCCCGTTGGCGAAAGGCAAATAACGTACCTTCGCGCACCTGAAATTTTCCCCTTCGCTTGCTCGTCCTCCCGTATTCGTCCATCTCGTACCCGAATCCCGCATGAACGCCCCGCAACCTGCTCTTTGGATCGACATCCCCGCTCTGCGCGCCGTTTCCCGTTGTGCGGACGAACTGGGGGTATCCGCCTACGTGGTGGGGGGGTACGTGCGGGACTGCTTTTTGGGGCGACGAACCGGCCACGATTTGGATGTGGTGGTGCTGGGCGATGCCGAACCGTTGGCCCGCGCAGCATCCAAAGCCCTGGGTGGCAGCAAAGTGTCCGTCTTTAAATCCTACGGGACCGCCCATACCAAAACCCCGGTGGGCGAACTGGAATTTGTGAGCGCGCGCAAGGAAAGCTACCGGTCGGAGAGCCGCAACCCAACTGTGGAGCCGGGAACCTTGAAGGACGACCAACTGCGCCGCGATTTTACCATCAACGCACTGGCCATCGGGCTCCACGCCGCCGAAAAAGGCCATCTGCTAGACCCCTTTGAGGGCGTTCAAGACATGGAGAAGCGCCTTTTGCGCACCCCCCTTTCTGCGGAGGAAACGTTTTCCGACGACCCCCTTCGGATGCTGCGTGCGGCGCGTTTTGCGGCCCAATTGAACTTTGACTTGGCCCCGGACGTGGTGGACGCCCTTTCGTCGCAAGCGGAGCGGATCAAAATCATCACCGGGGAACGCGTCCACGAAGAACTCAACAAGCTCCTGAAAGCTCCCCAACCGTCCATCGGGTTGGCCCACCTGTACACAAGTGGGTTGTTGGCCCATTTTCTGCCCGAAGTAGCGGCCTTGGCCGGCGTGGACGAAGTGGAAGGCCACCTGCACAAAGACAATTTTTGGCACACCCTGGAAGTGGTAGACAACGTGGCCCGGGTTTCCGACCACCTCTGGCTGCGCTGGGCCGCCTTGCTGCACGACATCGGCAAGCCCGTCACCAAAAGGTTTGTGCGCGGCACCGGCTGGACCTTCCACAACCACGAGTTTGTGGGCGGGAAAATGGCCAAAAAGGTGTTTGAGCGCTTGCGCATGCCCCTCAACGAGAAAATGGCCTTGGTGGTCAAGATGGTCCAAATGAGTTCCCGTCCCATCGCCGTGGTTTCCGACGACGCCACCGATTCCGCCGTTCGTCGCTTGCTTTTCGAGGCCGGGGAGGACATCGATTTGCTCATGCAGCTCTGCGAGGCGGACATCACCACCAAGAATCCCAACAAAAAGAAACGCTACCTGGAAAACTTCCAACGCGTACGAAGCAAGCTGGTGGAAGTCGAAGAAAAAGACCGCATGCGCAACTGGCAGCCTCCCGTGGACGGTGCCCAGCTAATGGACTGGTTTGCCCTCACCCCCGGCCCGGAAATTGGCCTGTTGAAAAATGCCATCCGAGAAGCTATCTTGGACGGAGAAATAGAAAATACCTTTGAGGCTGCCCGCGTGTTTGCTTACCGGAAAGCCGTTGAAATTGGATTAACCCCTGCAACCCCCCTTTGACCATGGCTACATTGGTAGTTCGCGCCATTTTGGACACCAAAGACGACATCTTCCGGGACATCGAAGTTCCTGAAAATGCGACCCTGGAAGACCTGCACCACGCCATTGTGGCCGCTTTCGGTATCGCTCCGGGCGAAATGGCTTCCTTTTTTACCACCAACGAAAAATGGGACCAGTTGGACGAAATTCCCTTGGTTTCGTTGGGCGAAGGCGAGGCGACGGACCAAATGCCCCAAGCGGCCATGGGCACGCGCTTGGTCCATGGATTGCTCGGGCAACGCGGCCAGCGTCTCTTGTACGTGTACGACTTCTTGTCTTTGTGGACCTTTTTTGTGGAACACGTGAGCGAAGGCACCCAGTCTGGACTGGCCGCTCCCACTGTTATCATGGCTTACGGCACCGCACCCAAAGAAGCGCCCTCCAAAGATTTTGGCGGCGACAGCGGCCGATCCGGCGGCGACCCTTTTGACGACGAAGACGAAGAGGACGACGACGAATTCGGTTTCAACGACGACGAATTCGACGAGAGCGGTTACACCACCGAGGAATGGTAAGGCGCCGCAAACACCACGCGAGCCACCCGGTGAACGGGTAGGGTCATTCCTTCTTTGAATACGACGACCTTGGACGTGCACGCCCAAACCGTAGTGGCCACGCGCTTGCAGCCCCCTTGGTCCCAAAACTCCAATTCGACCTTGGTGCGTTGCAAATTTCCCACTTGGGTAGCCCGGTGCAAAGCCGCGCAGCGGTCCGATTTTTCATCGGCCGTGGTCAGTACATCTTCTTCCGGAAAGACCATGGACACCAGATCCATGCGATCAACGAGGGGGCAGTGCAGGGGTTCCATTTATCCAATGTACGCTTTTTTTTGATATGGAACCCACTCATTTTCCGAACGTTCAGCACTTCCCGGCTTCCGAGGGCGTAAAAAAACCGGTGGTGCATGCCGTGGTGGGCCCTACAGCGAGCGGGAAAACCGCCTGGGCCATTCGGCTTGCGCACGAACTTGGCACGGAGGTCGTGAATGCCGACTCCCGGCAGGTATATGCCGAATTGAATATTGGTGTGGCTCGTCCATCGCCGGACGAATTGGCAGCCGTGCCGCATCACCTGGTGGGACACCGAAGCATCCACGAACCCTACACGGCCTTTGACTACGCCGAAGAAGCCAATGCCGCGGTGCAGGACGTCATTCGCCGCACCGGAACCGCTGTAGTGGTGGGCGGAAGCGGTTTGTACCTCAAAGCCGCTCTGGAAGGCTTGGACCCCGTCCCTCCCACCCCTCCCGACGTCCGCGCGCGGTGGCAGTCGGTTTGGGAAAACGAGGGTCTGGAAGGGCTGCAGGTGCGGGTTGCCCAGCAGGATCCGGCCTTTTGGGCCACCGTAGACCAAAAAAACCCGCGCCGGTTGCTGCGCGCTTTGGAGGCCATGGAGGTTTCGGGCAAGCCGTTTTCTGCGTGGCACACGGGCGCCCCCGAGCCCCGGGACTTTGCCGTAAGCACCCACCGCTTGGTTCCGGCGCGGGCCGAGCTTCGTTTGCGCATTGCCCAGCGGGTGGGCGTCATGGAGAAAGCGGGCCTGGTGGAGGAAGTGCGGGCCTTGGCCCCCTTTCAAGCGCTTCAAGCCCTGCAAACCGTCGGTTACCGGGAGTTTTACGAAACCTGGGAGCGCGGAGGAACCACCCAGGAGGCCTTGGAATGGGTGGTGGTGCACACCGCTCAATACGCCCGGCGCCAAGAAACCTGGCTCAATAAATACGTGGGGCGTTCATCGGACGATCGTTCCGCTGGGTAATCCGGAATCCGCTACCTTTCGTCCTTCTACGCTCCCACCCCGCCCCATGCCGTCTACCGAATCTCCTCCCCCCCCCCTTCCCATGGAGCCTGCCGCCCCGGGGTGGAGCCGGATTCCGTGGCCTGCGAAATGGCAGTTTCTTGCGCGCGGAGTGGCCGGTCTGTATGCCTGTGGACTCCTTCTCCACCGCGGGTACGTCGGCGCAGTCCTCCGTTTGGGGCGCAAGGACCCTCAGACAACTCCGTTTCCGACCTTGGGGATAGGCAATGTGCATGCCGGAGGGGCCGGAAAAACCCCGTTGGCGCTTTGGTGGCTAAAATCCATGGACCAGCGGTACAGCGGCAAACCCTGGGGCTACCTCAGCCGGGGGTACGGCCGTCAGTCGACGTATTTTCGGTGGGTTTCTGCAGAAGATACTGCCGCAGAGGTGGGCGACGAGGCCCTGCTGGCAGCTGCCGGACGGCCCGAAAAAACCGTAGGCGTAGCGGCCAACCGCCGGAAAGGGTTAGCGTTTTTTGCCCAGGAGTCGACGTGTGCGGGCGTGGTTTTGGACGACGTTTTGCAGCACCGCTGGGTGCAACCCACGGCGATGCTGGTGGCCTGTCCGTGGGACCGGCCGTGGGACCGGGAGTCCTTGCTTCCGGTAGGAACCCTGCGGGATTTTCCAAGAAGCGCGGGGCGTGCACAGGCCGTGGTGGTAACGGGGACGCCGTTGGATGCGACTCGGCAAGAGCTGGTTTTGTTAGCGGCGCGCCTGCGGCGCGCCGCTAACAAAACCGCGTCCTGGCCGGTTTACTTCGCCCAGTGGGTGTACGGAGACTGGATTCCGTGGAAGCCCGGGGAACGCTCTTTACCTATGAACAGCGAGGCGCCCGGGCCCTCGGGTCCTGTGCTCTGTGCCTCGGGAATTGCCCGCCCGGAACGTTTTTTAGCCGCCGTTCAAGCGCGTGTACCGGTGGCTCAAACCGCGTTTTATCCAGACCACACCCCCCTCAATGCAGCGCATTTGCTGGACTTGGCCCGGCAAACGGGTATCCAAGACGTCGTGCTGACCGCCAAGGACGCTGCGCGGATGGAATCGATCTGGCGCACCGGAGCATCCCAAACGCCTGGTCCCGTGGACACTTTGCGCTTTTGGATCCTGCCGGTGGAAGTCGGTTTCTTGGAGGGACCGGACGGCGGAGAACCCGAAGCCTTGGCGTACCTTTGCGCCCATGTCGGACTTTCCTAACTACGAACCCGTTATCGGACTGGAAGTGCACGTGCAATTGAGCACTGCATCCAAAGCCTACGCCTCGGATTCCACGGATTTTGGAGCCCTGCCCAACACGTTGGTCAGCCCCATCACGCTGGGCCACCCAGGCACCTTGCCCAAAGCCAATACCGCCGTGGTGGATTACGCCATTCAGCTGGGTTTGGCCTGTGGCTGCACCATCCGCGAACACAACCTCTACGCCCGGAAAAATTACTTCTACGCCGACTTGCCCAAGGGCTACCAAATTACCCAAGATGCCACCCCCATTTGCACCGGCGGGGGCGTCCGCATTCGGCTTTCCGACGGTACCGAAAAAACCATCCGCCTGACGCGGATCCACATGGAAGAAGACACGGGAAAGTCCTTGCACGACCTGGATCCTTTCCACACCCTGATTGACCTCAACCGCGCCGGAGTTCCTTTGCTGGAGATTGTATCCGAAGCCGATTTTCGCACGGGCGAAGAAGCCTACCAGTACCTGTCGGAAATCCGCAAATTGGTGCGCTACCTGGACATTTCCGACGGCAACATGGAAGAGGGGTCGCTGCGGTGCGACGTCAACATCTCCGTCCGCCCGGTGGGCCAGGAAAAATTCGGAACCAAGGTGGAGGTCAAGAACATGAACTCCTTCCGGAACGTTCAAAAAGCCATCGATTTCGAAACCGAGCGGCAAATTGCCGCCATCCGCAACGGAGAAACCATCTTCCAAGAAACCCGCATGTTCGACGCGTCCAAAGGGGCTACGATTCTCATGCGGACCAAGGAAGACGCCCACGACTACCGCTATTTTGTGGAGCCGGATTTGCCCCCGGTGGTGGTAACGCCCAAAGCCATCGGACGCATCCAAGCAGAACTTCCCGAATTGCCTCAGGCCCGGTTTGAACGGTACCAAACCGAATGGAAGCTGACCGAGTACGACGCGGGATTGCTGACCGAAAACCGCGCTACGGCCGACTTTTTTGAGTCGCTGGTGGCCGTGGGATGTTCGCCCAAGTCTGCCGCCAACTGGGTCATGGGGCCCATCCGCAGCTGGCTCAACGAACGCGCTATGCCCCTGTCGGAATTTCCCCTTTCTGTAGCTGCTCTGCACGCCTTGATTGCATTGGTAGAGACCGACACCGTTAGTTTTTCTGCCGCTCAGCAGCGCCTCTTCCCGGCCCTTTTGGACCAACCCCATGCCAACGCAGCGGACTTGGCGCAGCAACTCGGCATTGTGCAGCAGAAAGACGTCCAGGCGCTGGAAGCGCATATCGACGCTGTACTGGCCGAATGGCCCGACAAAGTAGCCGAATACCAAGCCGGTAAAAAAGGCCTAATTGGGCTGTTTATGGGCGAAGTCATGAAGCGTTCCGGCGGTTCGGCCGACCCCAAAACCACCACCACCCTGCTCCGCACCAAGCTGGACGCCGGGCAGTAATCCCTCTTTTCCCCGTAGCCATGCATAAATCATCGGTCTGGATTCCTGTTGTCCTCGCAATCAGCGCTTTGGCTCTCCCCGGGTGCTCCAACAGCGACGAAGTCACCGTCGTGGGAAAGGTGGAAGGAGCCGACACCCTGTACGTTAGCCGCGTAACTGCCCAAAAAGTGGTTCCCATGGATACCGTGGTCCTCACCGGTGGATTCAAATTGGACCTGCCCACGGACAGCGGCCGCGTGGCCTTTTACAACCTCCGCTTCAACACCCAAGCCAGCGTTCGGATTGGCATTGCCCCCGGCGACGCCCCCGTTTTGGACATCGACGCCCGGCAGTACCTGGCTGCGTACACCGTGAGCGGCAGCGCCCATTCCGAGCAACTGGCCCGGTTGTACGCCCCCCTGCGCAGGGCCATGCTGGATTTGGACTCGCTGGACCAAGTCAACCAGTTGTACCGGGATTCCACCAACTATGCGGACATTGTCAACGGCTTAAACATTCTTTTCGGACAAACCCTGGAACGCCATCGGGCCCAGCTTATAGGAGCCATGAACCAAGACACGGCCTCCTTGTCCAATTTGTTCGCCTTTTACCAAGGAATCGCCCAAAACAACACCTTGGTTCCCGAGCGGGACCTGGACCTCTTTGTGCAAACCAGCCAGCGCATCGAGCGCCACTACCCCGGTCACCCCTTGGCCAAACGCTTCCACCAAGACGTCCGCGCCCTGCAAACCGCTGCCGAACGAGGCAAACAAGTGTCTGCGGCCCAGGCCAAGATCGTTCCGGGGGCTGCCTTTCCCTGGTCTGCCCTCAAAGGCAAAAAACCCGACGGAAGTCCGTTTGTCTCTGCCGCCGTACAAGGAAAGTCCGACTACCTCTTGGTTGATGTGTGGGCGGCTTGGTGCCCTCCCTGCCGCGCCCAAAACCGCGCTTGGTCAGCCTTGTTTGCCAAATACGGAGGCACGCGCTTCCAAATTGTCTCCTATTCGTTGGACGGAACCCCCAACCAGGCCAACGCTCAAGAAGAATGGATTTCCGCCATACAACAAGACGGCTTGGTATGGCCACACCACCTTAGCGCCCTTCAGGGCTGGGAAGACCCCGTTGTGGGGCAACTGGGCATTCCCTCTTTGCCCTTTGGCCTGCTTGTTGACCGCGCTGGGAAAATTATCCTGCGCAACCCAAAACCCGAAGAAGTAGCGCGGGTGTTGGCGGGGAAATAAGCAGCCCCTCCTCTTTTCGGTTGTTCCCGGTCGTTGGGATTCATTCCGTCCCGTAGGGTACAAGAATTACCACTCGTCCGACTTTTAGGGGCATCGAGTACATCGTACTGTACAAGGCCCAGCCCAATAATTCACTGCAACAAATCTAAACGGATGGTTCATGGGTGCTTTAAAGGACGCCCGTGGATACGGCAAAGCCTTTTTCATCCACCCTAACCTACCGGCTGCTAAGGCGGTGACCAAAAAAAAGGGCCGCCTCTTGCGAGGCGGCCCTTTGTAGTTCAGTAACCGGAAATCCGCTTAGCGAATCACCAACGGGGAACTGGTAACGCGGTCACCGGCTTGTACCGTCAGAATATGGTGCCCGGGGCGGATGCCTTGGAGATCCAAGGAAACTTTGTCTACAGAGGCGTCCAAGCGTCCCAAACGAACTTGCTTTACCAAACGTCCCGTTACATCGCGCAAAGTGAGAACCACATCAGCAGGGACGCTTAGGTTGAGTTCTACCTGTACTTTATTCGTAGCAGGGTTCGGGTACACCACCAAGGACTCCTTGGAGCTCTGGTTTGCCACACGCTCGGCCAATCCGACGGGGCGGTTCACTGCGGTGGAACCCGTCTTGTAAAATCCACGTCCGTGCGTAGCAATGTACAATTCGCCTTCGGTCGCTTGCGATCCGGGAGCTGATGCATCGTACAAATCGTCGGTGCGGTACTGGCGGATTCCAAATACCGGCACACGGCCCAATCCTTCGTTTTCTTCCACCCACGAAGGAGTTGCAGAAATGTTGGCGCACGAATACATGCCCAATTCCGTGCCGACATAAACCGTATTCGGATTGGCCTTGTCAAACGTGATGCTGTAGGCAGGGGTTGCGGGCAACGCTGAAGCGCCGGAACCCTGCTTGGGAACAAAGCTCACCCCACTTGCCGCCAAGGCGTTGGACGAAAACTGAACATACGTGCTGTTGCCGTAGTTGCCCAAAGAAACAGCCACCCGGTCAGCATTCGCGGGATCGATCGCGATTCCCGTGACGGCACGTCCGTTAAAATTGGCAATCTGGGTTACAGTGAGTACTTTCTTTGAAACCGAGTCAATGTGAGCCTGTGCCTGTTTCCGTGCAGCCAACAAGTTGCTGATGCGGAAAACAAAACCTCCGTTGGTACCCACAAACAAGTGGTTACCGTCTTTTGAGATCTCCATGCTCAATGGCTCTCCTTTGCCAGGAAGGTGGGCAACCTGCCACCACTCCGGCGTGTTGGAGAAATCGTGCACTTTGCGGGTCATGAAGATACCTCCCAACTTCAAGCTGGTAGCGGCATCCACATGCGAATTCAACCCCACGAAGAACATGGACTGAATCTTGTCTTGTACTTTGACAACGTTGCCTACATCCAAACGTGTAGCCGTCGTGTAAGGAATAGGCAACCCACCAATGTTGGAGGACATGCGCACCTTGGAGCCTGCGGGAATGTAAACGTCGCAGGTCAAGATCACTTCCGCCAAAGGAGGGTTGTTAAAGGTAATTTCAAAATAAGCGGAGTCCGGGTAGAATTTACCTGTACCATCGCCCGTTAAATTGCCCTGAGCATCTGCCGTCATCAGGTAGGGACCAGCAAAGACCTTGAATCCTCCTGCGATAAACTTGGCTGCGGATTGCGGATGGCTCATCTTGCCTTTGAAAACGCGCTTGATGCCGTCTCCAAAGCCCATGGAGCGAATGGACTTGATAACTTCAAAACGGGCAGAATCGACGCTGCCAAGATCGTTGGTGGTCTCCCACAACTTGTACGGCATGATCCAATTGGACAGCGAGTAACCCCGGCTTTCCGCTGCAGTCATGATGGGGGAATAAAAACGCTGGAAGGACTCCCCGTCGTCGTCCGACCGGCCCAAATCTCCGTTTTGGTTTTCCGCAAACATCACCTTGGGACGCAACCAAGAAATATCGGCCTGTCCACCGTCGGCATAGGCATTGTTAATCAACAAGCGCTTGCCCGCCACAGCCGTATTGCCACGGCCGTCCACATACGTGGTTCCATTGTCTTGGGTACCGCCAATCAACTTGCGATCCCGGCCCATGCCAAAGGCGTAGAACTGGTAGGTGCGGTAGTCGTAGTTGCGCTCCGTCCAGGTGTAGCCGTGGTCGGTGGATTTGAAAATGCCGCCGTCGTTTCCGATGTAGGCCGTATTGGGGTTCTTGGGGTCAAACACCATTTCGTGGTTGTCTGCATGCAAGTAAAATGGATTGCCACCTCCGCCAAAACCAGATGTAGTCGAAACCTGGCGCCAGCCCATTGTTTGTTGCCAATCCCAAACGGTTATACCACCCAACCAAATGTGATTGGGGTCTTTGGGGGAAACAGCGAAGAGGAAGTCGTACTCCCCTTGGCACCGACCTGAGGTACACATGGGATCAAACTGAGCGCTTTTTTGGCCAATCTTGGTCCAAGTAGCTCCTTTGTCCGCGGAACGGTAAACGGCGCTTAAAGCGTCGCCACTCAATTGGGCCACATAAACAATGTCATTGTTCTGGGGAGAAACCGCCATTCGGGTGCGCGAGGTGCGGCGAGGCAGGCCGGTAGTACCGGGAGTAGGCGAGGATTTCTCTACCCACGTCAAGCCCTCGTCGTTGGAGAACATGGTTTTTCCGTTGTTGGCCACCCACAATTCGCCGGAAGAAGAAATCGTCATGTCCCGAACCATTCCGGAAAGTGTGGTAGACCATGTTTGTCCGCCGTCGGCAGAGCGCTTAAACCCTCCAATGGTGCCCGCGTAGACCACATTCGGATTGGTTGGATGCGCCTCCATCCGAGCTACAGAAGTCCATTCCCCGCCGGGGGTGGAAGCCGAAGGAACTGTAGAAGCCAAGCGGGTCCACGTGCGACCACGATCCGTTGATTTAAAAATGCCACCGCCAATGAATGCGGGAGTGGAAGAAGAGCCTCCGCCACCATATCCGATGTACGGGAACTCCCCTGTGCCGTAGTACAGGTCTCCGTTGGCCGTTTGGCAAATGGAAACGACCGCCAAATTATGGGTAAGATCACTCATGGAGCGCCACGTGGCTCCTCCATTGCGGGACTTGAAGAGGCCACCGCTTACGGATCCTACATAAACTACGTTGCTGGAGTCGCGGTCCACCAAAATGGCACGGGTACGTCCACCGCCGTTGTCGGGGCCCATGCTCTCCCATTCCAAGGAGGCCGTCTTGCCTGCGGACAATCGATCGGCTTGCGCCTGAGCGTCCAAGATCCACGAAGGATCGATCTCCCCCGTTACTTGATTCGCCCGTAAGGAGTGCAAATACGCCAAAGCACCGTGAATGCCTTGCTGTACATAAACACCTTCTCGAGGTTGATAATGAGTTGTTTCCTTGTTCGAAATGACGAATGCTGCCGTTCCTAGGGCCAAGGTTCCAGCTGCCATAGCAGCGAAGCGGGTTGTAAAAATGGACATACGATTTATAACGATTTGTTCACTTTGAATGGTTGTAAATGTAAGGCAAAAACGTCAATGAATATGCTTCTCTGCATGGTAAGAGGAACGAACCAAAGGGCCACTTTCCACATGCCGGAATCCCATCTTCTTACCGGCAACGTGCAGCGCTTCAAATACGGCAGGCTCTATGAATTCATGAACGGGAAGGTGGCGCGGCGAAGGCTGCAGGTATTGACCAAGGGTAACAATGTCTACCCGGGCACGGGCCAATTCTTCCATGGTCTCCAACACTTCGTCGACCGTCTCGCCCAACCCCAGCATGATGCCGCTCTTGGTGCGGGGCACGTGGCCTTCTTCTTTGAGGTACCGGAGGACTTCCAGACTGCGGTCAAATTGTGCTTGGATGCGCACTTTGCGGGTTAAACGGCGGACTGTTTCCATGTTGTGGGAAACCACTTCAGGAGCCACTTCTGCAATGCGATCCAATGCCTTGGTGTCCCCTTTGAAGTCGGGGATCAAGGTTTCCATGGTGGTTCCCGGGCTCATGCGGCGAACGGCACGTACCACTTCTGCCCA
>Ga0164293_10001476_pt1 | contig 19611 bp, 15 predicted proteins | sample GEODES118metaG_FD_111487 | JGI IMG/M metagenome (GOLD analysis project Ga0164293, IMG submission 111487) | Eutrophic lake water microbial communities from Lake Mendota, Wisconsin, USA - GEODES118 metaG | ecosystem: Environmental > Aquatic > Freshwater > Lake | place: USA: Lake Mendota...
AGAAGGACCGGCCCGTGCCGGCGAAGGGCGATGCCGCCCTGCCGATCTATCAGGCGGCCGAGGCACTGGTGATGGCCGCGATCGACCGTGGCGCGAGCCGGCTGGACCTGCTGGTCAAGAAGGAAGGCGCCCAGGCCGTCGTGTCCGTGGATGGCGTGCGAACCAAGATCGACGTGCCCGCCCCCGAAGTGGCCGTTGGCGCGATCAACCTGCTCAAGGAATTCTGCGGCCTCGACGCGAAGGAGCAGCGGAAGCGCCAGCACGGCATGTGCACGGCGGTGCTGCCCGAGAGCGCGGTGGCGCTCACCGTGACCACGTCGGGCGGATCGACGGGCGTGCAGATGCGCGTCGACCTCGATGTCGCCAAGCGCATGGGCAAGCCGCTCGACCAGCTTGGACTGCTGCCCGCGCAGATGAAGCTGGTGGAGGCGCTGCTGGCCCCCGAGGATCGAGGCGGGGTGGTGCTCGTGGCCGCGGCGCCCGGCCAGGGACTCACCTCGACGGCCCTTGCCCTGCTGACGCGCCACGACGCCTTCACCAACGCCGTCAAGGCGCTGGAGCGCACGCTGGTCCACCGCGTCGAGGGCGTGGACCATCAGCTCTGGACGCCGGGCAGCGGCGTGGACTACCGAACCCAGCTGCAGTCGATCGTGCGTCGCAGCCCCGACGTGGTGCTGGTCGACGACATCAGCGAGCCCGGCACGGGCAAGGTGATCGCCGCGCCGACCTCCTCCGATGTCCGCTTCTACGTGTGCATCGCCGTGGATGGTGTCGGCGCCGCGGTGACCGAATGGTTCCGGGCCGTCGGCGACGTGCCGATGGCCGCAACCCCGCTGCGCGCGGTGGTGACGCAGCGTCTCGTGCGCCGGCTCTGCATGGCCTGCCGGGTGCCGTTCCAGCCCTCGCCGGAACAGGCGAAGCGACTCGGCATCGCCGCCGGAAAGCCCGCCGAACTCTTCCGCGCGGGCGGCAAGGTGCAGGTCAAGAGCAAGGTCCAGGATTGCCCGATGTGCCGCGGGACGGGATTCCTGGGGCAGATCGGCGTGTTCGAGGTGCTGCCGATCGACCAGGAGGCGCGCAACCACCTCGCCAAGGGCGACCTGAAGAGCGCCTACAACGCGGCCCGACTGAAGCACCGCGCTCCTGGCATGCAGGAGGCCGCACTGCTTCGCGTTCGCGAGGGCGTGACCAGCCTCGAGGAAGTCGCGCGCGTGTTCGCGCCCCCCGCCGCGAAGCCCGCGGCCGCCGCTGCCGCGCCCGCGGCGGGCGCCGCCAAGCCCTCCCAGCCCCCGAAGAAGGCCTGATCCATGTTCTCGATCCTCTCGATCGGTTCGCTGCTCATCGTGCTGCTGATCGCCTACTGGTGGGGCAACCAGGGTGCGTTCGATGCGCTCATCCACCTGATCGCCGTGGTGATTGCCGGCGCGCTGGCGCTGGCGCTCTGGGAGCCGCTGACGCACGCGTTCCTGCTCTCCTCCGGCTTGTCGGAGTTCGGCTGGGGCCTGTCGCTCGGCGCGCTTTTCCTGGTGCTTCTGGCGATCCTCCGGATCGTGCTGGACAAGCTCTGCCCGGTGCGCGCGCGCCTGGCGCGGTGGGCGGACTGGGTCTTCGGTTCGCTCATGGGCCTGGGCAGCGGCGTGCTGACGGTCGGGATGATCCTCATCGCCGTCGGCCACGTCGCCTCCGCGCGAGAGCTCGCGGGCCACGAGAACTGGAAGCGCGAGGCCGGCACACCGGCGCCCTTCGCCACCAACGGTGGCTCGCCCGCCTCGCTCTGCGTGGCCGCGACCGCCGGCTTCTACAACATGGTGTCCAATGGCGGCTTCACGCCCTGGCTGGGCGCAGGCGCGCTCGCCACGCTGCGGCCGGACATCGCCGCCGATGCCGACAGCCTGATGCGCGACTCGGTGGAGGGCGGCAAGGGGCGCGTCTCGGTGAACGCGGCGGGCCTGAGCGTCAGCGGCTTCTACCTCGATCCGTCGTTCGCGATCAAGACAGGCGGCCCGGGCGCGTTCGCCGTGCTGATCAACCCGAAGACCCCCTCCTTCGACGCTTCCGCAGGCTTCTCGCTGGCCTCCTCGCAGGCGCGGCTGATCGACGGGTCCACCGGCGTCAGCGCGTTCCCGGTGGAGTTCTCGCAGCGCGAGGCCAAGTCGGGCGATTCACTGGTTCGCTACACGTTCTCCGGCGACGCGAACTACCTGACCACCACCAGCAGTTCCGCCGAGAGCGTGGCCTGCCTGATCTTCCCGTCGAAGCCGTTCGGGAACTCCAAGGGGCCGTTCTACCTGCAGATCAAGGGTCTCCGGTTCGAGCTGCCGAACCCGACGGCGGGCCCCGAGGGTCTGGCCAAGGCGGTGCAGAGCGGCGGCAAGACGATCGCCGTGGCGACGGCCGACGAGGACGTGCCCGTGATTCCCGAGAACCAGCTGCGCGTCGATGCGGGCGTGCAGGGCGTGCTGATCGACAAGAACAACATGCCGGGCTCGCTCAAGGAGGATGGCAACCTGCTGATCGGCGGCGCGGCGGAGCGGATCTCGAAGGCCGACGCCACCTCGGGTGACGTGCGCTTCATCCGCGAGACGGAGGGCACGCGCGTGCTGCGCCTGGTCTGCAGCCGCGACACCGTGGTCGACCTGTTCAACACCGACCGCACGCGCAAGGACGCGGAGAAGGTCGGCCCCAACGGCCAGCCCGTGCTGATCGACGCCACCGGCAACATCTATGCGCCCGTGGGCTACATCTGGCGCGACGAGCAGCGCGACGAGTACGAGATCTACCTGGATGAGGAACCGAAGGAAGGCCTGACGCTGAAGCGATTCGCGCGCGCGGCCAACAGCGGCGAGATCTTCATCCTGTACCGCGTTCCGGTCGGCGTGACCGTGAAGACCGTGGCGCTGCGCGATCCGAACAAGAGCATGGCGGAGGCGCGCATCGTCGGGAAGACGGACATCGCGGTCGAGGCCGGCGCGCGGAAGACGCGCTGAACCGCGGCGTCGTTCAACCCGCCGCCGCGCCGATGCGCTCCGCCGACGGGACTTCGTTCAGGCGCCCTGCGCCTTCAGCCAGCGCTCCACCCAGTGGATGTCGAAGTTCGCCGAGCAGAACTCGGGCCGCTCCATGATCCGCTGGTGCAGCGGAATCGTCGTCTTGGCCGGTCCGATCCTGAACTCCTTCAGCGCCTGACGCATGCGCACGATGGCGGCGTCGCGGTCATGCGCGTGCACGATCAGCTTGCCGATCATGCTGTCGTAGTTCGCCGGAATGCGGTACCCCGCGCGCGCATGGCTGTCGAGGCGCACGCCCGGGCCGCCCGGCGCCGCGAACTGCTCGATCAGGCCCGCCTGCGGCATGAAGCCACGGTCCGGGTCCTCGGCGTTGATGCGCACCTCGATGGCGTGGCCACGCGCCTGGATGTCCTTCTGCTGCATCGGCAGCGGCTCGCCGGCCGCGACGCGGATCTGCGTCTGCACGATGTCGATGCCCGTGATGAGCTCGCTGACCGGATGCTCCACCTGCACGCGGGTGTTCACCTCGAGCATGTAGAAGTCCTGATGCTTGTCCATCAGGAACTCCACGGTGGCCGCGCCGCAGTACTTCGCCTTGCGGATGAGCGCCGCCGCACTCTCGCAGACCTTGTCGCGCTTCTTCGGGTCGATGCCGGGGGCGGGCGCCTCCTCCACCAGCTTCTGGTGACGACGCTGGCTGCTGCAGTCGCGCTCGTACAGGTGCACGGCGTTGCCGTGGTTGTCGCCGATCGTCTGCACCTCGAAGTGCCGCGCGTTCTCGAGGTACTTCTCCACGTAGACCGTGCCGTTGCCGAAGGCCGCAAGCGCCTCCTGCTGCGCCTTGCCCACGCTGTCGCGCAGCTCCGCCTCGTCACGGGCCACGCGCATGCCGCGCCCGCCACCGCCCGCGGCGGCCTTGATGATCACGGGGTAGCCGATCTCGCCGGCGACCTTCGCCGCCTCGTCGATGTCGTCGATGCCGCCCTCGGTGCCGGGGAAGACGGGCGTGCCGGTCTGGCGCGCCAGACGCTTGCAGTTCACCTTGTCGCCCAGCAGGCTCATCGCCTCGGGGCTTGGGCCCACGAAGGTGATGTTGCAGTCGCGGCACACCTCGGCGAAGTGCGCGTTCTCGCTCAGGAAGCCGTAGCCGGGATGGATCGCGTCGGCGCCCATGACCTCGGCGGCGGCGATGATGCGCTCGATGCGCAGGTAGCTGTCCTTCGAGGGCGGCGGTCCGATGCACACGCTCGCGTCGGCCTGCTCGAGCCAGGGGCCGTCCTTGTCGGCCTGGCTGTACACGCACACGGGGCTCACGCCGAGAGCGCGGCAGGCACGGATGACCCGCAGCGCGATCTCGCCACGGTTGGCGATCAGGATTCGCTTGAACATGATGGGAGGGGACTCAGGGCTTCACGAGGAAGAGTGGCTGGCCGAACTCGACCGGATCGCCGCTCTTCACCAGGATGCGCTCGATGGTGCCGCTGCAGCCGGCCTTGATCTCGTTGAAGATCTTCATGGCCTCGACAAGGCAGACCACCGTCTCCGGGCCCACACTCGCGCCAGCCGTGATGAACGGCGGCTTGTCGGGCGAGGGCGACGCGTAGAACGTGCCGACCATCGGGCTCTCGATCTTCACGAGGCCTGCATCGGAATCCTTGGCTGCGGGGGCGGCCGCCGCGGGCGCAGTCGCCGCAACCGGAGCGGCGGCCGTCGGGGCCGCCATCGCGGGCGCATGGTGCACGATCTGGGGCGCCGCCTGCGGCGACGGACGACGGATGGTGACCTGCTCGTCCTTGTCTCGCAGATCGAGCTCGACCAGATCGTTGGTCGACATGAGGCGGACGAGTTCCTTCAGCTTGCGGATGTCGATCATTCTTGGAATCTCCTGCGCGCGGCCGGTCCATCGGCCATCAGGCGGAGAATGGTACGCGATCTGCGTCGATCACGCCGCGATTCTGGAAGGATCGTGCCGGCTTCCTCAACTCCCAAGACTGACGGGCTTTGCGAGGATCTCGGATGCGACGAATGCATCACGAAGACTCCTGGCGGTCCATCGCGGCGATCGCTTGTTCATGCGCGGCGGCACCACGGCGGGCGCGGCCTTGCCCACGTGACCCGGTAGCCGCACGTCCCCCGCCTTCGCTGCAGCGACCCTCGTCACGGCGGGCGTTGCCGCCGACGACCGCGCGACCGATGTCGCCGGTCTCGGCTGTGCGACGGCGGGCCTCGGCTCAGGACCCGGCCGCGGCTGCGTCGGCCTCGGCGCCGGAACGCTGGCGCGCTCGACCCGAACCCGAGGCGCTTCGACAGGGCGTTCCCGAGGCTTGGTGAGGTCCTCGAGCGCGGCCTTGTCGCGCTTCCTCGCCTTCTCCCGTGCGGACAGCCATCGGCCGATCAGGTTGACCGCGCCAAGCAAGGCCATCATCACCAGAACTTCCCAGCGCATGTCGAGAGGGTACCGCTACCAACGCGGCATGGCCACGGGCTGCGTGGCGATGCCCTGTGCCCATGCAAACGGCGCCCCAAAGAGCGCCGACAGCGACTCGGGATTCGCCACCGAGGCGACCGGCCCGGCCTGCCGCACGGCGCCATCGGCCATCAGGAGCGCCTGATCGCAGCATGCGCCAAGGAATCCGAAGTCGTGCGTGGCCACCACCACCACGCATCCGCGGTCCGCACAGGCCCGCGCCACCTGACCCACGGCGGCGCTCCACGCTGGATCAAGCGAGGCGGTCGGCTCATCCAGGACGATCAACTGCGTGGTCGGTGCCAACTGCGCAAGCATGCGCGCAACCGCCACGCGATGCGCCTGCCCGGCGGACAGCGCATCCGCGATGTCCCGCTGACGCTCCAGCAAACCGACCTGCCGAAGGGACTGCTCCACCGCCAGCGGATCATGGCGCATGCGGAGACGTCCCAGCGCGACGACCTCGCCCACACGAAGCGCTGGCGGCATCACCGGCCGCTGGGGAACGAACGCGATGCGCGCGGCGCGCTCGTCCGCACGCATCGCGTGCACGGGAACGCCCGCAAGCGTGACCGCCCCGGACTGGATCGGCTGCAGCCCGCACAGACCGCGCACCAGCGTGGTCTTTCCCGAGGCATTGGGGCCGACCACGCCGTGGACTCGCCCCGGCTCGAACGCCATGGTGACCGGGCCGAGCTCGAACGCGCCCATCCGGATCGACATGTCATGCACCTGCAGCGTCATGCGCGCCAGGCTCCCGCGGCGCCGCGCCGAAGCAGGATCAGGAACGCCGGCCCGCCTGCGAGTGCGCACACCACACCCACGGGGAGACGGCCGCCCTCGACCGGGATGATCGCCCGAGTCGCGTCGGCCAGCACCAGCAACGAGGCCCCGGCCAGCAGCGTGGCGGGCACGGTTCGGCGGTGCGCACCACCAAGAAGGCCACGCGCGGCGTGCGGCGCGACAAGCCCCACGAATGCAAGCGGACCGCAGAGGGCCGTGGCCGCGGCCGCAAGCGCGCTGGCGCCAAGCACGATCGACCATCGCATGCCCACCAGCGGCACACCGACGGAACGCGCCTCGTCGTCGCTCAACTGCATCGCGTCGAGCGCGCGCCCGCCGCACCATGCGGCGACGGCGGAACAGCCGAGCACCAGCAGCAGCGTCGTCAGAAGCGCGGCGGGTGGCGCTTCCGGCACGCGACCGAGCCCCCACGCATGCACGGCCGCCCGCTCGGGAGGCGGGAGCATCCATTCGCACAGCGTCGCCAGCGCACCCAACATCGCGGCCACCACCACGCCGGCGAGCACCAACGACACGGGGTCGAGGCCACGTTCACGGCTCCTTCCGAACGCGATGCACAACAGCAGCGCCAGCACGGATCCGGCACATCCCACCACCATCGATGCCGCCGGCGACACCTGGCCGCCCGCCTTCCACGCCAGCAGTGCGGCCAACGCCATCGCGGCTTGCGCCCCACCGCTCAACCCCAGCACGAAGGGCGAGGCCAGCGGGTTTCGAAGCATCGACTGAAGCAGCAATCCGGACAGCGCCAGCGCAGCGCCCGCCGCCGCACCACTCGCGACCGCACCGAGGCGCCATGCGGCCGCGTCGGCCTGCCAGCCAAGCAGCAGCGTTCCATCCAGCGATCGCGCCACAAGCAGCCGCGCCGCCACGCACGCGACCGCGATCACCAGCAGCGCGATCCAGCCACGCGCGGACCTCATGGCGTTCGCGTCTCCAGGCTCGCTCGCCATGCAACAAGCCCCTCGCGAAGTGCCGGGCCTGGCCGAAGGAGACGCCCATCCTCGATGCACTCGAGATGGATCGCGCGTTGCGCGCAGGCAGCCTCCAGCATGGCCGACGCCGGGCAGGCTCCGATCCGCAGGATCGAGCGCGGGCGCAGCGCGAACAGGTCCTCCAGGCTCATCGGCGGATAGCCGGGCGTGGCAGGCAACGTGACGCCGCCCCACGCGGCCCAGGCCTGCGCCAGGAATGCATCGTTGCCGATGGCCATCACGGGATCGGCGGACAGCAGCAGCACCGCCGGGGAGCGTTCGGACAGCGTCCCGATCGGACGGAGCGTCTCCTCCCATTGCGCGGCTCGCGCGACGGACTCGGGCACGCCCATCACGTCCGCCACGCGCCCCTCGAGCGCACGGACATCCGAGAGCGACGCGCACGCGATCTCCTCCACCCGCCAGCCACGCTTCGCTGCCGTCTCGCGCAATCCGGGCGGCGCACCCATGGCCGTGCGCTGCAGCAGGATGATGTCGGGCCTGGCGGCAGCCAGACGCTCGAGATCCACTTCGGTCATGGATCCGAGCGCGGGGATCCCTGGAACGCCCTGGCACCACGGCGTGCAACCGACCAGCCGTTCCCGCAGCCCCAGTTCCACCAGCGTCTCGGTGATCGCGGGCGAGAGGCTCACCACGCGCGTGACCGCCGACGATGCGGGCGCCGCCGGGGTCGCGTCCGCGCACGCGGCAAGCGCCGCAAGCATCAGGACCAGCAATGCGCGGCGCATGCGGTCGATCGTAGCACCGTGAACGCACCGACCCGCCGCTACACTTGCCGCAATGAGCGTGCTTGCGACCGTCAAGCGCCTGTTCGTCGGCCCCTGGCGATCCGCGGGCCGCGCACCAGCGCAGCCAGCCCCCGACGCCGCCGCCGTCGCCGACGCGCTCATCGCGATCGCCACGCACCTCCGCGCCGAGGAGCGCGAGCGCCAGAGCGTGGTGCCGCTGCTGGAGCGGCTTCCAGAAAGCCTGCAGAGCCTGCCCGAGATCGCGCGCCAGCAGGCGCGTCTTGGCGAGGCGATCGGATCGGCGCTGGTGCAGCAGCGCATCCGCGATCAGGGCATCGAGGAGATCCTGCGCCGCATCGCCGAGGGCGTGGGACAGCAGACCAGCACGTTCGGGCTGGTGCAGCAGCAACTGGACCTGAATCACGAGGCCGCCCAGCGCGTGGCCGAGGGCGTCACCAGCCTGAGCCAGGGGGTGGGCGAACTCTCCACGGGACAGCGCCGCAACGCCGACGCGCTGACGCAGATGCTGGACCAGTTCCGCGCGCATGACGCCGCGATCGATCGCATCACCGCCCGCATGCAGGTGTGGCTTGTCTTCGCCACCAGCATCGCGGCCGGCGCCACGATCGCCTGCCTGCTGCTGGCCTGGGCGCTGCTCTCACGCGGCTGATCCGAACCATCCTCCGAGACCCATCCTGATCGCATCGTGACTCGAAGGAGATTGCAGCATGTATGGACTCGTGAACCAGGCCGTGCAGGACTTCGTGACGCAACGCCTTGGCGCCGACGTCTGGAGGACGGTGCGCGAGAAGGCCGGCGTGAAGGATGCGGAGTTCCTGCCACTGCAGCAGTACCCCGACGAACTCACCTTCGCGATGGTGGGCGCCACCTGCGAGGCGACCGGGCGCGACGCCGCCACGCTGGTCGAGGAGATCGGGGTCTTCTGGGTGACCTTCACGGCGCAGCGCGGCTACGGGCCCCTGCTGGACCAGCTTGGCGCGACATTCCCGGAAGCGCTCGCCGCACTCGATGACATGCATGTGCGCGTCGCGCTGATGATGCCCAACCTGAAGCCACCCTCCTTCCGGGTGCGCGATGTGGGGCCGCGCGGCCTGACGCTGGACTACATCTCGCACCGCGCTGGCCTGGCACCGATGGTGATCGGCCTCGTGAAGGGCCTGGGCCACAAGTACGGTCTGCAGCCCGCCGTCCGGCTTGCCGAGGCGCGAGAGCCCGGTGGCAACACCGACGTGTTCGAGGTGACCTGGTGAGCCGGATCTCCGCCGAATGGGCCGATCTTCTCGACCGCCTCATGCCGTTCCATCTTCGGCTGGACCGCATGCTGCGCGTCACGCATCGGGGACCGCTGCTGCAGCGCGTGGCGCCGGCGCTGGAGGATGGACACACGCTGCTGGAGCACATGGAGATGCAGCCCTCGATGCCGAACGCGACCTTCGCCGGGATCGCGGAGCGGCTTGCGGGGCGACTGACCATCCTTCGCATGCAGGAGCCCATCATCCAGATCCGCGGATGCTTCGTCGAGCTTCCGGGCAAGGAGGAACTGCTGTTCGCGGGAAGCCTCTGGGTCACGGAGCTCGAGGCGCTGACCGAGCTTGGCATCGCCGGCAGCATGCTCCCTCCCAACGAACCGCTGATCGATCTGCTGATGACGCACCGACTCATGATGACCGCGCAGCAGTCGAGCCAGCGCGCGCAGGCCGCCGCACGCGACGCGGAGTCGCGCCGCCAGATCGAGACCCTGGAGGAGGTGAACCGCCGGCTCGACACGGCGGTTCGCGAGCGCACCGCGGAACTCGAGCGCATCAACGCCGAGCTGACGCAGCTGCTGCGCTCGATGCCGCGCTGAGGCGTGACGCGCCGACGGACCGCTAGGATGCACGGCCCCCGGTGGGGTGGCAGAGCGGTTGAACGCGGCCGACTTGAAATCGGCTAGGCCCGCGAGGGTCTCAGGGGTTCGAATCCCCTCCCCACCTTTCCATGCGTCGCCTCCCACGCCAGGTCGTGCTCCTCGGCTGGATCAGCCTTCTGGCCGACGTGAGCGGCGAGATGACGGCGCCGCTGATTCCGCTCTACCTGACGGGCGTGCTGGGCGCGGGCACGATCGCCCTGGGTGTGGTGGAGGGATGTGCCGAGGCCGTGGTGACCGCCATGAAGGCCGTTGCAGGCTGGCACAGCGACCGCGCGCGCAGGCGCGTGCCCTACATCCGCTGGGGGTACGCACTTCCGGTGCTTGGGAAGGCCGTGATCGCCGCGGCCGTGGCCTGGCCGATGGTCGGGGCTGGTCGCGTGCTCGATCGCTTCGGCAAGGGACTCCGAACCACGCCGCGCGATGCGCTGCTGGCGGACGCGGCCCCGCCGGAGGCGCGTGGACACGCGTTCGGCCTGCACCGCGCGATGGACACCGCCGGCGCACTCGCGGGCGCCCTGGTCGCTGCCGCGCTCCTGGCGCTGCTGGGCGCGAGTGCCTCGCCGGAAGCCGCACCCGCGTGGCGCTGGACCTTGGGCGCGGCTGCCGCAGCCGGTGTCGCGTGCTGGAGTCTGACGCTGCTGCTTCGCGACGTTCCGCCACGCGATGCGCCTGCGGCGGATGGCGCCGCGCAAGGCGCCGCGCCGCTTCCGCGATCGTTCTGGCGCGCGACCGGCGCGCTCTGCATCTTCGCGCTCGGCAACGGAAGCGACGCCTTCCTCCTGCTGCGCGCGTCGGAGACAGGCCTGAGCCCGGTCTCGGTGGTGCTGTCCTACGCACTCTTCAACGCGGTGTACGCAGCCGCAAGCCTGCCGGCCGGGCGCCTGTCCGATCGCGTGGGTCGGGCGTGGCTGCTGCGGACCGGATGGATCCTGCAGGGCGGCGTGTATCTGGCGTTCGCGCACGCCTCCGAAGGCTGGCACTGCTTCGCGTTGATGGCGCTCTACGGCCTCGCCGTCGCGTGCCACGAGGGCGTGGGCAAGGCGCTGATCGCGGACGCGGCACCACCCTCGCGCCGAGGCACGGCGATGGGCATCGCCTTCGGATGCATGGGAGCGTGCGCGCTCGTCGCGAGCGTCGGCACGGGCTGGATCTGGCACGCGGCCGGCGCGCGATGGGCCCTCAGCGTGGGGCTCATCACCTCGCTGGCGGCGGCGCTGGTGCTGTCGCTGCGGGGGCGGACAGCGGACTCTCGCCCTTGAAGATGCGGTCTCCCGCGCCCCGGCGCGTGATGTCGCGGAGGAACTGGTCGTACTGCACCTGCAGCAGATCGAGATTCGGCTCCACGTACTCGCGCAGCGCCAGCGCGCCCGTGCGACTGCGCGCGGCCCTTCGCGCCGCGGCCGGCTCGCCCGCCAAGCGGCTCGCCTGCAGGCGCTCGATGAGCTTGCCCTCGGCGGCATCGCGCACCATCGCGCGAAGGCCCTCCCGATAGCGACCGTTCTCGCCGTCATGCAGGAAGTGCACGAGTGCCCACGCCTGCGCGTAGTAGGTCAGCAACTCGTCCTTGCCTTCCTCCAGGCACTGCTGCGGGGAGGTCTCGAGCAGTTCCGACAGGGTGAACGTGCGCTCGCCCGTCACGGCGTTGCGCGCCTCGTTCCAGCGCTCGAAGTTGCGCCATGGCCGGAACGCGGTGGGCTGGCCGTCGCGACTCATGCGCGTGCCCTCCATCCAGCATGCCAGACCTTCCTCGAGCCACGTGGGCAGCGGCTCCCGCAGCGACTTCTGGCTGAACTGGTGCCACCCCTCGTGCGCCATGATCGTCAGCGTGTCGACGCGACCGATGTCGTACAGCACGCTGGTGCCGTCGGTGGTGAAGCCGCCGCGACCGAGACCCAGATACAGGTCCGCGTCGCGCCCCAGCGTCTTGCGCGTCCAGGCTTCCCAGGGTCCGCGCGAGGCGAAGACGTACAGGTCCATCGGCTCGGTGGGCACCGGCAGCGGACCCAGCGCGCGGGCGTAGGCGTCGCTGCAGGCCTCCATGTACGCGGGCAGACGATCCCGGAAGACCGGATCCTTCACCGCCAGACGAAGGTTGTAGCGCTCGGTGCGCACGAACACGCCTGGCCCTCCGCCCTGATCCCACGCCTGCACGGAGCGCACGGGCGAAGGGGTCGCGGTGGCCGGCGCGACGACCGCGGGCTCGGCGACCGCCGCGGGGCGTGGCGCCTCGCTCGCCTTGGCGACCTGCGTCGGCCTGGAGGCGGGCGCAGCGCATCCGGCGATCATGCCAATCAATGCAAGCGAGATGGCGCTCGCGACGCGCATCAGGCGCCGAGTTCCTTCAGCGCGCGCTCGGCAGCCGCCAGATCCGCCTCGGCCGCCGCCAGCATCGCTCGCGTCTCCTCGACCACCTTGGGTGGAGCCTTCGCCACGTATCCCGCGTTGTCGAGCTTGGCGCGGTAGCCCTGCGCGGCCTTGCGACGCTCCGCGGCGAGCTTCTCGAGACGCGCCCGCTCGGCTCCAGCATCGGCCTGGTCCACCAGTCCATCAAGCCAGCACTCCTCGCCCTCGAACGGGAACGCGGCGGCGCCCCCACCGCGCGAGCCGGCGGCTGCCACGCATTCCAGTCCGGCCATCGACTCGACGATGCCGTCGCCGCCAGCGCAGAGCGCCAGCGCCGCGGGGGCGGCGCAGAGCTTGATCCGCTTCCGCGGTGCCACCTGCCGCTCGCCACGGATCGCGCGGATCGCGTCGACCAGCGCCTGCGTTCGCGCGAAGCTCGTCTCGATCGAGCCATCCACCAGCGACGGTGTGGCCTCGGGCCAGGCGGCGGTGGCGAGCAGGGCCGAGCGCGGCAGATCAAGGCCGGCCACGTCGCCGGCGCGGCGCGCCTGCAGCGCAGGCCACAGCGCCTCGGTCACGAAGGGCATCGCCGGGTGAAGCAGCCGCACGATCGCGTCCAGGCAGGCGAGCATCACCGCCTGACGCTCCGGGTCCGCCTTCGCCGTCGGCTTTGCCGCCTCCAGATACCAGTCGCAGAAGTCGCGCCAGAGCACGTCGTAGCACGCCGCCGCGTACTCGCTGAAGCGGTACTCGGCCAGCGCGGCGTCCGCCCGATGGATGGCGCGGGTCACGCGCGAGACGATCCAGCGATCCAGCGCGGGACGCCTGGCGAGATCCACCACCGCGGCCGGCGCGGGCGCGTTGGCCAGCGCGAAGCGCGTGGCGTTCCAGAGCTTGGTCGCGAGATTGCGGCCCAGATCGAAGCGCGAACTCGTGTTGCGCGCGACCGGCTGCGACTGGCTGGGCGTGGCGAGTCCGCTGGCGGCGCCGTAGCTGCTGACCATCGACTTGCCGGGGTGCTTCGGGCTCTTCTGCACCGGCGCAGCGACCTGGTGGCCGCTGGGGGCGCGCGTGTACTCGGGGGTGAAGGTCTCGCCGCTGTGCGGATCGACCATCTCGACCGGCACGCGAAGGTCCTGCGTGTCGGTGGTCATGTCGAGCAGCGTGTAGCGCAGCGCGTCGGCGCCGTGCGAGTGGATCACGTCCCGCGGGTCGAGCCCGTTGCCGAGGCTCTTGCTCATGCGCTGGCCAAAGCCATCCTGGATGACCGGGTGGATGAAGACGTGCCGGAACGGCACGTTGCCCCCGAGGAAGTGCCGGTTGAACATCGTCATGCGGCTCACCCAGAGCGTGATGATCTCGCGCGCGGTGCTCAGCACCGCGCTGGGGTTGTACCGCTCAAGCATGCCCTGCATGCCAAAGGCCTTCGGATCGGGCCAGCCGAGCGTGCTGAGCGGCCAGAGCGCGCTGCTGAACCAGGTGTCGAGCACGTCGGGGTCCTGCGAGAAGCCCGCGCTCTCGAGTTCCTTCGCGAGCGCGTCGGCGCCCGCGGGCAGGCAGACGAGCTCCTCGAGCGTGCCGTCCTCGCGATGGCGCACGCGGTGGCTCGCCCCCTGCGCGGCCCACGCGGAGTGCACGGGCACCATGCCGCCGTTGGCCGGCGCGCTGCCACCGACCTTCGCCGCCTCGCCCTGCGCCTCGCGGCTCCACACCGGAATGCGGTGCCCCCACCACAGCTGTCGGCTGATGCACCAGTCGCGCAGGTTCTCGTGCCACTGCTGGAAGGTCTTCGCGTAGCGCGCCGGATAGAAGCGCATCTGGCCGTCGCCACTCGCCGCGCCCGCCGGCGCCTTGCCGTCGAACTGCGCGGGCTCCATCGCGCGAAGGGCCGCGCCACGCATGCGGTCATCGGTCACCTTCACGAACCACTGCTCGGAGAGCCACGGCTCGATCGGAACGCCGCTGCGGTAGCTGTGGCCCACGGCATGGCGCCAGGGCTTCTCGTCCTCGAGCAACCCGTGATCGCGGAACCACTGCACGACCGCCTTGCGCGCCTCCTCGCGGCTCTTGCCCACGAGCATGCGCGACTCGGCCACCACGTCGGCCCAGCCGTGACGGTCGCTGATCGCGCCGTCGGGACCCATCACGTTGATCACGCGCAGGTCGTGACGGCGGCCGATCTCCCAGTCGTTGGGGTCGTGCGCCGGCGTCACCTTCAGGAATCCGGTGGCCACGTTCGCCTTCGCGTCGGCCGGGTCGCCGCCGCGCGAGACAGGCATCACCACGTAGTCGTCCTCGACGATCGGGATCACGCGACCGACGATCGGCAGCCTCACGCGCTTGCCGCGAAGGCCAGGCGCCAGCGGATCACGCGGATTCATCGCGACGGCGGTGTCGCCGAGCATCGTCTCGGGCCGCGTCGTCGCGACCGTGACGTGTCCGCTTCCGTCCTCGAGCGGGTAGCGCAGGTACCACATGCGCCCGTCGACCTCGCGCATCTCGACCTCGTCGTCGGCGAGGGCCGTGCGCGTGGCGGGATCCCAGTTCACCAGACGACGGCCTCGCTCGATCAGGCCCTCGTCGAACAGGCGATGGAAGGCGGCGCGCACCGCCGCGGCACAGACCGGATCCATGGTGAAGCGCGTGCGGGAAAAGTCGCAGCTCGCGCCCATCTCCTGCAGCTGGCCAAGGATCGTCGCCTCGTACTCGTCCTTCCACGCCTGCACCTGCTCCACGAACGCCTCGCGCGTGAAGTCGGTGCGCCGCTTGTTCTTCAGGGCGAGCCGCCGCTCCACGACGGTCTGGGTCGCGATGCCCGCGTGGTCGGTGCCGGGCATCCAGAGCACGTCCATGCCCTTCATGCGCGCGTGACGCGCCAGCGCATCCTGAAGGCTGTTGTTCAGCGCGTGCCCCAGATGCAGGGCGGCGGTCACGTTCGGCGGCGGGATGAAGATGCAGTACGGCGTGCGCGACGAGGACGGATCGGCGTGGAAGCAGCCGGCCTCGCGCCACTTCGCGCGTGCGCGCGGCTCATGGTCCGCGGGGCGATACGATTTCGCCAGCCCGGTCGAGTCCGTCTCCGCTGCCGCCGAAGCGGTCTCGCTCTGAGCCTGAGTCATGGGACGCCGATCTTATCCATTGCATGCCGTCGTTCCCCTGCTGGCCCTGCTGGCGGCCGTGGTCGGCTGCGGCGAGTCACCGGCCCCCTCGAACCGGGGCGGATCCACCGAGACGCTGCGCGCACTCGAGTCCATCGAACGCCTGCTTGACGCCGGTCGCACCGAGGAAGCGCTGCGCGCCGCGGAGGCGTGCGCCCGCACGCGTCCCGACGACGCGCTCGCCGCGGAGATGCTTGGGCGCGCGCGCATGGCCGCCCGCGCCCCCGCCGCCGACATCGCCGACGCCTACGCGCGTGCGGCCGACCTTCGGCGCGACAGTCCGGGACTGCAGAGCGCCGCGGGCATCACGGCGATGCAGGCCGGTCGCGTGGAGATCGCCATCGCGCGCCTGACCCGTGCGGCCGAACTGGAACCCGGCAATGCGCAGCACCCGCTTCAGCGATCCATGGCCCTCCGCGCGGTCGGGCGATGGAGCGACGCGCGCGTGGCCGCGGAGCGGGCCGTGTCGCTGGCGCCGCTGGAACCCTCCGCGCACCTGGCGCTCGCGCAGGCACTGCTGGGCGATGGCCAGCCATCCCAGGCGGCGGCGGCGACCCGCGCAGCGCTCGCGTGCAGACCGACCGATCGCGGACTCCGATTCGAGGTGGGCAACACGCTCATCGCCTGCGGCCAGGGCGCCGCGGCGGTGGAGGTCGTCGTGCTGCCTGCGCGCGAACCAACCGCCTCGCCCGCGGAGATCGAGATCCTCGCGCGCGCGCTCGAGGCCGCGCAGCAACCCGAATCGGCGGCGGAACAATGGCAGCGCCTCGCCATGGACCCCACCCAGCCTTGGCGCCCGTGCGTGCAGGCCGCGCGTTGCCATGCGCAGGCAGGACATGCCACGCGCGCGCAGGAGTGGATGGCTCGCGCCCGCGAGCGCGGGGCCCCTCCCGCCGAGATCGATCGCGCGCAGTCCGGTGATCGCTAGCGGAGCGACCGGCCCCCATCCACCGGAATCAGGGCGCCGGTGACGAACGGCGCTTCCGCGCAGAGGAATCGCACCAGCCTGGCCACGTCGTCGGGCTCGCCGGCACGCTGCAGCGGAATCCGCGCAAGCAGCGCCTCGCGCCGCTCGGACGGCATGTCCTCGGGCCAGGCCACCACGCCCGGCAGCACGCCGTTCACGCGGACCGCCGGCGCCAACTCCACCGCCATCTGCTGCACCGCCTGATGGAGCGCGGCCTTGGACATCATGTACGCGCCATAGCCGCGGACGGGCGTGCCCTGCGCATGCGCGTCACCCACCGCGACCACGCTCGCGCCGCCCCGGACCTTCGACGCCTTCAGCATCGGCGTGAGCGCCTGCACCAGCCGAACCGGTCCGAGCGCGTTCACGCGGAAGGCGTCCAGCGCCGCCTCCGCCATCGGCGCATCCCACGCCGAGGACCGCCACGCGGCCGCGTTCAGCACCAGGGCATCGATCGCGTCGATGCCGGCCAGCGCGTGCGCCGCCGAATCCACGGCATCCGAGCCCAGATCCAGTTGAAGCGCCCGACACTGCACCCCCAGCGCGCGAACATCCGCCCCGAGCGACTCGGCCCCGGACGCGTCGGTGTGCCACGTCACCACGATGTCATGCCCCGCACGCGCGAGCTCCAGCGCGATCGCGCGGCCCACGCGCCTCGTGGCGCCCGTCACCAGCGCACACGGCCTCATGGACCGGGCTCCAGTCGCCGTGCCGACTCACGCCATGCATCCACCCGCGCGCTGGCGCGAGGCGATCGTGCCCGGGACTCGGCGCGGCGCCTTGCCGCGCCCCGGATCGCGATCAGCAACGGCACCGCCAGCAGCACGCACACGAACACCCACATCAGCACGCCACCGAACACGCGCGCCGCCGGCGCGCCCGCGCCGGCCTGCGAGGCGATCCAAAGACCGTTCGTCATCGAAACGTGCGGGCCCATCTCGCAAGCCTACCCCGCGCGCTTTCCGTAGAATGCGGCACCCGATCCGCGGGCTTCCCACGCATGCCGATGCAACGAAAGCTCCGTCGCGTGATCTGGCCGCTGTTTTCAACGGTCCTGCTCATCGGCGCCACCTGGCTGGTGCTGTTGTCGCCGCTGGCGCTCACCATCCTGACCCGCTGGGCCCTGTCGAGCGCACTGGGCACGCGCGTGGAGGTGACGGACGCGCGATGGGACGGCTGGGGGCGCCTTTCCATCGCGTCGATCCGCGTGCTCGCCGAAGGGTGGCCGGGGCGCACCGAGGAGATCGTCTCGATTCGCGGGCTCAGCTCCGAGTTCCGGCCGCTCGACCTCCTGACCGCCACGATCGCCCTCGAGGACCTCGACGTGAAGGAGGCGGTGATCCGCGTCGCCCGCCGCACCAGCGACGATGCGCTGAACCTCGCCGCGCTCCAGCCGCCGACAGGTCGCGGATGGATCTCCTTCACCGTGCGCCCACGCGCGGCGCGACTCGATCTGCTGCGGATCGAGAACCTGGTGGTCGAGGGTGACCGCATCACCACGCTCGCCGATCCCTCGTTCCGCGGCGAGCTGGCGAACGATCCCGCACGCGGGCCGCACATGCTCGCGTTCAAGTTCATCGAGATCGAGGGCGCCGACCTGCAGACGCAACCGGTGCCACGCGACGCGAAGGACGGCCTTCGGCTGACCGGCAGCTGGAACGAGCGCTCCCTGGCCTACGAGGTCCACGCGAACCGTCTTGACTTCGACCAGACGGTGGCGCCGCTGCTGCCGCAGGCCACGCAGGAGTACTGCACCAAGCGCCTCGCACTGCGCGGCATGGTCTCGGACGTGCGGTTCAAGGGAACGCCCGCGCGCCCGCTCGCCGAGGCCAGCCTGGACGTGAAGGGCATCGCGCTGAACCTGGATGAGCTGGGGCCCGAGCTCGGCATCCGATGGGAACGTTTCAGCGAGGGCACCCGGGGCGCGCTGCAGGGCAAGCCACGCATGAACGTGGACCGCGGCACCATCGTGCTCGCGAACGAGCAGCTTCGCCTGGACAACTTCGAGGGCACGCTGTTCTCGGTGCGCGATGCGTCGCCGGGCAAGGCCGAGCCGATCTCGGTGCCGCTGCCGGTGCGCATGTCGCTGGCGCTCGACTTCAGCAAGCTGCCCGCGCTCGCCGACATGGCCGACCTCGCGCTCGCCGAAGCGTGGTTCGAGGCGGCCCTTCGGCACTGCGGCGTGCAGGCCAGCCTGGACGTGTCACGCTACGCGCTGCTGCGCACCCAGCCTGACACGCCATGGGCGGTCGAGTTGCCCGAGCCGATCGTGAACGTGCTCGACAACTTCCGGGTGATGCAGGGATCGCTGCAGATCAACGCGCGAGCGGAACGGCCCGCCTCAGAACCTGGGCAGCCCGCGATCGATCCGAAGGTCTCCGGTTCGCTCGTCATCCGCGAGGGCCGCGGCGCGTACGTGAACTTCCGCTATCCGCTCCAGCAGGTCGAGGCGACCATCCGCTTCAACGACGAGCAGATCGAGGTGGCGTCGCTCACGGCCGCCGGCATGACCGGGAACCGGCTCTCCATCTCCGGCATGGTGGACGGCGCCGGCGACGACGCGGGCGTGGACCTGCGCGTCCGGACCGACAGCCCCGCCCCGATCGATCTGGACCTGCAGAACGCCTTCGACGAGGGGCCGCGCCGCATCTTCGAGCTGCTCTTCGCGCGTGACATGCGCGACCGGCTGGTGGCGGCGGGTCTGCTCCGCGAACAGGGCACCGAGCTTGGCGGCACGTGCGAGTTCGACATCCGGGTGAAGCGCGTGCGCGGCGGCGGCAGCCGCGTGGAGACGACCGGCTCGATCGACGTGCGGAATGCCAACGTGCTCTGCTCGCGCTTTCCCTATCCGATCCGGGTGCAGGAGGGATTCATCGAGCTGCAGGACGAGGCGATCGTGCTGCCTCCGAAGCGCTGGACGTTCCACACGCTGCGCGGCGGCACGGGCTCGATCTCGGGCACGGTCGCCATTCCTCGCGCGCCCGAGGGCGGACGCCTGGCGAGGCCCGATCTGGATCTGGTCGTGGCCGAGGATCGCGTGAACGACCTGCTGCTCGCGGCGATTCCCCTGGAAGACTGGAAGGATGGACGAAGCCGGAATCCGCACTGGCCAGGACGCGATCAGAGCGTGGCCTCGCAGAGCATGAAGGCGCTCCAGCTCGAAGGTGAGCTGAACCTTGGCGGCCACATCGGCTCCACCGCCACGGGAGAC
>Ga0164293_10001478_pt1 | contig 19606 bp, 10 predicted proteins | sample GEODES118metaG_FD_111487 | JGI IMG/M metagenome (GOLD analysis project Ga0164293, IMG submission 111487) | Eutrophic lake water microbial communities from Lake Mendota, Wisconsin, USA - GEODES118 metaG | ecosystem: Environmental > Aquatic > Freshwater > Lake | place: USA: Lake Mendota...
CGCGCTTCACCTTTTTCAACGCGCTCATTATAATTGCGCATATTTTTATCAAGACGGTGTCTTAGTTGCTTATAAATTTCCTGATTCAATGACTTAACAGGCGCCGATTTTTTGTCCGGGACACCCAAATATGATTTAATTACTGCGATATGGTCGTAATTAAATTCCTTAAGCTTTTCCTTTGCAACCTCCTCAGTATAATCAGTTTGTCTCATAATCACTTGAACATTTTCATCAATTTTGTCGGTTTCAACGAATGAAATAGTATCTGTCATATATGAACTAAATAAATTATTTTTTAAATCATATTAAACGAATAGTTATATATATTATTAATAAAATGGATAGAACAAGCGCTATTACACGATTAAATACTGAAGAAATTGCGACGGAAGTCAATAACGTTATTAAAAAAGGATTAGATAAATTATTAGGTGATTATTTATATAGATATGAATTATTGGAAAAAACACATGACGCGATTATGAATTTGCCGAGTGTTAGAAATCATCTAAATCTACAACCATTTCCGCCACACTGTAACGCTGAAACAAAGGTTGATGATGTAAAATACGAGCAAATGATCGAAAAGTTGTTAAAAAGAATAGATGAATTGACATTTGAGGTAAATCAACTGAAGCAAACTTGTAAAAAGGAACAAATTGAAATAAAAGTAGAGGAAGAGCTTAAAGTTGTGAAATTGGAACAAAAGGAAAATATTCGTTTGGAGATTGAAGAACAAGCAAGCGCAAATGAAGAAGAAGAAGAAGAAGAAGATGAAGAAGATGAAGATGAAGAAGCAAGCGAAGCAGAAGAAGAAGCAACAGTCGCAAGCTTAGAAGATGAAAACATATGCTCCGAATGTGACTGTAAGGTTATTTTAGATGAGGACATTGTAGTTGTTGATGGTAAAAAATATTGCGGTGGTTGTGACCCTACTTCAAGTAAGGAAGAAGAAGAAGTAGAAGTAGAAGAAGAGGAAGAAGAAGTAGTAGAAGAAGAGGAAGAAGTAGAAGAAAGTGATGACGAAGTAGAAACCGAAAAATCAGAATCTGTCGCAAGCGAAGCAGATGAAGCAGGAGAAGCAGTCGCAAGCTTAGAAGCAGACGCAAGCTTAGAAGCAGACGCAAGCTTAGAAGAAGAAGAGTTCATTGAAATTGATATCGACGATGTAACCTATTGTACAAACAATGAGGAAAACGGCTTTATTTATGAACTAACTGAAGACGGTGATGTCGGCGAAAAGGTCGGTTATTTAAAGGACGGCGAGCCATTCTTTTACGCTGATGAAAAATAAAGATTTTCCTTTTCCACAGATGAAAAATAAAATATACACATAATATAATAATTAATGATAAATTTGTGCGCACCAGCAATTATTTATTTAATTTTTTCTCTTACTCAAATAATAATAGATTTATTTAAGGGTCTTTACAATACTGCTTTTATGAAAACAATTGTTATGACAATGGTAACATTATTATTAAATATTCTTTGTGAAAAAGGGTTAAGTGTAGTTTCTTGGTTTATTGTATTTATTCCTTTTATTATGATGACCGTAATAGTAAGTATGTTACTGTATATTTTTGGTCTTGACGCATCAACTGGTTCATTAAATTATACTTGTAATAATTCAAATGCTAATACTAATATAACTGGTGTAACAGTAGATGCTTTAGGAAATATTATAATTTATGACCCGGAATATAATGCTGTTGCAAATCCAGTTTATTATCAATCACCAAATATTATTGTTCCGAATCCATCAAATAACAACAATACACAAACTACCTATACAGTTACAAATGCGCCTCCTAATCAGGGATCAAGCAGTCCGGCTTACCAAAGTTAAACCAAAGTTAAACCAAAGTTTTAAAAATATTAATAAATGATTTAAAAAAATAATCACTTATTAATTATCAATGATATCTTTTATCACTAATTTACTAAGAACAGTTTTATTTGCTTTTTTATTAAATGATTATTTGAAAAGCAGATATCCTAAAAAGTATGAAGAACTTTTTGTTACAGTTTCATACAACCTTATTTATGTATATAGCAAAGCTCAAATTTTTTATATGAATATTGTTAAATCAGTAAACAAAAAAATCGAAGAAACACCCAAGTTACTTAAGTTGAAAAATGATTTGGATTTACTTTTGAAACAAAAAAATGGTCAAGTAACAATGATTGAATGTATTAAAAATGGTGTTTTATGTAATGATTTTACCGAGACAGATTGTGATTTTACGTTATATTCACGCTTAGATGATAGTACAAGTTGTTTAAATAAAAAAATAGTTTATGATTTAGATGATTCAATAGATATTTATGAAGTTTCAACTATAAAATTCTTACTTGTCGAGTTTAGACTCGGTGAAAAACCTTATAAGATTGACTTGAAAACAGATACCTATAATTTTTATATAGTTGGAAACAAGTTCACGAAACAATTTTTCCAATATTATTTGACCGAAATTTTAAAGATTACGGAAAGTGCTGACAAATTTAGTCTTCACATTATCGACCATGAGGTTAACGAGGTTGAAATAGATTTTTCTGATGAAAACGACCATATTTTGTTAGAGAAAGCAGGGTACAAATTATCTATTACAAATAAAATAAATGCCAATAGTGAAGAAAAGGAAAAAGAATAATATATATATTATAAAACAATTTAAAAAAAAATTGAAATAATTAAATACAAATGGAATCCCAGCAAATTACAATGACGACTGAAACACCGAATAAGGAAGAATATAATAAGTTATCTGATAAATGGACAATTTGGGCACATTTACCTCATAATACTGATTGGAGTATTAAGAGTTATATACCAATTTCAACATTCACGACTGTAGAAGAGACAATAGCCGTAACCGAGACATTACCGCCGATTTTAGTAGAAAACTGTATGTTATTTATGATGCGCGAAGGTATTAAGCCGACGTGGGAGGACCCCAAAAATAGGAATGGTGGATGTTTTTCATATAAGGTTTCTAATAAGAATGTTTACAAGGTTTGGAAAGAGCTGTCTTATGTTGTAGTAGGAAATACAATTAGTAAACAGTTGTCATACGTGAATTGCGTGAATGGGATTACCATTTCTCCTAAAAAAAATTTCTGTATTATAAAAATTTGGATGTCAGACTGTTCAAATCAGAACCCAACGGTTGTTACAACTGATTTGAAAGGTCTGTCGCCTCAGGGGTGTTTATTTAAGAAACATACACCAGAATATTAAAAATATAAATATAAAATATCAATTTAAAAATTTGATTAAATAATAAAATATAATGAAGTACCCGTATATTATATTTTATAGATTAGAAAAACACTCAAATATCGACAATTTTTTTATTGAAAACCACGAAAAACTAAATTGCTCCTTATTTTTTACAAGCGATAAAGAAGACCTAAACAAATTGTTCGATTCCAATTACCAATTATTAATTACATATGGATATGATGAAGGTGAATATATACCAAATGTTATGTCTATAATAGCAGATAGAATGCGCAACCGTTGGGTTCATTTTAAAGAAATATCAGATATTAATGAATTTAATAGAGCAGTCAATTATTGTTTTATACATAATTGTACATTTGAGAGAGAACAAGTTCGACCCATTTTTTCTGTTTTTACACCTACATATAACTCCTATCATAAAATTGAAAGAGCATACAATAGTTTAAAAGCACAAACATTGAAGGATTGGGAATTTGTAATTATTGACGACTCGCCAGATGACGACCATTTTAATTTTTTGAGAAAACTGATGATTAATGATGCAAGAGTACGTCTTTACAGAAAAAGCGAAAATAATGGCAATATTGGCAATGTCAAAAATGAGGCGATTGGATTATGTAGAGGAAAATACGTCTTGGAGTTTGACCATGACGACGAAATTTTACCATTTGTTTTAAACGACGCAGCCACATATTTTGACACTAACCCAGATGTCGGTTTTATTTATATGGATTGTATCTCATTGTACGAAAATGGAAATAATCATTTTTACGGTGATTTTATTTGCAAGGGTTACGGAAGTTATTATTGTCAAAAATATGGTAATAAATGGGTTTATGTTTATAATACCCCAAATATTAACAATATCACACTTAGTCACCTGGTTTGTTGCCCAAATCATCCAAGAATTTGGCGAAAAACAGCTCTAATTGCGGCAGGAAGTTATTGCGAATTTTTACCTATTTGTGACGATTATGAAATAATACTTCGCACTGCTATAACGACAAAAATAGCAAAAATACATAAATTCGGATATGTTCAGTATATGAATGACAATAACAATAATTTTTCGCTCATCAGAAACGGAGAAATAAATAGGATTGGTCCCAATTTTATTAGCCCGATTTTTTATGAAAGATTTAAAATTCAAGAACATATGAAAACTCTTGATGCCCACGAGGATGAACAGTATATTCATAATAATAGTAAAATTTGGAAGAGAGAAGATTCATATGAACATAAATATTGTAATAAAGTAGTGAATGTGGATTATGACAAACAATATTGTATTGTTGGTATTGACAGTTTAAGTATGAATATAGAGAAAATTACTTCTTTCTATCAAGACATTAGAAATGATTTTTTCTTAATTGAAAACAAATGTGATATTGGACAACTGCATTATATTTTAGACAGATATGGATTTTCAAGATTCAAATGTTATACATTAATGGATGAAACACCTGAAGTGCTAATTAAATATTTTATGTTAAAATACAAATCGTGTGAAAACTATGAGATTATTAATAATTATATATATAAACCAAAATATAATACGGATTTTTCACAAAGACACGAAGTAATTAATTTTGTTAGCACACCAGATGATAAATATTTGGAAATAGGTGTAGAAACTGGATATACGTTTAATAACGTTCATATGCAAAATAAAGTAGGTGTTGATCCTTTACCACTTTTTGAATCTGAAAAATTGGTTCTTAAAACATCCGATGATTACTTTGAAAATTTAGACCCAAGTACCAATACCAAATTTGATATCATTTTTATTGATGGATTACATCAATGCGAACAGGTTGCTAAAGACCTAAATAATAGTATTCATTTTTTAAATGAAAATGGAAAAATATTACTGGATGATATAATACCATTGAATCACGATGAACAATTAAAGATACCAGTTAGACACGAATATCAAAATGGTGTATTAAAAACTCTGATTCCTTGGACAGGTGATGTATGGAAAATAATGTATCATATATTATCTGTTTATTCTCAATATGTCGAATTCAATTATTTCTATCATCCATATTATAGAGGTGTGGCAGTTTTACAAATTAAAGAATCGTTTCAAATTCCTGACACTGAATTAGATGCTATTAATAATTATAATTATACAAATGATTTTGTAATGTATATAGATTTAATAGAAAATTTTAAAGAAAAACAAAATAATGTAAAATATACAAGAATTCCTATTACGATTATTTCTGATACAGATGATAATGAAGTTGAAAATGAGTAAATGTGTAAATTAATAATATAATAAATTAAATTATATTATTAAATAATTAAAAATAATAGATATTTTCTACTAATTTTCTTGGCTTATTATCTCCTTTTTTATGACTTGTAATTGTATTTTTATTATCCTCTTTTTGTACATAAACCTCTTTTGGAACATTTGTAATGTATTCAGATACAGATACATTATTTTTATCTTTATTTATATAATTACCAATTTGAAATGATGCTTGTTTCATATAATAATAATAATATAATAATATAATACTTATTTTTAAGTATTATTATTTTATTAATTACTAATTAAAGAATTTATAATATATTTCTTATAAATGGAATTAATAGAATCAAGGGAGCCGTATTTATGTTTAAATATGATTGTTAAAAATGAGAGTCACATTATAAAGGATACTCTAATAAAACTCTTAAATAAAGTACCAGCCATTGATTATTGGGTTATTTCAGACACCGGCTCAACAGATGAAACCAAAAAAATCATTTCAGATTTCTTCAAAGAGAGAAATATTAAAGGTGAACTATTTGATGATGAATGGAAAGATTTTGGACATAATAGAACAAAAGCTCTCGAACACGCATATAAAAAAAGTAGATTCTTATTGGTATTTGACGCCGACGATGAAATTTGCGGGGATTTTGTTTTACCAGATTTAAAATTAGATTCTTATCATTTTCAATTTGGCGACGCAAATGGTACCAGTTATACAAGAACACAAATAGTAAATAATAAGAAAAAGTGGAAATATGTTGGTGTTTTACACGAAATCATTACGTGTACGGAACATTCAGACACTATGGATATTATCAAAGGCAATTATTACACTATTTCTGGTAAATCTGGAGATAGAAGTCGTGATGGCAATAAATATCTAAAAGATGCGTTAATTCTTGAAAAAGCATATCAGGAAGCAGTTAAAAATAATGATGACCTTTATAATAGATACGGCTTTTATTGTGCAAATAGTTACTTTGATAGCGGAAAACACGAAGATGCTATTAAATGGTATAAAATTACACTTGATAATAAAAATTGGGATCAAGAAAAATACGTGGCTTGTCAAAGATTATATCATTGTTATAACGCATTGAAACAACAAGAAACAGGAATGTTTTATTTGGTAAAATCCTTTTCTTACGACAAAGAGAGAGCCGAGTGTTTATATGAATTAATCGCTTATTATTGTTGTAATGGTATGAATGAAGTGGCTTATGGCTATTATACTATTGCCAAATCATTTTATAACGAACGATATTTAAAAGACGGACTAAATAATAAACTTTTTTTAGATGTCAGTAAAGCTAATCTGTTTTTGCCTTATTATATGATTTTGGTCTCCGATAAAGTACAAGATCACGATACCACCATACAAATGTATAGAATTATCTTTACAAAGAAACACATAGAGAGAAGTAAACATTATATTGGAAATATGTTATATAATCTTCAATTTTTCATTGAACGAGTTAAAGATGACAAAGGTTTTTTGCGATTATTTCAAGAATATATTGAATTTTTAATTTCTATTGATTATCCTATTTATGATCACGAATTTATGATTAAATATGAAAAATATGGAGTAGTATTGCCAAAAATTTCAGATCCTGTTTTCTCTCTTGATGACTGTTTAAAAAGCAAAAATATATTATTATACTCTGGATATTCGCCTTTCAAATGGAACTATACATTTAGTATTAATAATGCCTTGGGAGGTTCTGAAACTGCTATCACATGTTTAACCAAAAATTTCCCCAAAGATTATACAATTTATGTAGCGGGAGAAGTTGAAGAAGAAACAGTTGAAAATATTCGATATGTTAATTTTAATAATTTGAATAATTTAATAAAAACAACAGCATTTCACACTATAATTGTTTCAAGATACTTGAATTTTTATGAGCTTTACAGAAATTTTTCGGCATATCAAACTTTCATTTGGGGTCACGATGTAACACTATATGCGTACGGAACTGATTTGTCAGTTGAAGGTATTTTGTCAAAATGGGCATCGAAAATAACTGGTTGTATTTGTCAAACAGAATGGCATAAGAATTTGTTTCTCTCTTCATTCCCTCAATTAAAAGATAAAATAAATATAATTAACAATGGAATCAACGCTGACTTATTTAATTCAAAAAATATAATGAAAGTAACGAAAATATCCAATCGATTTATTTATACATCGTGTAGTGAAAGAGGGTTGTACAAATTAGTCAAATTGTGGCCGAGTATTTTGGAGAATTTACCAGACGCTGAATTGTTAATTTCTTCCTATAATAATTTTCCAAAATCAGATGAAGATAATAAGATTCTGGAAATTATTACCAAAACACCATCAATTAAACATATGGGCAAATTGAATAGAACCGAGTTATATAATTTAATGGCATCGGCTGAATATTGGTTGTATACAAGTTATTTTCAAGAAACATCGTGTATTACTTCTCTCGAACTACTTGCTTCAGAAGTTATTTGTTTATATTATCCAGTTGCCGGATTAGTAAATACTGTTGGTGATTATGGTGTACCTATTTCAGAGGGTAACGAATTAGATGCTTTGTTAAGTTTATCTATTAAGAAAAAAAATGAACTTAAAAAGAAAGGTAAGGAATATGCGTTGTCGTGTAGTTGGGAAAACAGAGCCGTTGAATGGAGTAAAATATTTTTTTCAAAACAATATACACCTGTCATCAAAGAAGCTGAACAAGAAGGTGAAAACTATACAATTAAAATTGTAAATTTAAAAAAACGAACCGACAGAAGAGAGAAAATGGAAACAAAATTGACAAATGTACATATTAATAAATATGAATTTTTTGAAGCAATCGACGGAAAAGAATTAACGTCAACACCTGAATTACTTTCATTATTTAAAATGAACGACTTTAATTATAAAAAAGGAGTAATGGGTTGCGCTTTAAGTCATATATATTTATGGAATAATCTAATTAACGACAAAGATAATGACTTTTATGTAATTCTTGAAGATGACATTGCTTTTTGCAATAATTTTAAAAAGCACCTTAACTATGTTTGTAAATTATTTGTTGAACAAAAATTAGAACACTTGGCTTTGGGTGAATATCACTCCAATAAACAATTTCCTTCATTAAATTCAAATATTGAAGTATATTCTAAGGATTTATATAAAGAATGGAATCTCACTTTTGCTTATATTATTAGCAAAGATGCTGCTAAAAAAGCGATTGATTATATAAATAGTTGTTCAATAAAATGTGCTATCGATAATCCTCAAGCTTTTGGATATATACTAAAATATAGCAGTCTGAATCTAAAATTAGTTCACTGTGAAATAGTAAACGAATTTGGAAGCGACATTCAAAATCATAGTGATGATAATAATTTTATTGTTACTCCATCAGAAAATAAAGAAACACTTACTGTCTCTTTTTGCGATTGGTGGCAAAATGAATATTGTGGTGGAATATTTGATACTAATAATAATTTTTTTACCAATTTATTGAGAGAACACGGAGATAATTATGAAATAAAAATTGTTAATCCGAGTGAAAACCCTAATGTATTATTTTACAGTATTTTTGGTAACTCACATCAAACTTATACAGCTGGTAGAAAAGTGTTCTTTTCTGGAGAACCTTACGGACAAAGAGAAAATGCCGATTTCAATATAACATTTGATTCGAATTCTTATAAAAATACCCGTGTCCCTTTATGGTTATGTTATTTTAGTAATTCTTTACTCGATGAAAGCAGCAAAAGGAAAAATAATACAAATATTATTCCTAACAGAGAGAAATTTTGTTCCTTTGTTGCTACTGGACCAGGACTACAAAATAACCGACAAGAATTTGTGGAAAAATTGTCCACATATAAACAAGTAGATTGCGGAGGCAGCTTTTTAAATAATATAGGTTATAATGTACCTCTTGGATTAAATTGTTCTGGTAAAGTTGAACACAATAATAATTATAAATTTGCTATAGCTTTTGAAAGCACGATATATCCAGGTTATGTAACTGAAAAAATTTGCGATATTTTTAAATCCAATTGTATTCCTATTTATTGGGGTCATCCAGATATTGTTAAAGATTTTAATCCATGCTCATTTATAAATGCAAATGATTTTGCTAATTTTGATCAGCTTGTTGCTTACGTTATTAAAGTTGATAATGATGAAATGACGTATAAGTCTTTTTTTAAATCACCATTGTTGGCACCACAATGGTCAGATATTTTAACAGACCCAAATAAAACATTCTTTAAAAACTTGGCTGACAGAATAATTGGCAAGAATAAAAATTTATTTGATACTTTTAATACAAATCCTAAAGAAAAGTGGGTCATATACGGTACTGAATGGACATATCCATTATTAAAAGATTATATTGACAATCTAAATACACGATATAATATTACTTATGTTACAAATACAAATGAAATACATAGGATAAACCCTATTAAAATATTATGTGTAAATTCTATATTTGATAAAACTATATTTGATAATTTTAAAAATGTAGAAATAAGCATTTTAAATATTGACAGTTTATTTATACCTTGTTTTTTACATTATATTTTACACATGACAATTCTTTATCCTAATATCAAAATATATGATTACAGTATGAGTAATATTGATGTTTTAAATAAAAATAAATTTTTTAATACAACTTTTTTAGAATACGTTTGTTATAAAGATGAAAATTTGTATCTAAAAGAATTAAATAAACAACCTAAAATATATGATTTTGGAATAATAGCATATGAGTATGATAGAGATTTAAACACTTGTCCAAGAAGAAAATGTATTGTAGAAAAACTAAGAAATAATGGTTTTACAGTTAATATAGCTTCTGGGTTTGGTAGTGAAAGAGATATTGAATTAAGTAAATGTAAAATTATTTTAAATATCCATGGAAAATTTTCTTATATTGAAACTCGCACATTTGAACACTTAAGATGTAATAGATTATTGTATGCTGGTTTCAATATATTATCTGAATTATCTTATATTCATAAAGATTTTGTATTAGAACATCCAAATTTAAAATTTATAGCTTATGATGATTTTGAAAAAATAACAAGACAACAAATAGACAATTTTTATTTTGATAATATTGAATTAAATGTAGACTTAATTGAAGAATTTAATAGTGAACAATATAATTTTGAAAACAAAATATGTAAACAATACAACACTAAAAAATCAGTACAAGTATTTAATATTTGGCATAATAAATTATTTGATCATTGTTATAAAGATTTAGATGAATATTCGTTAAGTAAAATTATGATGTATGATGTTAATCCATCTTATCAAAAAATATATAATACTAATAAAAATTATAAAATTATAAAAGAGTATGAGTTTGAAAAATATGATAATTTACTACAAGCTACGAATTATTGCCAAACGTCTTGTTTATATCATATATATTTAAATGGTCAAATTTCTAAATATTTTAATCTACTTTATCATGAACATTATATTGGGTTTATACAATATGATATGGAACTTGATACCAATTTTATTCATGATATGGAAGAAAAAATTAACAGCACAAAAAATGATATATTCTTTTATAGTTTTATATTAGGTAGCAAAGTAGATGTAAAACATATATGTAATCCTTATGATAACTCGATTTTAGAAAAATACAATAATCATTTTAATACAAATCATTCATACGATACTATTATAAACCATAAAAGAGCCAAGTATTTTATATGTCTTCATACCTTTGTTGTTCCAACTATAACATATATGAAAATGATGAATTGGTATTGTTCAATTTCAGATTGGCTACACGTTAATTATATCAATGGTACCTATATTGAAAGCATGTCGGAAGTTACAGAAGAATTATTTGGATTATTTTTGTTATTACAGATTATAGAAAATGATAATATACAATTAGAAGAATTAAAATTAAAACATAACTGGCCTAACTTACATAATGAAACTTCATTTAATAATTACAAAGACCATTCGTATTATTTTCCTTTAAGCTCTATTATTAATAATAATTTAACAGATAAAAATTCATATCATAGTTATGTTGATGTATATGAAAATTTGTTTAAAAATAGACAATTATCTGTTAAAAATGTTCTTGAAATAGGTATTGAAAAAGGTATTGAAAGAGGTGGTTCGCTCAAATTATGGAATGATTACTTTGTTAATGCACAAATTTATGGATTAGATATTAATGATCCGCCACAATTCTTATCAAATCATAAAAGGATTATAACCAAAAAATGTGATGCGTATTCTTCTGATACGATACAATTCTTTTTAGATAACAATATTAAATTTGACATAATTATTGATGATGGACCTCACACATTAGAAAGTATGATATATATTATTAAAAATTACACACAATTACTAAATAATAATGGTATATTAATTATTGAAGACGTAAAGGCTATTGAGTGGTGTGAAGTATTATATAATAGTGTTGAGTCTTCTTTACAAAAATTTTCATATAATATTGATAGAAGGCATATCAAAGGCACTCTTGATGATATTCTATTTATAGTTGAAAACAAACAAATGACAGAAAAATATATAGAATTGAATATAGAAGAAATTACACAAGAAAGCATTATAAATGATAAAGATTTATGGATAATATATGCGTTTAACGGTCACAATTTTAAAATTATTGAAGATTATATTAACAGCTTAAAACAAAATTATAATGTTGTTTATACACAAGACATAAATTATGTATTATCAAGTAATCCTAAAAAAATTAGCTATATGATGTACATTAATGATGACAGAATACTTAATAAATTTAAAAATACTGATATTGAATTGAGTTTTTTTAATACAGAACCATTATCAATCTCTTATAACTTGGATTTATTGAAAGGGTATATAAATAAATATCCATTTTTAAAAATTTATGATTATAGCTTTTCAAATTTACAAATCATTTTACACAATAACATGTATTGTGAACTTATTGAATATAATTTTTATAAGGATGAAAATACTTTATTAATGAATTTGAATTTAATTGAAACCAAAATATATGACTTTGGAATCATAACCTATGGAAATACAGAAACCAATACTGTCGATAATTCCTTGTTTCATAAAAAGAAAGATGTTGTGAATGAACTTATTAGTAAAGGATTTAAAATTCATATTATTTCTGGTTGGGGAATAGAGAGAGATGTTGAATTAGCAAAGTGCAAAGTAATATTAAATATACATTCGATATTAGGAATAAACGGTCAAATGTACTATAGTAAGACATTTGAAAATATCAGATGTAATAGGTTATTGGACGCAGGGTTTAAAATACTATCAGAGGATTCAATTCATTGTAAAGAACTAAGTAGTAAGTATAGAGATAATCTGAAATTTATAAATTACGATGATTTTAAAAATATTGAATATTCAGAAGATTTTTGGGATAAAATTGATAATAAAAATAAAATAAAAAAATACTGCTTTATTCACAGCTGTAATATTGAAAATGCTGGTACATATCGTTTAGATTATTTAGTTGGTTCTTTAATTGAAACTGGAGCTATAAATATTTTTGATAAAATTTATATTAATAATACTGGGTTACCAATTGACAATAAATATGGAGAAAAATTTGAGGTGATAAATTGTTCTGAAAATACACAACTATTTGAAACACCTACTATAAATTTAATTAAGGACTTCTCTCAAAAAAACCCAAATTGTTACATTTTATATTTACATACTAAGGGTATTAGCTATTCAAATGAGGATGAAAAGATCAATGATTGGATAAATTATATGTTATATTTTTTAGTAACACAATATAAGCTTTGTATTTCTGTATTAGATAACAATTATGACACTGTTGGTTGTAATTACAGTAATGATTTAGATAAAGAGTGTTTTAAATATACTCATCCTTTTCCACCCCCACATTATAATGGTAACTTTTGGTGGGCTAATACTAATTATTTGTCTCATCTATCTAATTTACCAATGGATCAAATTGAAAGAAACGCACCCGAATTTTGGTTATTTAAAAATAATCCAAGTTTTTTTAACTTACATTCATCAAATGTTAACCATTATCATAGTATATATCCTAATAGTAGATATAGTTAATTTTTAGTGTTCAAATGTGTAAAAATAATAAATATTATTATTTATTTTAATAATATTTATTTTTGAGTTTTTAATGTCCAAATGTGTAAAATAATAAATACTATTATTTATTTTAATAATATTTATTTTAATAATATTTACTTTTCTTCATTTTTGTTTATATAAATAATCAAAACCATTATAATCTACGCCTTTTCCAATATATTCAAAATTACTATTTTCCAAATGTTTTTTTACATCTTCGAGCTTATCCCCCATATGAATATATTCAAAAGACAGATATTTTACTTTTATATTATCTAATTTTAAATCTAACACTATTTCACTATCTATTCCTTCAATATCTAAAGATAATAATTCAATTTCATCATTACCATTTCCAGTATGTTTATTCAAAAAATCATTTATGTGTATTGTAGGTACAGAAAAACTTTCAATTACATTATTATTACCACCATAATGATTTAAAACGTGCTGTTTTACAATAGAAGCCACTTGATAATTTGGACCATCATATAAAGAATAATAAAAATCTATATTCTTTAAATCTATATTCTCTGGAATAATTGCCAATTCATAAATAAAAACTTCTTTATAATCTTTCCAACATTCACGAAGAAATGGTATATTCACTGGATTAGGTTCAACTAAAATAATTTTTTTAATTCTACTTTTGGGTAATTTTTTTACAAATTCAGTAAATCCATCTCTATAATTTGCTCTTGAATCTTTATCACCAGCACCGGCACCTATTTGAATAAAAATACCACTACCACCATAATAATTATACACGTTTTCCATTATACAATTTATATTAATATTTTTTTATATTAAAATCTTGCAAAATAATTAATAAATTGAACAAAATAATCAAAATTATTAAAATTGTGAAATTCTCTAATGTAACAAAAATGCCCTTTACTAATTTTATTATTATAATCCTTTAAATGAAAATGAGTAACATGATCTTCACCATTTAAAAAAATTACTTTTGAAGGTTCATATGTTTTAGATATAATATCATAAAATTTGTAATAAATACTTGTTTGACTGTAAATAATTATATCATACTTTTTGCTAATTATGTCATCTTCAATAGTATTATCTAATGTATCATCTCTATAATTATCGTCTAATAATTTGGAATATGTGAATCCATTTCCATATAATGAAGTTGAATTACAACTCTTGTATATACTTGGTATTTTTGGATAATCATGACAACTATTTCCAAATAATGATTTTAATCCGTGTAATGTTAGACACTTTAAGTAATCCTCGTTTACATTTGGTGACAAAAATAAAATATTTTTAGGCTTATTATTATTAGATGTTTTAAGTATATAATTTGCTATGCTTTTGGTTGTAAGATATTCATTTGTATGATTTTTAAACTTGACAATTAGGTCAGTATATTTATTAATATACTCATAATTTGTTATAAAATCCCCTATATTTAAATTTTTAACTGTTTCATAAAGTTTATTTGATTCTTTTATTAGCTCTTTTGGATAAAAATGAATTATTTTTTCTGGACATTCATCTATATCACTAAAATATGGAATACAATTATTAGCTAATATTTCATAATGTCTCATTGTGTCCCATCCATTTCTTTTACAAGTCTGTGCAAAAAAAGATTTTCTTAAATCATTATAGTAGTCTTCTTCTTTATCATATTTATATGATTGACTTCTATCATTTAACGGCTTCACAAAAGCTTCAATTTTCGTCTTAATTGAAATATCAATATTTTTACATACTTTTTCTTCTGGAATTGAAAATGAAATAGGTAATAATTTTTGTTTATAATTTTCTATTTTTTTCAAAACAGTTAATCCATTATTATTTATGAAAATTTCATGTATTACCCAATCGTTATTATTATGTAAAAATTCATCTAACGCAGGCTTCAACCCTTTTGTTAATTCATCATGTGTATAATTTGTAATTTTTGACATTTTTTCTATATTCCAATTTAAACGAATACATTCCCCATAAATTTCATCTACTGTAGTATCGTGCATAATAATATATTTATTAGATATTTTACTGAACTTTTCTAATTCACGTTTTAATTGTCCATAAACGTGTAATGTATCTATAAATACTAAATCGACATTACCATCAACTTCTAAATCAAGGTCTGAACACCATTTATATTCTACTTGTAAGTTATATATATTTTTTGTATTACATAATAAATCATCAATATCACAAACTTCAATGTCATTTAATATTATTTTTTTTGGTATATTTGCTAGATCATTTTTATTATCAATCAGTCCAAGAACAAAAGCCCAACTACTTACACAACCTCTAACACCGCATTCTATTATACTATTACATTCTTTCGCATAATTATAAAGAGTAGGTAAATGTTCGTTTATATCTGAATATAAACTACATAAATGGCTAAATGTATTTTTAATATATTCATAATTATCATTGGTTTTATTTATATTTTTATTTATAACAAATACAATATCATCACCTCTATTTTTATTAGATCTTAAATCATATGATTGAATATATTTTTTTAAGTTTTCTGGTACTACTGATTTTAATTCATCAATCCAATCTATTGACTGAACATCCTCTATCATTAATATTCCATCTTCTGCAATTATTTGACTATATAATTTAATAAATTGTTTCATACTTTCTAATGTATGGGGTCCATCATCTAGCATCATATCAAATTTAATATTTTTATCTAAAAATGTTTTTTTGAAAAAATCCTCATCATAACCATTTGAATGTGTATAAAGCTTTATTCTATTATTATTTTTAATTTCATCTATTACTCTTTCTGGTCCTAATATATCTATTCCATATATATTAGCGTTAGTGAAATAATCATACCATAATTTAATACTTCCACCATTTTTATCTTGGAAATCACCTATACCAACTTCTAAAATATTTTTTGCTGTATTTTTTTTTGAACATAAAAGCTGTTGATATAAATCAAGATACAAATATCTTGTGTTTTTATCAGTATGTAAATTATTTACTAATTCTTTTAATGTTTTATTGGAATTAACTTCTTCAATTATATATTTTTTTTTCTCTATTTCAGTGTTATTTATATCATATATATCAATAAAAATATTTTTGTCAGCATCATTCCTTACATATAAAAAATAACTAAATGTCGACCCTTGTCTAATAGCAAAATTCCAATTTCCTATAAAATAATTATTACATTTCTCTCCTATTAATAAATCTACTATAGCATGCTGCTCTCTTCCTTCAAATATTTGCTTTTTTGTAAAATAAAATTCATAATCATTTTCCTTTAAAAAATTTACAACATTATTATTTAAGTCATATGATAAAACAAATATTATATCATTCTTTGAAAAATACTTTTTAATTAATTCAATATACTTATTTTGTAACTCTATATCATACTCTTCTTGTGTCATTTTATTATGACTAAGCATATGTCCCGTCATATCTTTTTCTACTCTCAAATGAATTACATTAGTTTTTTTATTTTGAAAATCTATATTTAAAATATTTGTATACTCATTATTTCTATCAATTAATAAAGCTATTTCATTATACTTTACAAATCTATTATTAAATTTTATATTTTTTAATAAATAATCAAATAATCCTCTGTCATTTATATAACAATTATCAATTTGCCCCCAATGTAAAATATTTGTCGGATTTTGTAAATCAAGAATAATGTCTTTATCTATATATTCTGAATATTCTTCTGTAACTTTATTACTATTTATCGTATAAGTTATATACAGTTTTTTTACTTGACCTGATAATGGATCTCCTTTTATATTGTTTAAAATTGTTCCAGCTGGAATACAAAATTTATTATTTTTGAAAAAAAGGTCTAATGATTCTTTTTTTATATCAAAAGTATTTTCATTTAAACCATAAATAATACTATCAATGTTAAATGATAAATTATTTCTATCAAAAACAGTAATATCATATTTTTTCAATAAAATATTTAAATGATGTATATCTATTATTTCACTTATTCCACAAAATTTATGTGTCATAGGTTCTAATCTAAAATTATTTATAACTAAATTTTTTCTTTTATTATTTATACAGTCAATAATCCCATATACTATAAAAAATATTTCATTTGTAAATCCAGTTCCGAACAATGAAGGTTCTAAAAAAAGTGTTTTAGACATTATGTTATTTTTAGTTTTTTATTTTTAAATATAAATATTAATATTAATTATTAATTTTTATTTGTTTATTTAATATTAAATAGAAATTGTATGACTAATTATGTCTATTGGAAAATATACTTACGGAACTCATAATTTAAATATTTACTATTCTAATAGTGGAGCAAAATTAATTATTGGTAATTTTTGTTCAATTGCCGGAGATGTAAATATATATTTGGGAGGTAATCATAGGACTGATTGGGTAACTACGTATCCCTTTGGTCATATTAACCAACATAAATTTAATAATTTTAATGGTAAAGGTCATCCAGCAACAAAAGGTGATGTTATTATTGGAAATGATGTTTGGATTGCACAAAATGTAACTATTATGTCTGGTGTTACAATTGGCGATGGCGCTATAATAGCTAATAATAGTCACGTAGTTAAAAATGTTGAACCATATAGTATTGTTGGTGGTAACCCTGCTAAATTAATTAAATATCGGTTTACAACAGAACAAATCAAAAAATTATTAGAAATTAAATGGTGGGATTGGGATGATGAAAAAATTAATAAATTTACTCCTTTATTATGTAACGAAGACATTGATAATTTCATTAATGCTGTTGTTTGAATATAATATATTACAATTTAACTGTATTATATTATAAGTTTATTTACTATCTCTCTGTTGAAAAAAAGAACACTTGAAATAGTCGTCCGTTTTCTTTTGAATCTCCGAAGTAGTCCATTGACATATGAAATCTCTTTGAATTAAATAAAATAAGCCTATTAAATATATTTCCAACTTTATCAACTGGTTGCCATTTGGTTAAATCTTGACTGAATTTATCTGTTTCTGTTTTATTATCTAAAATTTTTTGATCCTTTTCACAAAATGTACCATCATTAAATTTATAAAATCCAGTTCCAGAGCTTAACGGCGCATTTGGTGTCATATATAATACACCAGCCCAATTATTGAATCCATCTATATGTATCCAAGAACGGTCGCGACTTGTAGTATACTGAAATGCGCCATTGTAAATATTATTGTTATCTTTATTGGTTTCATCTGGCATTGGAAATTCGGTTATTTTACCGGCAAACGGCGTAATATATTCCTGGATAATATCTTTTAAATGTTGATTCGCATATGATATAGTCCTTTGTCCTGGATAATTACCACGAACTTTAAAATCTTGGGTTAAAATATAGTTTCTTGTTTCATACGCATTTTCATAAAAATTATCTATAACTATTAGACCACAACTCGGTTTCCGTGTTTTAAAATCTTCAAATAATTTTTTATATTTTGTTTGTCTTTTTATTTCCTTTTCCATTTCATTTCCAAAATTATTATTATTATTATTATTATCGATAATATCTCTTTTATTTTTAATTACCTTTTCATTAAAATCTTCATCTATTTCTGATATTTTTGTAAATATTGGAATATACATTTTATCACCTTTAGCATAAACACAATTCTCGGGTATATCAATTTTATATTCAATACATTCAACATTAATACAATTTATGTTTTTATATAATTTTGAACAATCTACTCCAGAATATATACTCATTCTTGAACCTATTTTTGTATGGGATTTTAATGCTTTATGTATAAAGTCTGTGCCTCTATCATTCATTATCATTTTATTTGCGTCTAAGCAATAATCGTCAAAATAAATACAATCATATATTTCAGTAGTTGATAATACATCTTCCCATCTACCTTTTATTAAATTTATTTTTAATTCCGGTCTTAAAACAAGTTGTTCACTTTTAAATTTGTCAAACTGTTCCCAAACTATAGGCATACA
>Ga0164293_10001479_pt1 | contig 19605 bp, 20 predicted proteins | sample GEODES118metaG_FD_111487 | JGI IMG/M metagenome (GOLD analysis project Ga0164293, IMG submission 111487) | Eutrophic lake water microbial communities from Lake Mendota, Wisconsin, USA - GEODES118 metaG | ecosystem: Environmental > Aquatic > Freshwater > Lake | place: USA: Lake Mendota...
CAGGAGATCGACGAGCTCAAAGCCTGGCGATCCCAGAACCAGGTCACCAGCATCAACCAGTTCGCCGACGTACGCCCCACCGATTGGGCCTACCAGGCCCTCAGCAATCTGGTGGAAAAGTATGGCTGTGTGGCGGGTTATCCCAACGGCACCTACAAGGGCGGCCAGGCCATGACCCGCTATGAAGCGGCGGCCCTGCTCAACGCCTGCCTCGATCGCGTCACCGAGGTGACCGACGAGCTGCAGCGCCTCATGGACGAGTTCAAGACCGAGCTCGCCACCCTGCGCGGCCGCGTCGATGGTCTTGAAAAGAAGGTGGGCGTGCTGGAGGCCCAGCAGTTCTCCACCACCACCAAGCTCCGCGGTGAGGCCAACTTCATCCTCGGCGGCGTGCCCGATTACGACAGCATCGCCAACGGCAGCCAGGACCGCACCACCTTCAACTACGACCTCCGCCTCAACCTCGACACCAGCTTCACGGGCAAAGACCTGCTCAAAACCCGCCTCCGTTCAGCCAACTTCACCGCCGCCAGCCCCTTCAACGACGGCAACAGTCTGTTCAAGCTCGACAAGGCTTCCAGCACCAATGCCGGCACCGGCGGCGCCGGCGGCCTCGACGCGGTGATCATCGACCGCCTCTACTACCAGTTCCCGGTGGGCAAGAGCTTCACCCTCACCGCCGGTGGGCTGGTGCGCAACACCGAGATCCTCGCTTTCATCCCCACCGCCTATCGCTCCCAGCTGCTCGACTTCTTCACCACGGCTGGCAGCCCCGGCGTCTACAACAAGGCCACCGGCCAGGGCTTTGGTGCTGTCTGGAAGCAGGACGTGGCCAAGGGCCAAGGCTTCTTCAACGCCTCCCTCAACTTCATCGCCCAAGACGGTGAAATCGCCAACGAGGGCCTCTTCGACAGCGACGGCAGCCTCAACACCACAGCCCAGCTCGGCTACAAAGCGCCCAACTGGGGCGCCGCCATCGCCTACCGCAACGGCACCTTCGGCACCCGCACCATCAACGCCAATGGCAGCGCCTACAGCAGCCTCACCGGCAACCAGAGTTCCAACAGCTTCTCGGTGGCCGGTTACTGGCAACCGCTCGACACCGGCCTGATCCCCTCGATCTCTGCCGGCTACGGCTTCACCGACATCAGCGGCACAGGCGCTGCTGCCAATTCCCAGTCGTGGTATGTGGGCCTGCAGTGGGACGACGCCTTCGCCAAGGGCAACGCCGCCGGCATCGCCATCGGCCAGAACCCCAGCGCAGGCACGGGCATTGACGATCCCCTCTCCCTGGAGCTCTTCTACAAGTTCCAGGTGACCGACAACATCTCGATCACTCCCGGGCTCTTCTACATCACCGACAGCTCCAACCAGGTGGGCAACCAGGACCTCTGGGGCGGCGTCATCCAAACCCAGTTCCGCTTCTGATCGCGGCCTGACCCAACCGGCGTAGCAATTGCTACGCCGGTTCCTCGCATTGATCACGGGGAGTCGCCGTCGCCATCCGACAGGATTCCGACACGCCCCGATCCCGAACTGCACCGACTCGTTGTTATGCGTTTCACCACCACGGCCATCGCCACCGCAGCTCTGGCCGCCACCACCCTGGCTGGCTTCATCGGTACGGCATCGCTGGCCCAGAACCGCACCAAGGAAGTGAATGTCTATTCGGGCCGCCACTACAACACCGACAAACAGCTCTACGCCGAATTCACCCGCCGGACCGGCATCAAGGTGAATCTCCTGGAGGGAAAGGACGATGAGCTGATCCAGCGCCTCAAGAGCGAGGGCAGCAACAGCAAGGCCGACCTGCTGGTACTGGTGGATGCGGCCCGGCTGTACCGAGCCCAGCAGGACAACCTGTTCCGGCCGATCCAGTCGGCGGAACTCAACAAGGACGTGCCGGCGAACCTGCGCGATCCCGGCGGCCGCTGGTTCTCCCTGACACGCCGCGCCAGACCGGTGATGGTGAACACGGCCCTGGTGAACCCCAAGCTGATTCGCACCTACGCCGATCTCACCCGACCTGAGCTCAAAGGCAAGCTCTGCCTGCGCAATCGCGCCAGCGTCTACAACCAGTCGCTGGTGGCCGATGAGCTGGTGCGCCGCGGTGCCGCGGCCACCCGCCAATGGGTGGCCGGCGTGGTGGCCAACCGCAAGGGAGCCTTCTACACCTCCGACACCACGATGGTGCGTGCTGTGGGGCAGGGCGAGTGCGGCGCCACGATCGCCAACCAGTACTACCTGGCCCGCTTGCTGAGCGGCGACAACACCGCCGACCGCAACGTCGCCAGGAAGGTGCGCGTGGTGTGGCCCAATCCCACCCACGTGAACGTGACCGCCGGCGGGGTGACCCGCAGCTCCCGCAATCCTGAGGGGGCCCGCCGCCTGCTCGAATTCCTGGCCTCGCCCTCGTCCGGCGAGGGTTACGCGGCCGCCAACAACGAGTATCCGCTGAAGGGGTGGGGCAACAACGCCACCCTCAAGGCCTTCGGCACCTTCAAGGCCTCGCCGGTGTCAATGGAGCAACTGGGTCGGCGCAACCGCGAGGCGGTGCAACTGATGACGCAGGCTGGCTGGGAATAGCGTCGGCAATTCCTTGACGGCTTCTGGCAGCACCGCCGATCTGACCTCGAGCCCGGTTCGCTCCAGCAGCAGAACCGGGCTGCTTCTCGTGGTTGGCGTGGTAAGTCTGCTGGCTCTGCTGCCCCTGATCACCCTGTTCAGGGAAGCGCTGTTCAGCGGCAGCGACCAGCCGCTCAGCCTCGGGTTTGATGGCGCCAGCCAGGTGAAGGGCACCCTTCTGTTGGTGGCTGGCGAAGGGATCCTGGGCGCCGTGGTGGGCACCGCCATCGGCTGGCTCACGGCGGTGTGCCGCTTTCCTGGACGACGCTGGCTGCGGATTGCCCAGCTGTTGCCGATGGCCTTTCCCGCCTATCTGCTGGCGGCGAGCCTGATCGATTGGGGCAGCTACCGGGGGCTGCGCATTCATGGTCTGGGTTGGGCCGTGCTGCTGCTGAGCGTGGCCAACTACTCCTATGTGTTTCTGCTGAGCACCGAGAGTTTTTCAGTGAGCGGCCGCCGCCTGCTGGAGGCCAGCCGCAGCCTGGGCGTGGGCCCCTGGGCCAGCTTCTTTCGGGTGGCCCTGCCGCTTGCTCTGCCTTCGATCGGCGCCGGGGTGGCGCTCAGCGCCATGGAGGTGGTGAATGAGCTCGGCGCCGTGCGTCTCCTGGGTGTGCCCAGCCTCTCCGCCGGCATCCTCGATCGCTGGCAGGTGGATGGCGATCCCCAGGGAGCCGCGCTGCTGGCACTGGTGGCCCTGGCCATCGTGGCGGTGCTGATCGTGAGCGAGCGCCTGCTGCGACGCCGCAGCCGGCGCTGGAATCTGGAAGGCGAGAGTCTCACCGACCACCACTGGTCTCTGGCCGGCTGGCGGGCCTTCCTGGCCCAGTTGATCTGCGCGCTGCCACCACTGGCAGCCGTGAGCATTCCACTGCTCTGGATCCAGCAGGGTTGGCAGAGCCTGGGGGGTGAATCTCTCGCCGAACTCAGCCAGCTCGCCGGCCGCAGCCTGGGCCTGGCCTTCGCCGCCACCGGCGTCACTTGCCTGGGGGCCTTGCTCCTGGCTATCTGCCACCGGTGGATTCCGCGGCCGTGGGTGCGCCAGCTCACCTTCCTGGCGGGCCTGGGCTATGCCATTCCCGGCAGCGTGCTGGCCCTGGGGTTGATGGTGTTTGGCGGCCCCTGGATGCTCAGCCCCGTGCTGCTGCTGCTCTGGGGCTACGGCGACCGCTTCATGGCCGTGTCGAAGCAGGGCCTCGACGCGGCGTTGGAGCGCATCCCTCCGAGCATCGATGAAACCGCCACAAGCCTGGGCTGCGACTGGCTCTCCGTGCTCAAGCGCGTGCACCTGCCGCTGCTGCGTGGTCCGCTGCTGGTGGGGGCCTTGCTGGTGTTCGTGGATGTGGTGAAGGAGCTGCCGATCACCCTGGCGCTGCGGCCCTTCGATTTCGATACCCTGGCGGTACGGGTGTTCCAGTACGCCAGCGACGAGCGAGTGGGCGCCGCCATGGCCCCGGCCGTGCTGATCATGCTGTTTGGGCTGGCCGCCTCGCTGGCCCTGATTCCCAGCCTGGAGCGACGCGGCTAGTCGCGGGCCTTAGTCGCGCCCACAGCGACACTTGCCGCCCTTCCACTTGGAGCACTTGCTCTGCTTGCAGCCCTTCTTCTTCTCCACCTGCAGGGAGCCGGGCCGCAGGCGCCCAGCAGCCTGGGCAGCGGAGTCGTCGATCGGGCCGAGGGGCTTGGCCATGGGAGCAGCGCCGCTAGCGCCTGAAACCTGGATCCAGCTTATTGCGATCGATTCTCTTTTGCTCCACTCAGGCACCCCGCAGCCGGGGTGGTTACCGCCCCCTGTGCCATCGGTCACACGCCTGGCCGGCGGCGGCGATGCGGTGCACCGCCGCCGTGCTGGCTAGCTTTCGGGTAGCAACGTGAGCTCCCCCATGGTGCAGTCACCCTTCCAGACCGGTGCCGGCCCCCGTGTGGCCACCGGCCCTGCCGGCCGCGCCATGGCCCAGCCACTGGAGCCCGACCTGCTGGAGGGCCTGCAGCACCACCTCACCATGGAGCGCCAGGCCAGCGCCACCTACTGGGCCCTGGCCATGTGGTTCGCAGAACGGGAACTGCGCGGCTTCGCCAAATTCCTCAACCAGGAGGCCGCCGATGAACAGCACCATGCAGGCCTCTTCGCCGACTACCTGATCGCCCGCGGCCAGAGCGTGGCCCTCGAACCCCTCATCGCGCCGCGCCAGCAGTGGAACGACGCCGAGGAGATCTTCGCGGCAGTGTTCCAGATGGAGGCCGATGTGACCACCTCGCTGCAGCAGCTCTACGCCCTGGCGGAGCGCTCCGGCGATGTGCGCACCACCGTGTTTCTCGATCCGATCGTGCAGGGCCAGATCGACGCGGAGAATCAGGCCGCCCACCTGCTGGGCCGCATCCGCTTTGCCCAGGGCAATCCCGCCGCCCTGCTGGTGATCGACGGCGAACTGAGCGAGGGCCACAGCGAACCTGCTTCGCTGGCCTAGCCGCAGACCAGCGGCCGCCGGGTGAGCTCCTCCAGAAAGTCGAGGCTGAGGCCGTCCTGCACCTGCAGACGGCGCCGCAGCAGGCCGGCCACCCGCTGCAGCTCCTCGCGCCGCCCCCCCAGCTGGCGCAGCTCCTGACGCAACCGCTCAAACAACTGCGGATCCTGGCAGCGCTCCAGACCCGCCACCACCTGGCCCGCCCGACGACGCAGCCGGTCCATCTCCCAGCACAGATTGGACACCAGGCTCTCGCCCGACAGGCCTACCCCGGCAGTGATCGGGTCCATCAGGCGGCGGTCAGCAGGGGGGCGGTGTCGACCAAGGCCGGGGCCAGGCGCATGCTGGTTTCACCGGCCGGAGCCTCGATCAACTGGGCCTGGCGGATTCTGGAAATCAGCCGGGTGGTGGTGACCCGGGTGGTGCCGATCAGCTCGCCGATGCGCTCGTGGGTGAGCCGGAAGGGCAGGTCGCACCAATTGCCACAACGCCGGCCCAGGCGCACCACCAGCAGACCCAGCAGGGCGTGCAGCCGCTGCTCGGCGCTGCCCAGATGACGGATCCGCAGCAGCTGCAGGGTCCACTCATTCACCGGATCAAAGCCCTCGCCGGCCCTGGGCTGGGCATCGCTACGGAAACAGAGGGGCGTGAGCGCTTCGACGCACACCCCCTCACTGCAGAGCCGGTCGGTGCGTAGCTGGTCACCGGCCTGCAGGAACGCCAGGGTCATCCCCTCGGTTTCCTCACAGGGGCAGTAAACGCGGGCCACACCGTCGAGCACCTCGATGCAGGTGCCCTGGGGCCGCAGGGCCGGATCCAGCAGCACGGTGTGACCCACCGGCAGGCGCACGGCCGCGGTGGGCGCATCTGGCAGGAAGCGGAAACTCATGGCCGCCGCAGAGGGCTTATTGCGAATGACTCGCAACCTAAACAACAACCCCGTCCTTTTGCAAGCGATTCTCAATAACAAGTGACTGTTGCGAGGGATGAACCGGGTCGTGTCGCTGCCCGGATGACGCCAACGCGACAGGGGCGACATCGGCCGCCCCAAGGCGCACGGCGATGCTGCAACCGGGATTTCGTTTGCGCAAATCCTGCAGCAGATGCGCTTTCAATCAAGTGAAACTACATGGGCTAACTTCGGCACGAAGCCCCTGCATGTTGTGTCGCTCTCAGTAACAAAGAGGCTGCCAACTGCGGGTTTTCTGAGCACCATGAATCTGGTGACTCCCCCCGTTGCAGGAGATCGATCATTCATGCGGATTCCCAGCACCTCTCTGCCTTGTCTGGGCCTGGCCGCCCTGGCGGCACTCGCCATCAGCGCCGGACCGGCCCCAGCCCAGACCAAAAGCGACAGCACAACCCTTTACACGCTCAACACACAGTGCAGCCTCAAGGGTGGCCAGCCCCAGGCCTGCATGGTTGAGGCCATCCAGGAGGGCGACACCACCCTCTACCGCCACAAGATCGGCACAGCGGTTGAAACCGTGCGGATCACCGACAACCCCGTGCGGATGAGCATCTGGAATGCCAACACCAAGAGCTGGCAGAACCTGAGCAGCGCTGGCGCCCGCTTCTCCACCAACACGATCTGCTTCAACGGCCGCGATCTCTGCGTGGTGAATGCCAACTACCTCAACAGCGTGCGTGAGGAGCGCCCCGACGCCACCGCCGGCCGCGACCTGTTGCAGGTGCGCTTTGACAGCACAGGCCGCGTGAACCTCACCTGCTACGACGACGGTTGCAAGGAGGTGCGCTGATGAAGCGATCCCTCTCCCTCTTTGCCCTACTGGTGAGCGGAGCCCTGGCCCTGCCGGCCGGGATCACACCAGCCATGGCACTGGGCAGCAGCCCTAACGACGCCCAACTGATCGCCCGGGGCGGTGGTGGTGGCGGCCGATCCGGTGGTGGCCGATCCGGTGGTGGTGGTGGCCGCATCGGCGGCGGCAGTGGTGGTGGCAGCCGCGCCAGCCGTCCTGCCGGCGGCAGCAGCGGCTTCAAGAATGCCGGCTCTGGCCTCAACAGCGGCTCCCGCAAACCCACCGGTGGCTGGAGCAGCAAGAGCAAGAGCAGCGGCGGCCCATCGCTCGATCGGGCCAAGGGCGACCGGGCCAAGAGTTCCGATCGTCAGCTCGCCAACCGCGATGGCGCCGGCAGCTCCGGCCTGCGCAGCGGTGATCGGCAGACCGACCGCAGCGACCGGATCTCCTCGCGCTCCGATGCCCGCGGCGACCGCCTCGATCAGCGCGGCGATGTGCGCAGCGATCGCATCAGCAACCGCACCGATCGGATCGACTCCCGCTCGGATGTGCGCAGCGACCGGATCGATGCCCGCACCGACCGCATGGATCGGCGCTGGGACAGCTTCGACAACCGCTGGGACAACTATCCAGGCTGGGCCCGACCAGGCTGGGGCTATGCCCGCCCCTGGAACTACGGCTGGTATGGCGGCTGGGCCACACCCACGTGGGGCTGGTGGGGAGCTCGCGCGGCAGCCTGGGGCGTTGGCACCCTGGCCACTGCCGCGGTGATCAACGAGGCCGTGGATGATGCGGTCAACGACCACGTGTCGTACATCGCCGTGCCCAACAGCAACTACGGCCTGCTCTACGGCACCGTGGCACCGGTCGGCTCCGATGGCGTCAGCTTCGAAGTGATCGCCGATGGCTCCTCGATCACCATGAGCGCCGATTGCCGTCAGGGCACCCTCAACGGCCGCGATCCCAACACAGCCGCCGAGGCCGAATTGCTCAACGCCGCCTGCCAGGTGGCCTACGGCTCCACCTAGGCCGTCAGGGCGGCCGATCAGCGGCGCGCACCCGGACTGTCAAGCCTGCTGGAGCTCCAGCAGGCTTTTTTTCGTGCCTGCTTTGAGTGCCTGCTTTGAGTGCCGGATCGTCCGAACGATCATCCCCCCTGGAGCAGCTGGATCACTCCATAGCCCCCTCGCCAGAAGAACAACCGGCGCATGGCATTCAGAGATTCCTTCAGTAAAGTCATGTCCAAACCAGAAGCATCACCGGCAAGACGAAATGGCAATGCGCTTTATGCAAAGTCTTGCACCTGTTCTAGGATTTTCCTTATGCATTGCGGCCGCCAGCACAGGGCCTGCCGTGGCACAGGAATCGCCACCTGAAGCGGCGAATGAAATCCACGGCGCGGCCAGCAGCGATCGCCACGGTGATGACAACGTCAACGCCAACGTTGATGTCAACGGCGACTTCAACCACGAGGCACAGCAGCAGAAGGATGCCCCGCCGGCCAATCCGACGGCCCAGCCCCAGGACGACCTGTGGCGCGGAACGGTGGAGCTCTACGGACCGCTGCCCTTCAGGCTCGACACCACCACCACGATCAATGGCCGTACCACCGAAGCCGAGCTCAACCTGGGCCAGATCCTCGACAACCTCAAGTGGACCTCCTCCCTGCGGGCCAGCCTGGAAAAAGGGCGTTGGGGACTGCTCACCGACCTGAGCTACACCAAACTCGGCCAGGAGAATGCCGCCACCACCCCGGGTGGGTTGCTCACCGGCCGGGCCCAGGTGGATGCTGCCCAGGGGATTTACGACCTGGCCGTGCGCTATCGCTTTGGCGATCCCGAGGCCGCCGTGGGCAAACCCGGTCAATTCAGCGTGATCCCCTATGCCGGTGTGCGGGTGATTGATGCCAATCTCAATGTGGATGTTCAAGTGATCGGACCGAACCGACTCTTTGAACGCCAGGGCAGCTTTGGTCGCACCTGGGCCCAACCGCTGCTAGGCACTCAGGCCACCGTTTTTCTCTCACCGCGCCTGCGCGCATTTGCCCGGGCCGACATCGGCGGCTTCGGCATCAGCGGCTCCAACGATCTTTCCGGCAACGCCCAGGTGGGCCTTGGCTACGCCATTGGCAACAACACCGACCTCAACCTGTCGTGGCGCTATTTCGGGATTGATTACAACAATGGTGAAAGTCCTGACAGCGGCTTCACCAGCTACCAGAATGGGCTCGAAATCGGCCTGAAGTTTTTCTTCTGATTCATGACTCGTCGCTCCTCCTTCCTTTCCGACTTCAAAGCCTTCATCAACCAAGGCAACGTTGTCGATCTCGCCGTCGCCGTGGTGATCGCCGGCGCCTTCGGAAAAGTTGTTGATGCCATTGTCAGCTTGGTGATGACATCCCTGCTGGCCCCGGCGCTCAAGGCTGCGAATGTGGCAGCGATCAGTGCCTGGCCCGCCGGCGCCGTGATCGTGGCCCTGATCAACTTCCTGGTGATCGCCTTCGTGGTGTACCTGATCGTGCGCAGCATCGAGGCCATGAAGCGCGGTGAAAAGGCCGTGGCAGCCCCGGATCCGCAGGCCCAGCTGGCCTCCGCCGCCACCCGGCTGGCCGAAGCCCTCGATCGCCGCCAACTCTGAGCCTGAGAGCTCAGGGAGCTGGCGGGTGAGCCGGATGGATCACCCGCCACTCCCGGGCCATGTCCACCACGGTCCAGCCCTCGCGGCGGGCCTGATCCAAGGCCAGATTGAGCCGACCGATCGCTGAAAGTCGGTCGTAGGCCCACTCCCGGCGGCTGTCGGTGTGGTGCACCAACAGGGCAAACCGGGGAGCCCCTCCCGCCATCGTCCAGGTGAGCATCTGCCTGTCGCCATCCGAATTACCGAAGGCGGCCAGTGGCCTGCGCCCGATGATCTGCTCGATCGCCACCGGCTTCTCCGGCCCATCCACGAGGGCCTCGATTTCCGGCTGTCTCTCCAGCAGCGGGCCCACTGGGGTTTCGCGATAGGTGAGCTTGAGACGCGTGCCGATCACCTGCTCGGGTGGCACGCCATACACCGCCTGGCTCCAGGGGCGCATAAAGGCGACATCGCCTCCCGAGACGATGTACGTGCGAAACCCATTGGCACGCAGATAGGCGAGCAGCTCCAGCATCGGCTGAAACACCATGGCCGTGTAGGGCTCGCCGGTGCTGGGGTGGCGGGCCGTGGCGATCCAGCGGCGCACCTCCACCTGAAATGCCTCCGTGCTCATGCCAGAAGAGCTGGCCAGCAGCAGGGCGGCTAGTGCGGCTGGTCCCTGGCGCAGCAGGCTCGCCACATCCCCACGCAGGGCAGAGGCATAGGGCTCCTGATGGCTCCAGCCTGGATGGTGAGGAGCAAGCTGGCGCACCCGGTCGATGCAGAACAGGAAGGGGATGTAGAGCGGCTGCTCACTCCAGAGCGTGCCGTCGTTGTCGAACACGGCAATGCGCTCGTCCGGCGGAACGGCCTGGGCCCGCTCCACGAACTGCAGAATGGCCCGCTTGCTCGAACCCTCCAGCCACGACGGCAGGGGATCGACCGGAGGCTGCGCTGTTGCACCCAGCGGAGCCAACCCGAAGGCCAGTCCCAGTCCAAGGCCGGCCAGGGCTCCAGGCACGCGCCGGGCGAGGGACGGCCCCATGCTCATCACGCCTCCCGCACGATGCAGCGGAAGCCCATGTGGCAGGTGGAGGTGTCGATCCCCTGGGCCATGCGCGCCGCCGGACGGTAGCGGCGGCAGTAGCTGGGGGCACAGAGAAATGAGCCCCCCTTCACCACCTTGCGCGGCACAGCCCCGTGCTGGGAGCTGGGATCGATGCTGGCCTCCCGAGCGCCGCCACAGCAGGTCGACGCAGTATGGGACCCGTACCAGCTGTCGGTCCACTCCCACACGTTGCCGATCATGTCGACCAGGCCGTAGCCGTTGGCAGGGAAGACCCCCACCGGCGAGGTGCGCTCGTAGCCATCAAGCCGGCTGTTGTGGTGCGGGAAGTCGCCCTGGAAGGTGTTGGCCACGGGCACACCGCCGGGATGGAGCTCACTGCCCCAGGCGAATTCACAGCCCTCACGACCGCCCCAGGCGGCCCGCTCCCATTCCCGCTCCGAAGGCAATTGCTTGCCGATCCAGCTGGCGTAGGCCTCCGCGTCGGCGTGGGCGACATGCACCACCGGGTGCTGCTCACGGCCCTTGATCGAACTGCCGGGGCCCTCGGGATGGCGCCAGTCGGCGCCGGCGATGTACTGCCACCAGCGGTAGTGGTCGGCCTGCAGCATCGGCCCCGATGGCGGCAGGAACACGATCGAGGCGGGCTGCAGCTGCTCCGGCTGCGCGCCGGGGTAGAGCTCCGGATCAGCGGGCCGTTCGGCCACGGTGCGGTAGCCGGTGGCCTTCACGAACTTCAGAAACTGGGCATTGGTCACAGGAGCGCGATCGATCCAGAAGCCCGCCACCTCCACCCGTTGAGCCGGGGCCTCCTCCGGATAGTGGTGGTCGGAGCCCATCACGAAAGAGCCCCCCGGAATCCACACCATGCCGGCGGCCGGCGGTCGTCCAGGGGGCTTGGGCATCGATCGGGTCAATCAGGCTGGATCGCTCAGGGATCGATCATGCGGCGCCGCTGGCGGCCTGCTCCAGTTTCTCCATCACCCGCTCCAGCGAGAAGCTGGCGGCCTTTTGGCGCGGCGGGTAGTCGACGAAGGTCTTGAGGAACTCGCCCACGAAGGTCTGGGCGGGCACGAGCATGAACACGTGATCGAACATCCAGTCCCAGTAGGTATTGGAGGTGATGTCGGCCCGCTCGTAGGGGTCGGTGAGCAGGTTGAAGATCTTGGGCACCCGCAGCTCCACAAAGGGCTCGGCCCAGATCTGACAGGTGCCCTGCTCACGCTGCTCCTTGAACACGAACTTCCAGTTGTCGTAGCGCAGGCCCACCAGGTCGCCGTCGTCGGAGAAGTAGAAGAACTCCTTGCGGGGGCTCTTGTACGTTTTGCCCGTCCAGTAGTCGAGCATGTTGTAGCCATCCAGGTGGATGCGGAAGGTCTTGTTCCCCACCTGATAGCCCGTCAGGAGCTTCTGCTTGATCTCGGGCTCGCCGGCTGCCGCCAGCAGGGTGGGCAACCAGTCGAGATGGCTGCAGAGGCCGGTGATGTTGGTACCCGCGGGGATCTTGCCGGGCCAGCGCACGAGGGCGGGCACCCGGAAGGCCCCCTCCCAGTTGGTGTTCTTTTCGCTGCGGAAGGGGGTCATGCCGGCATCGGGCCAGCTGTTCATGTGGGGCCCGTTATCGGTGCCGTACATCACGATGGTGTCGTCGGTGACGCCCAGCTCATCGAGCAGGTTGAGCATCTCACCGATGCACTCGTCGTGATAGATCATCACGTCGTGGTATTCCGACTGCCAGCGTCCGCTACGGCCCACGTCCTGCGGCCTGGCGTAGGTGCGGAAGTGCATATGGGTGGTGTTGAACCACACAAAGAAGGGTTCACCGGAGGCCACCGCATCGCGGATGAAGCGCTTGGCTTCCACCATGAATTCGTCGTCGGCCGTTTCCATCCGCTTACGGGTGAGCGGGCCGGTGCTTTCGATGCGCTGGGTGCCGTCGCCATTGGCCCAGCAGTGCAGCACACCGCGGGGGGCGAAGCGCTTGCGGAAGTTGGGGAACTCCGGATCATCCTCCTTGGGGTAATCGCGCAGCTCGGGCTCTTCTTCGGCATTGAGGTGATAAAGGTTGCCGAAGAACTCATCGAACCCGTGCATCGTGGGCAGGTGTTCGTCGCGGTCGCCGAAGTGGTTCTTGCCGAACTGGCCCGTGCGGTAGCCCTGGGGCTTGAGCAATTCGGCAATGGTGGGATCCTCAGCGCGGAAGCCCAGCTCGGCGCCGGGCAGACCCACCTTGGAGAGGCCGGTGCGATACACGCTCTGGCCGGTGATAAAGGCGGCGCGGCCGGCGGTGCAGCTCTGTTCGGCGTAGTAGTGGATGAACTTGGCGCCTTCCTTGGCTACCCGGTCGATGTTGGGGGTCTGATACCCCATCAGGCCATGGCTATAGCAGCTGAGATTGCTCTGGCCGATGTCATCGCCCCAGAGGATGAGAATGTTGGGCTTGCCGTTGGGCATGGGTGAGGCTGAAAGCACGGTTCACTCCATGCTGACCAGTCCTCACCTAGTTGACAGCCAGCTGCAGCCAGTCTTTACCGAATTGACGTTGCGCATGCTGCCAACTTCAGCGCAAGCGCTTCAGCAGCAGCGTGGACACCAACACGGTGATCAGCACATAGAGCAACACCCCCAATTTCACACCAGGAAGTTGCGGCGCATAGGTGCTGGCTAGCAACAGTGCCAGGCCAGGGTTGCGCATCGAGGTGACCAGGGCGGTGGTGATCCTCCGCTCGCGCCCCTCGCCCGCCGCGCCATAGCCAAGCGCCAGGCTGAGCGCCACCAGCAGGGCCATCAGCGCCAGCGCCGCCAGGTTGCCAGCACCGAAATTGAGCAGCAAGGGAGCGGTTTTGGCCAGCACGGCCACCACCAGCAGGAGCAGCAGACCGTTGGCGAGCCGATCGATCGGTATGAGCAGGCGCTCAACGGCTGCCGGGAAACTGCGGCGCAGCACCACCCCCAGCAGCAGGGGCAGCAACTGCACCTTGCCCACCTGCACGGCCACGTGGCGGGGCAGCACGTCCCAGCCATCCACGCCAAACACCCACTCGCCCAAATCGGCCAACAGGGGCACGGTGACGATGGCGGCCAGGGCGGCTCCCACCTGCAGCAACCCTGCCAGGGCATTGTCGCCGCCGCTCTTGCCGGCCTTGCGCAGGATCAGCGGGGCACTCGGGCAGGCTGCCATCAGGGCGATGGCATGGCGGGCCTCCACCGAGAGGGTGCGGGCAGGGGGCGTGCTCAACAGGGCAAAGCCGATCAATGGCACCAGCAGGCAGGTGGCCACCTCGGCCCGCAGCAGCAGGGGCCAGTGCCGGCGCCATTGCGCCAGGGCATCAGCGGGCAGGCCCAACCCCAGGGCCAGCATCACCGTGAACAGGGTGAGTGGGATCAACAGCGCGGCAACAGTGCTCATGGTCATCTCAGTTCACCAGTCCCACCAACAGGATTCCCATCGCCATCACCCCGATCAGGGCAATGAGGGTGGCTGTGGCCGCCGCCAGCCGAGGCGATTCCACGTACACAAACTCGTCACGGCGCAGTCGTCTGAGCTCGCGCAGGTGCTGCACCGTGGCCGCCGCCATCGCCAGGATGCCGGTGAGCACAAAGGCCACGGCCACCGCGATCACACCCGGACGCGGACCGGACGTGCCCGTGGCGCTGTCGATCGCGCCGACAATCTTGTCGAGACCGAAACCGAAGCTGATCAGCGACAGACAGGTGCGGATCCACGCCATCAACGTGCGCTCGGCAGCGTCCCGGTTGCGTTGGCGAGCCAGTTCGTTGGTGAGATTCATCGCGGGGCTGGGAGTCATCGCTGGGCGGAGTGAATCGAGTGCTCGGCCTGAGCTTCTCGGCTGAGGGCGATGTTGAGAAAGGTGCGGATCAGGGCAATGGCAGCCAACTGGATCAACTGCTGGCCATTCGGGCTGATCGTGGTGGCCACGATGTCGGCGGCGAGCTGAAACTCCAGCGCCATCGACAACCATCGGCCCAATTCCAACCGGACGGAGCCGAGCAGCCGGCGACGCAGCGCCTGGCGCAGGGTGATCAGCAACCCCAGCAGCACCGTGAGCACCGACAGGCTCTCCAGCACGAGGCGCAACGCCTCGGCCAGGGTGAGCAACATCTCGTTGAAAGCGGTCACCAGACGAGAGCCGCAAAGCACAGCTGCCCTGCACGGTAAGCAGACCGCCCGGCCGCGACCCACGCGGCAGTCATCAAAACGCGCAAGACCCAAGCACCCAGGCAGAAGGCCAACCCGGAACTCCCTACGGTTTCCACGCCACTTCTATCGACTGGTCCAGCCGCCCCGTCGAGCCCATGTCCATGGCCTCCGATCCCCTGCCCAACCGGCGCCGCTGGGTTGAACAGCAACACCGGCGTCAGCAGTCCCCCCTGCTACGGCTGATCGATCGATCCTTCGGCCTGCGCCTGCTGCTGGCCGCCGCCGGGGCGACCCTGGCCCTGGCGGTCGTAAACCGCTGGGAACAGTGCCGCGATCAGGGCTTCGCGCGCGGCTGCGTCTGGCACGACGCCGGCGGCGTGGTGAGCGTCGACAACCTTGAAGCATTCAGCATCGTGACGGCCGGCTTCCTGTTCATCCTGGAGGCTGGGCAGCGGCGCCAGCGTGAACACATCGCCGCCATGGAGCTGATCCTCAGCTGCCAGCAGGCGAAGGTGCGCTTCAGCTATGCCCGCAACCAGGCCCTGGAACAACTGAGCGAAGCTGGACTCTGGCTCGATGAACTCGACCTGAGCGGCAGCCTGCTGGATGAACTGCGCATCCCTGGTGGCCGCTGGCGAGGTGTGAACCTGGCGGGCAGCAGCCTCAGGAACGCCGACCTGCGCCAGGTGGACTGGCAACAGGCCAATCTCGAGGCTGCCGACCTCAGCCACAGCGACCTGCGCGGGGCCAATCTCAGTGGCGCCAATCTCAAGGGCACCATCCTGACGGGCGCCCAACTCGCCGGTGCCAACCTCGGCGACACCGAGCTCTCCGGCACCGATCTCCCCGGAGGAGACCCGACGGGAGGTGAGATCACAGGTGGCGAGAAGGCCACCGACGAGCCCTCCGCGACCAGGTCACCCCCACCACACACACACCACCAAACAGGCTAGTTGCCACCAGGCAAAAGCGAACGGTTTGCAAAGCGCGACACCATTGTGATTTAACGCGTGGAACTTGCATAAACTGCATTCCTCTGTAGCCAAATACACCTGCATGGGAGCTGGGCCTGCTAGATCCGCTGGACCTGCTGGATCCACGGATCAGCCCACCTGCCAGCGCCTGGTCTTCCACGACCACCTGGCCCATGCTGACCGGGATCCCCAGTCGCTGGCCTATCGACTGGCCCAGCACTACTCGCTCAAGGATTTCGGACCGCTTCCCGGCACTGAGAGGAACTTCCTGCATCGCACCAGCACCTGCCAGGCGGGCGAGTTGTTGCTCTCCGGGGGCTACGCCTCACCGCTGCTCGGCACGATTGGAGATCGAGAAGGCATCGGATCCATCAATCTCATCTTCACCGGTGAGGTTTGTTACGGCAACGATGGGCGCGAAGTGGTGGTCAATCAACAGCGTCCTTTCTTCTTCTCGCCAGGTCACGAATACACCTACAAGATCGACGACCACTTCAACGGAGTGGTGTTCCATATCGACCTTCAACGGCTGCAACGCACAGCGGCTTCGATTGCCGGGCTGGGCATTTCCGAACGGCGTTTCAGCAGCGCCCTGGATCACGTGCGCACTGTGTCGACCAGTGCCTCGCGCAATGCCCAGCTGCTGAAGGTGCTCAGCCACACCTTCAGTTTGCTCGACAACCCCGAACTGGAGATGCTGGGCCACCTCCAGCATCTCCAGCTTGACGACCTGATCTATCGCAATCTGGCGCTGATTCTCTGTCCCCAGCTTGAAAATCTCTCCCAGAACGACTCGGCTCTGCGGGGTCAGAGAGAGCGCATCTTTGAGGATCTGCTCGAGTGGGCACGTGCCAATCTCGACCAACCGATCAACCTCACCCAGCTAGAGCAGCGCAGCGGCTACTCGCGCCGCAGCCTGCAACTGGTGTTTCAGCAGCGCTTCGGCTGCGGCCCGATCCAGTGGATCCGCCGCCAGCGTCTGGAACAGGCCCGCCGGGCCCTCCTCTACCCCGAGCCCGACGACACCGTGGGCACGATCGCCGCACGCTTCGGTTTCAGCAGCCTCTCAGTATTCAGCCGCGACTTCAGCAGCCACTTCGGCCTCAGGCCTTCCGACCTGCTGCGGGAGGGCCGGGCACCACGGCCCTCCTGATCGGGGCCAATCGCCAGCGCACACAGGCGGCTGAGAAGTATGCCCCTGCAGCACACCTCAACCCTGGGCTGCGCAACTGGGGCATAGCGCCCGCACATTGAGCACGCATTCGAGCAGGCGGAAACCGTGGTAGCTAGCGGCCGCCTCCCCAGCAGCCAGCACCGAGGGGGTTTCGAATTCCTCCGTACGACCGCAGCGCACACACACCAGATGATGGTGGTCGCGGTGGGCATCACCGGCCAGCTCAAAGCGCCGGCCACCCTCGGGGAGCTCGAGCTCCTGCAGCAGACCCATCGTGCTCAGCAACCGCAGCGTGCGGTACACCGTGGCCAGCGACACCCGCTCCTGATCGCGCAGGAGACGCTGGTGCACCTCTTCGGCACTGAGGTGAGTGCCTTCGCCGATCCGCTCAAACAGAGCAAGCACCCGCTGGCGCTGGGGCGTGAGCCGCTGGCCACGGTCGTGCAGGCTGGTGCGCAGCCCTTTTGTGCTGGGCAAGCCGTTTGTGCTGGGCAAGCCGTTTGTGCTGGGCAAGCCGGTGGCACTGGGCAGGCCGGTTGTGGCGGGCAGGGTGACCAAGCGCAAAACCAGGTGCTTCTCAACAATACGGGCAGTTGCGAATGACTGCCAGCAACCGGGCTACACCAACCAGCGCCGATCCAGGCGGGCCACCCCATCGGCCAGCAGATCACCCAGGGTCACGACCGCCCGATAACTGATCGCCACAGCCAGCAGTTGGGCCTCGGGTACGGCCATGCCCAGCCGCAACAGCAGCACCGCCTCAAACACGCCCAGCCCACCCGGAGCCCCCGGCACCACCAGCCCGGCCGTCCAGGCCAGGGCAAACCCGGCCAGCCAGCCTGTCCACTCGAGCGATCCCTGCAGCTCAAAGGCGAGCACGCAGCAGGCAAAGCCACTGAAACGCAGCAGCACGAAGACCAGCTGGGCCAGCAACGGCGGCCAGGGGTAACCGGGAATCACCGGAGCTGTTGCAGCGGCCGGTTCAAGCCCCAAACGAGCCGCCTGGCGGCGCTCCAGCCGCAGCAGCAGCGGCTGGAGCCACTGGGGCCACAGCAGGACCAGAGGCACGAGTGCCACAACGGCCAGACCGGCCTGCCAGCCCCCCAGGGGCACCAGCGCCAGCGCCACCACGGCGGCCACCAGCGGATCCAGCAGCACGGCCAGCAGGGACTGGGACGTGCTCGCGGGATGGGTCAACGGCGCTCCACCTTCCTGCAGCAACTGCACTCGGCTGGTGAGATGCCAGATCCCGCCAGGCAGATATTTGCGCAGGTTGCTGTTCAGGTAGTCGAGCAGGAGCGGCTGCCAGCGAGGCTGCAGGCCCAGCCAGCGCAGCACCACCCCTAGGCCAAAGCCATTGGCCACCAGGCTCACCAGACTCAGGCCCACACCCAGCAGGAGCCACAGCCAACCCTGAAGGTCTAGCCGCAGCTGGAGCAGCTGGCCACCATGGCTCACCAGGGCCGCCAGCACGAAGCCGAAGCTCAACAGGGTGATCCACAGCCGCAGGCCGCCAGGCGGGGGCGGCAGGGCCCGGGCCCGTTGGGCAAGGGGCGGCAACTGCTGCCGCCAGCGCTGGAGCAGGGTCATCGGTCGGGGGGCAGGGCGGCCATCACCTGGGCCCGCACCTCAGCTAAAGGCAGATCATGCCGGTAGGCCAGGGTCACCAGGTCGTCATGTTCGGGCTTGCTGCGCCAGCAGCCATCAGGCAGCAGGGCCTGCTTGAACCGCACCGGGCCGAGGGGCGTAACCAACTCGATCTGGCGCCGCGGCAGGCACCAGCGCTGCTGCAGCTGCTCCCGCAGCCCCAGGGTGGTGCTGTGCTGCCACCACACCTGGCGCAGGGCAGCGGCTTCAGCGGGTGTCACCAGGGCGGTGAGCAGCCAGGCCGAGCGGCCCTTCTTCATGGCGATCGCCTGGCTGAACACGTCGAGCGCACCAGCCTGACGCAACAGCTCGGCAAGGTGGGCCAGGTCTTCCGGCGTGGCGTCGTCGATCTGGGCGCACTGTTCCAGCACGGTCTCCTGTACCGGCTCCAAGGGGGTCGCGGCTGCAGCGGAGGCTGGCTCTCCATGGCCATCCGCCAGCACGAGACGCAACAGGTTGGGACGATCCAGCTGACGGCTGCCCAGCCCCACCCCCACCCGGCGGGGACAGTGGGCCGGCGGCTGGCCGAAGCGGCTGGCCCAGCAGGCCGCCAGTGCCAGCCCCGTGGGCGTGGTGAGTTCAGCGGCGGGAAACGTTTCTGCGGAGGCCAGGGGCACGCCACGCCGACGGGCGATCTCCAGCACCGCCGGAGCCGGCAGCGGCAACACGCCATGGGCGGTGCGCACCGTGCCGTGACCCGCCGGGGGCGGAGTGCAGATCAGCTGCTCCACCCCCAGGTGCAGGAGACCCGCGCACACCCCCACCACATCCACCAGGGCATCAATCGCCCCCACTTCGTGGAAGTGCACCCGCTCGGGGCTGTGGCCGTGGACGGCCGCCTCCACCTCGGCCAGCAGGCCGAACACCGCCAGCACCCGCTCCCTCAGGACCTGATCGAGCGGAGCCTGTTGCAGCACCTGGCGCAGCTGAGCCCAGTGGCGATGGGGCGGCTCCTCCTCCAGGCCATGCACCCCCACATGCAGACCGCGCAGGCCACCGCTGCGCCGCTCCTCCACCTCCAGCCGGTAGGCCGCAGCCAGGCCAAGGGCCGCCAGGGGCTCCTGCACCACCGCCTGGGGCACCCCCAGGTCCAGCAGAGCTGCAAGCAGCATGTTGCCG
>Ga0164293_10001480_pt1 | contig 19604 bp, 20 predicted proteins | sample GEODES118metaG_FD_111487 | JGI IMG/M metagenome (GOLD analysis project Ga0164293, IMG submission 111487) | Eutrophic lake water microbial communities from Lake Mendota, Wisconsin, USA - GEODES118 metaG | ecosystem: Environmental > Aquatic > Freshwater > Lake | place: USA: Lake Mendota...
CGGCCAGAATTTCAACCAAACGAGCCGTGGCGATTTGATTCAGTTTTTGATATTCAGTTCCAACCCGCGCTTTGGAGGTCTCGCGAAGGGCTTTGAGGAGAAGCTCAATGCGCTCGGATTGAGGTAGTGACTTATCTTCGCTCTTCTGAAGAAGGGCGGCGGCTTCGCTTGTGGTGGCCAACGACTGGACGGTGCGCTGGGCCGTCACGCTCGGAGTCCGGGTTAGTTTCACATTCACAAGCGCGCAGCTTGTAAGCAAGGAGGGTGCAATCGCAGTGGCGAAAAGTTTGAGAAAAAGATTTTTCATATTCTAAAAGTCCGATTCAGTCATTAGAGGGGGAGACTATTTTCCAATGCAGAATCTGTTGAAAATTTCGCCCAGGATGTCCTCCGTATCAGTCGCTCCAACGATTCGTCCCAAAGCGTCGAGCGAGGAGCGGAGTTCCACCGCCGCCAGTTCCGGCGGGGCGCTGGTTTGAACAAGTTCAGAAGCGGCTCGCAGGGATACGGCGGCAGATTCCAGAAGCGTCTTGTGGCGTGCGTTGATGGCGGTTAGGGAATCGCCCGTGCCAGGATGCTTCGAGCCTTTGGCGTTGGTCATGGCATCGAGGAGCGCATCAAAGCCTTCGCCTGTAAGGGATGAGACAGCTATCGCTTCCGTATGTTTCTTAGAACCCACGGGGAGAAGGTCGCATTTGTTCGCAACCAGTATCTCGCGATCATTCAAGGGAGAAGGAAGATTGGTCGCGCTGGCATCGAAAATGTGCAGCACGAGATCGGCACTTTCCATGGCACGCCCGCTGCGGGCCACCCCCTCTCGCTCGACGGGGTCGTTGGTTTCCCGGAGACCAGCCGTATCTGTGAGGCGAAATAGGATGCCGCGTAGGCAGGCCGACTCCTCAATGGTATCACGTGTTGTGCCTGGAACCTCGCTGACGATAGCTCGATCCATGCCGAGCAGACGGTTCAGGAGGCTGGATTTCCCGGCATTGGGAAGTCCCACGATAGCCACACGAATTCCTTCGCGTAGGACTCGGCCTTCATCGGCTGTGGATAGTAATCGTTCCGTGCGCTCAATCGCGGCGATTATTTTCGCTAGGAGATGGCGGCCGGTTGCCGGATCGATGCCTTCTTCGGGAAAATCAATCCAGGCTTCGATATGTGCAACGACCTCCAGTACGGTATCGCGCAGTGCCATGATTTCCTTTCCCAGCCTGCCTTCAAGTTGAAGTGCTGCCGCCCGCAGTGCGGGTGCCGTGCGAGCGCGGATGATATCCATGATCGCCTCGGCGCGGGTGAGGTCGATTTTGCCATTGAAAAACGCCCGTTGGGAAAATTCGCCCGCATCGGCCGCCCGTGCGCCGGAGCGAAGCACGGTTTCAAGAATGCGTGCGGCGAGCAGGATGCCTCCGTGGCAGGTGATCTCGGCCATATCCTCGCCGGTGAAACTGGCTGGCGCTTGAAATGTCGTAACCAAAACCTGATCGAGAACTTCATCGCCGTCATGGATTTTTCCAAATGTCGCTTGGCGCGGAGCAGGGGGCTTGGCCGAGGACTTGAAAATGCGGGCTACGATGGATGCGGCATCTGGGCCCGAGATACGAACCATCGCAATGGCTCCCTCGCCAGGAGGTGTTGCGATGGCGGCGATTGTATCTGATGAGTAGCTCATTAGGCCGTTTTGCCCGTTTTGAGAAGGCCTGACTTGCTAAGAATTTCGAGTTCTGCGATGAAGCGGCGGTTTTGTTCCATCGTTCCCACAGAGACTCGAATCCAATCGGGAAGTTTGTAGCTCCGCATGGCCCGAACGATCACGCCGCGCTTCAGGAGCGCTTTGAAAACGGCATCTCCATCACCAACCTGAACCAAAACAAAATTGGCAACGCTGGGGACAAAGGTTAGGCCCATTTTAGTGAACTCTGCTTCCAGATAATTCCTGCCTTCGTGAGTGAGTTCACGCGTGCGCCGCATGTGCTCCTCGTCGCGAAGACCCGCGAGGGCTCCGGCCTGCGCAATGCCATTTGCATTGAACGGTTGGCGTGTCTTTTGGAGCACTTCGGCGATCCGTGCCGGAGCCAGACCATAGCCAATGCGCAGGTTGGCGAGGCCCTGGATCTTCGAGAATGTTCGCATCACCACCACATTTCGACCCTCCCGCACATACCGAAGGACATCCGGCGGATTGTCGAGAAACTCGAAATACGCTTCGTCAAAAATAACCAGCACATGCTCAGGTACCCGCTCCATAAAAAGGTCTATCGCATCCTGCCCGACGAGTGTGCCTGTGGGGTTGTTGGGATTTGCGATGAAGAGCTGGCGGGTCTTGGGAGTGACTGCCGCCAGCATCGCCTCCAAGTCGTGCGTAAAACCGGGATCAGGAACTTCAACGGTACGGGCCCCGAAGAGTTGGGCCATGAGGCTGTAAACCGCGAAGGCATGGCCCGCCGTCACCACTTCGTCGCCAGGCTTCAGAAAAGCGTGGCCAATGAACTCGATGATTTCGTTCGAGCCATTCCCGAGAATGACATTCTCCCGCTTGAGGTCCAAATTGTCGGCAATCGCGTTTCGAAGGGCCCACGCACCGCCATCCGGGTAGAAATGGGAGCGCTCCAAAGTGTCCCGCATGGCCTGAAGAGCAGCAGGTGAGGGGCCAAGCGGATTTTCATTTGAGGCGAGCTTGATGATTTGAGACGGCTCCAGACCCATCTCTCGGGCGAGTTCCTCCACGGGTTTGCCTGGTTCGTAGGCGACGAGATCAAGGATGTGTTTGTGGGCGTTGGAGAGGATGGATGACATTTCGGTGCTGGGCGTGTGGGTTAGTGCAGAGTGGAGAATTGCCTCTTGGAGCTCTGGATTCAAGACGCGGTATGCGATTTACGCCTTTAAAATTCCCCGGGCGGTTTCCATGAGGGCTGAAACACCCGCATGGCTGTATTGACGCTCGCCGGTGACTGCAAACAGGTCGTCTTCGATTTCGCAGCGGAATGGAAGGGCCGTTAGACCATAGCGTTTGCAGACATCTTTGAGGACCGGTTCGTGCACTGGAGCGGCTCCAAGGCCTCTTGCGGCAAGTTCAAGCATGGCTGCCCCGTCATCGAACTCGGCTTTGATTAGGGGAGTGATCCCTTTGTCAGCCCACCACTGTTCGAGTTCGCGCCGCAGGATGGATTCGCGGGCTGGTGCCAGAATCGGAAGCTCTGAAGGATCTCCTTTTTTTCGGTAGGAAGCGACGATCTTTGGGGCTGCTGCAAAGACGACCCTCATCCTCCCAATGCGGATGCCGGGTGGAAGATTCATGCGTGTCGGCGGTGGGGCTTCGTTCGCAAGCACAAGATCGATCTGATGCGTGGAAAGCGCACCCCACAATTCTTGAGGCAAACCCTCTCGCACAACAACGCGGAGCCCTGGTGCCATCTCACAGGCGCGCTCGAGCAGGCGCGCTGCAAGCAGCTTCGGAACGGCATCAGCCACTCCGAGAAAAACGGTTCCCGGTCCGTTGAACCCACCCCGTTTCACGGAGTCGACCATCTCATCCCCCATGGAAAAAATTCTCTCCGCGTAACCCAGAAGGTGTCTGCCGGTTTCGGTCGGCGTCATGCGGCGTCCCTCGCGTCGGAAAAGTGTGGTGCCAAAGAATTCCTCCAACTCGCGTACCTGAGCGCTCAGCGTCGGAGCTGAAACATGGAGCGCCTCTGCGGCGGATGTGATGCCCCCGCAAGTCGCGACAGCAAGAAAATAGCGCAAATGATGGTAGTTCAGCTGTGTGTTCATGATTCTATAAAACCTAATGTAATATTTTAAAATTCGTAATTCCAAAATCAAAAATCAAGTGCCAATGTTCTCCCATGATACTTCCAATCCTTTTATTCCTCGGCACAATGGGTCTTTCATTTTGGGCTTCCATGCGCGTCAAGAGCGTCTATCGCAAATACGCGGCGGAACCTTCCCTCACCGGCCTCACCGGAGCACAGGCCGCCGCGCGGGTTATGCAGGATGCCGGTGTTGAAGGTGTCACCATCGAATCCTGCCCCGGCGAACTCACCGACCACTACGATCCCGGCCATCGCCGCCTCGTCCTCAGCGAGGGCAACTACAGCGGCACATCGATCGCCGCCTTGGCTGTTGCCGCCCACGAGGCGGGTCATGCCATCCAGCATGCACGCGCCTACGCTCCGCTGCACCTGCGCATGGCAGCCGTCGGCGCCACCCAGATTGCAAGCCAAATTGTCATGTGGCTTCCTCTTATCGGTATGTTCACCGGTTTCGTAAATACCCACACAGGCGTCATTCTCATGGCAGCGGGTTGGGGTGTCATTATGCTCTTCAACCTGGTGACCCTCCCTGTGGAGTTCGACGCATCGGCACGAGCCAAAGCCGCACTGCGCCACTCCGGCATTCTGGCCGCTATGCACGAGGAGGATGGTGTGAACCGTGTTCTCAAGGCCGCCGCTTGGACCTATGTCGCCGCCTTCATCACATCACTCGCCTACTTCATCTGGCATCTTCTTCCATTGCTGATGGGCCGAAGGGACGAGGAATGAAGCCACTCACCCACAGAACTTCTATTATTGTGTCACCTTTGAATCCACAAAAAGCGATATCCATCGACGAGTTTATCGAGGCGGAGCGGGCTACTTTCACCGCGAAGAGCCTCATCAAGCTCATAGACTTGATTCCTAACTTGCGGTCTAAAATGGAAACCGATCAGGCCCGTGCCCACTACGATCTGATTCAAGGTGTTGAAACTCTCATCTGCATCCTCCAATCTCCCGATGTGGCCCACAGCACCGATCCTCTACCAGTTCATCTCGCCGAGGCCGGCGTGGCTGCCTACTACATTCTCAAAGGGGCGGATATCATACCTGACTCCATTCCTGAAATCGGCCTCACGGATGACGCCCGCATCTTGGCCCGTATCTTTGAAAGAAACGCGAATCTTAAGGAATACAGCATGCGTGCCGCTCCAAAGGCATGAGTTGTGATACCCAAATCGACGGACGCATCGACGTCGCCCTCGACCATTGTGCGGAGCATGCGCGCGCGGATGGGATACAGCTCTCTGATCTCATAGCTCGGATTGGATCGAATTCGTTCTGCTTCGCCGCTTTCCTTCTTGCTGTGCCTTTTGTGCAGCCGCTGCCTCTTGGGCCTCTGACTATGATTTGCGGAGCAACCTTTGTGGTGCTCGGTTGGCAGATGGTTCGGGGCAAGAGTCGTCCGGAATTGCCTAAGGCGGCGGGTGAACTGCGCATTCAGGGCAAATTCTGGCTGGCTGTATTGGGATTTTCTCGAAAACTTCTGAAATTCTGCCGCGTCTTCACCCGTGAGCGTTTGGAGTCCTGGATCAGCGGTGATCGTGGCCAGCAGCTCGTCGGTTGGTTGATTCTTGTGGGCGGGGCGTTGCTGGCCATTCCAGTCGCAAACCTACCGCTGAACAATTTTTTCCCTGCTCTCATGATTATTTTTGCCTGCCTGGGCTGGTTGGAGCGCGATGGACTCATGATTTTGGTGTCCCTGGCATGGGGGGTGGTGACGATTATCTATTTCGCTCTTGTCACGCTCGCCCTCATCTTTTTTGGCAAGCAAGTCCTCGAGTGGCTGAATTTTCTACCCAGTTGAGATATGAACATTCCTGAGAACCTGACGCAGTCCACCGACGATGCAATACTGTCGATCTGCTTGTTTGCGGCATTCTGCGATGGCTCGCAATCCGACTCCGAGCGAAATGAAATCTCGCGCCTCTGCGAAGAAATGGGCTTGGGCGATCCCGGGCTGATTTCCCGTCGCATCCTCACTGGTCGGCTCGAATTGCCTGCCGTCGTGGCCGCATTGGCAAATCCCAACGAGCGCCTCCTTGCTTATGAAATGGCTCTTGGCGTTTGTGAGTCTGACGGTTCCCTCACGGATGGCGAAAAAAAGTTTCTTCAGGAGTTGCAAGGCCACCTGGGCCTCAATCCCGGCGAAGCCCCGAAAGAAACTGCTTTGCCAGACTATCCACTCGTCCCTGTCGCACCTGCAGCACCTGCAGCATCCGCTGTCGATAACAGTGGCACAATTCTCAAATACGCGATTCTGAACGGTGCCCTCGAACTTCTTCCGGACACCTTGGCCACGATGGCGATCATTCCCCTGCAGATGAAAATGGTTCACGGCATCGGTCGTTCCCACGGAGTTGAGCTCGACCGCTCCAGCATCAAGGAATTCCTCGCCGTTGCAGGTGTCGGCTTGGGGTCGCAGGTGGTCGAGGGTTTCGCCCGAAAACTCATGCGCGGAATCGGAAAAAAAGTCGCCGGCAAACTCGCTGGCAAAGCCGTCGACCAGATCACCGGTTCAGCCTTCTCTTTCGCCTCCACCTACGCCCTTGGCCAATTGGCAGAGCGTTATTACCAAGGCGGCCGTCGTCTAGACACCGCATCAGCACGCGGACTCTTCACCAGCCTGCAATCTCAGGCCCGCGACATGCACACCCGGTATATTCCGCAGATTCAGGACAGGGCAAAGACCATCAACCCGGCTTCCATCCTGCAATTGCTAACAGGCGCAAACCCTGTTTAGCCCGAATCCAGCGATTGAACTACAATCGATTGATTGATTCCCTCAATAACACGACAAAATTACTGACCGCTCACTATCATGGCCTTATCTGCCGCCTTGCTCTTGTGTAGGAAGCGAAGATCCCCCCCCGTTAGGTTGTGTATGGCAGAAATATTGCCGTCACAAGAATGTGCCCGGTGATTCCTCATGGATCTCAGATGTCAAATCCTGCGAGAAATCAATCTTCTTGAAAGCGGAACTGATCACAGAACATGACTGCAGGATTCGTGTCAGGCTTGTTAAGGCGGATTTCTGCGAGCATAGCTATGCTGGAGCCCGGCCGCCTTGCTACTGTGTTCATTGCAGCGTCGGGAGCAACAGTTTCTCTCGTGGCGGAATCTGTTCTTCAGCTGCTGAACATTTCCTGCCATTTCGGGGTTGAATGTATCACATCCACGTTAGGGAACTCATGCACACATAGTAAAACGTCCACGTTGACACTCCCGCTGATCGTCGTAGCCTTTTCGGACTAAAATGTCCAAACCGTCCACCGCGCCAGCTTCGCGATTTATTTCTCATGCCCCCGGTTATTGGAAAAGCGCCCTCGTTTCCGAATGGGATGACTGGCGCTGGCAGCAGAGGAATCGAGTCAGCACATTGGCGACGCTGGAGGAACACCTGCAACTCAACAGCGAGGAGCGAGCAGGGGTTCTTCTTGCCGGAACCAAACTGGCGCTTGCTGTCACGCCGCACTACTTCAATCTCATCGAGCGAGACAATCCTGACTGCCCGATCCGTAGGCAGGTGATACCCCGTATCGAAGAGGGCTATGACTCGCCCTATGATATGGCCGATCCGTGCGGTGAGGACTCGCATATGCCCGTCCCGGGGCTCGTGCACCGCTATCCAGACAGGGTCTTGTTTCTCGTGACCGATCGCTGCGCATCGTATTGCCGTTATTGCACCCGCAGTCGCGTGGTGAGCGGGGTGGGGGAACAGGAACTGGTCACTGAGTTTGACGAGGCCTTTCGTTATTTGGAAAAAAATACCGCCATTCGCGATGTTTTGCTCTCCGGCGGCGATGCGCTTTTGCTCTCGGATTCACGTCTTGAGGCGATTCTTCAACGCCTTCGCGCCATCCCGCATCTTGAGTTTTTGCGCATTGGCACACGCGTTCCGATTTTTCTTCCGCAACGCATCACCCCAGAGTTCTGCACCATGCTCCGCAAGTATCATCCTCTGTGGATGAGCATCCACGTGAACCACCCGCGCGAACTCACCAGCGAAGTCCGCGATGCGCTGGGTCGCCTCTCGGATAGCGGTATTCCACTTGGAAACCAGAGCGTCCTTCTGAAAGGCGTCAATGACAGCCCCGGTGTCATGAAAGAACTAATCCATAAGCTGCTCCTGTGCCGTGTGAGGCCCTATTATCTCTACCAGTGCGACCTCATTCGTGGATCCTCCCATCTGCGCACATCGGTCGCAAAAGGTATTGAAATCATCGAATCCTTGCGTGGCTTCACCAGTGGCTATGCCATTCCTCAATATGTTATCGATGCACCCGGCGGTGGCGGCAAGGTGCCGATCAACCCCAATTATGTCGTTTACCACGACTCGGAAAAAATCGTAATCCGCAACTACGAGGGAAAAATTTTTGAGTATCCCGAGCCGATGTCAGTCCCGACCTCAAACCATCACGCTGCAGAACTTTTCACTGCCTGAAAAAAAGCTGTTTGCCGGGGTTGGCCTAGCCTGTTTCAGAGAGTTGAGATTTTTTCCAGCACACGCTGTGCATTTGCAGTGATTGTTGACCACTCTTTCTTTTGAATCAGGTCGCGGGGCGCGATCCAGGATCCACCCACTGCGGGAACGTTTTTCAATGACAGGTAGCGGGTGAAGTTGCCTTCATCCAATCCGCCAAGAGGAATGTATTCCAAGCCAAGGTGGGCATAAGGGGCGGAGATGGAATTCAGGTAGGCAATACCTCCGCTAGGTTCGGCAGGGAAAAATTTGAGCAGGTTGCATCCGAGTTCGGCTGCGCCTTCGATATCCGATGGCGTCACGATGCCGGGGGCGAAGGCCAAGCCGGCGGCCTTCGCCGCACGAACGATGTTTGGATTGAATCCCGGAGCGACAGCAAAGGCGGCATCGGCTGCAACGGCCCTATCGACTTGCTCGATTGTCAGCACCGTTCCCAAGCCTACCATCATCTCAGGGTATTGTCCGCGGATGCGGCGCAGTGATTCAAAAGCCGTGGGGGTGCGGAGGGTGAGTTCGATTGCCGTAATGCCGCCGTCGAACAACGCACGCGCGAGTGCGGTAGCGTCATTCGCATCGTCAATGACTACAACTGCGATGATTTTAAGTTGGCGGACTTTTTCAAGGAGTTCGGTAGGAAAGGCGGAATTCACGATTTTAATATTTGATAGGGTGTGAGGTTGAAACCAGTTTTTTATGAGGTGAGGGGGCTTTTTTCTCCTCTCAGGGCGGGAGGATCCGCGGTATTTTAAAAAAAATATGAAAAAGTCCTTGCACTACCATGGACCGGTGTTATCTTAATTCCGTTCTGGGGGGAACAGAAGCCCGTTGTAGCATTCGCTGCGACGGGCTTCAACTTTTCTGGGGCGTGTTACTTTTAAGGATTTTTCGCTGGATGATTCCGATTGCGGCGGATGTTTCATCCACCCGAAGGAGAAGGCAGCTGAGCAAATAGGCCGCTGAGCCTGCGATGATGGCGCTGAGAACGAGCGCGATGCGGCTTGCGAGTCCTGTGTCCTTAAAAATGGAGGTGCCAAATGTGAGGACGGCATGGCATGCCAGTGCGAGGGGAATCGTGGCTGTCAAGCAACGGAGGAGCGTGCCTACGAATTTTCCGCTCTCCAGATTCTTCGCCGTGGAGAGCATGAGAAAATACAGGGTTGTGAAATTCAGCATGGCGCAGATTGCAGTGGAGAGGGCAAGGCCCTGATGCCCCATGTCTAAACGGAACATGAAAATGAAGTTCAAGAGGAGGTTCAGTGCGACTGCTCCGAAACTCACGAGCATTGGCGTCCACTTGCGGTTGATGGCGTAGAATGCCGGTGAAAGAACTTTGATACAGGAGTAGGCGACTAGACCCATTGCGTAGCACTGCAGGGCGAATGCCGTTTGCAGGGTGTCGTTTTTAACGAAGTGTCCGTGCTCGTAAATGAGGCCGATGATTGGCTCGGCAAGGAACCACAGACCAACGGCCGATGGCACCGTCAGAAAAACGGCGAGGCGCATCGCCCGGCCAAGAGTCGGTCCGAAGTGACTCGTATCGGTGTCTGCGGCGATGCGCGAGATCACTGGAAGCGTGATGGTGGCAACTGCAACACCGAAAACGCCGAGGGGAAGCTGCATAAGGCGGAAGGCGCTGTTAAGCCAGGTCACAGCCTCTGCGCCTGCGTAGGACGCGAAGCGTGAGTTGACGAGCACATTCACCTGCACCGCGCTGGCTGCTATCACCGATGGCACCATGAGGATGAGGGTGCGTTTGATGCCGGAATCATTCCAGCGGAAGTCTGGCAGAAAGCGGAATCCGGCCCGGTGCAGGCTGGGGAGCTGCATGGCGAATTGAAGGAACCCGCCGATTAGTGTTCCGATGGCCAGGCCAGTCAACGCCTTCAAGCCGAATGAGGGGTCGATGATCCAGCCGAAAAAGACGCCGCCGACAATCGAGCCGATATTAAAGAAACTTGAGGCCAGAGCAGGTGCGGTAAAGACCTGTCTTGAATTTAAAATGCCCATGACCAGCGCCGCTAGTGATACCATCAAGATGAATGGATACATGATCCGGGTCAGGAGTATGGTAAAAGCTGCATCCTGCGGATCAAATCCCGGCGCTAGGAGGTTCACGAGTGGGGCTGCAAAGAGGATGCCGAGCAGGCTTACCACACTCATAAAAACGGTAGCCAGCGTTAGCATTTTGGAAGCCAGTACCCATGCCGCTGCCGAGCCTTCTTTTTCGAGTTTCTGGGAAAAGACTGTGATGAATGCCGTTGAAAGCGCTCCCTCGGCGAAGAGGTCTCTAAGAAGATTGGGGACCCGAAAGGCGATGAGAAAAAGCCCCATAGAAGCCGTTCCGAACAAGGCGTTGAATAGGATCTCACGCACCAGCCCGAGCACACGGCTGAGCATGACCGCAGCGGCGACCACGCCACTGGCGCGGGTGTTGAGTTTTTTTCCATCGTTCATCAGGCGGCGGCCTTGCACAGGCGTTCCATAATAGCGGCCCCAATTCCGGATTCGGGCAGTCCTTCAGCGATGATCAGATCAAGACCCGCTTCGTCGAGGCGGCGCATGGCGCCATAGAGATTGGCTGCCGCCTCGCGAAGGTCTTTGCTGCGGCTGAGATACTCCGTTCGCAAAAATCCCTTCCCACTTTGTGACCAAGAGAGGAGGCCGTTGCGAGGTCCTCTTGGTCTCGGTTTTTGTTCGATGACAAGCTTCGTGCGCGGGGCGTAGTGGCTCTTGAGACCACCGGGCGAGGCAACTCCCGCCGGTCCATGGAAAACCGGCGCAAAAGCGCTAAGCTCATCCTCTGTGATGGGGCCGGGGCGCAGGATCTGCAAGCGGTCCTCTAGCACATGAACGATGGTAGATTCGATCCCATGGGTGCACGCGCCACCATCGAGAATCAGCCCGATGCGGCCCTCCAGTTCGCTCATCACATGGGCCGCGCAGGTTGGGCTGATCCGTCCAAAACGGTTGGCGCTCGGAGCCGCGAGCGGCTTCCCGAATGTTTGCACTACTTCCTGAAAAATCCGATGCGCACTCATACGTATCGCCACCGTGTCCTGACCGGCCGTCACAATATCTGGAATGGACGGCTGCCGTGGCAGCACGAGTGTGAGTGGTCCGGGCCAGAAGGTTTCTGCCAGCTTAAGTGCTAGCGGGGATGGGAGGGCTACGCGGGAAAGCCAGTCTATCGAGGGAAGGTGAACGATCAGCGGGTCGCTGAGCGGGCGCTCCTTGGCCTCAAAAATGCGGGCACAGGCTTGAGGGGAGAGGGCGTCTGCCGCCAATCCATAGACGGTTTCCGTCGGTAGTGCCACAGGAAGCCCTTCTCCGAGCAGCGAGACAGCTTCGGGAATCCCATTTTCGGGCTGCAGGAGGTGGGTTTTCAATCGAGGGTGGCGGCGAGGACTTCATCCGTCTGCCGCTTGCGAAAGGCAAGGAGATTTTTGGCAACGGTCGGCATATCCGCGCTCAGGATGGCTGCCGCAAACAGAGCCGCATTTTTGGCCCCGGCCACGCCTATGGCGAAAGTCGCGACGGGAATTCCCGCTGGCATTTGCACGATCGAAAGAAGCGAGTCCTGGCCGCGGAGGGTGTGACTCTCCACCGGGACGCCAAGCACGGGTATGTGAGTGTGTGCGGCAAGCATTCCCGGCAGATGGGCAGCGCCGCCAGCGCCTGCAATGATGCAACGAAGACCCCGCGTGGCGGCCGACTTGGCGTATTCCGAAAGCAAGTCAGGCGTGCGGTGTGCGGAAACGATGCGGTATTCGTGCTCGATGCCGAGTTTTTCCAGAAACACCGAAGTTTCCTTCATGGTGCTCCAATCCGATCGGCTTCCCATGACGACCCCCACAACAGGGTATGTGGTTTTTGATTTTTTAGATTTCATTTTTTGTTCGGCGCTGGATTTGGGCTCCTCGCGAATTTTTAGGAATCCGGCGCTGGTTCATTTGCCAATAAAAAAAGTAAAAGGCCGGGCGGAACAGCGTTCCACCCGGCCTTAATGATCGTTGTTATTTGGACGTTCCGATTTTGCTCGGAGCAGGTGCCGGTTTCGGCTTGCTGGCGCAAGCGCCCAATCCAAGAGCTGCGATCGCGAGAGCTGCCACGGCAGCGATAGTTGCGAATTTCATGATAATTTTTCCCCCTCCTTTCCAGGCATGTTGCCAGTAATTAAACTGCCACAAAGTCGGACGCTGACAACATTATTCAGACTTTTCCTTATCGGGCCGAATCGGTTCTTTTCACAAAATTCCTGGGAGTTTATAAAGCGATATGACGATTGAAAAAATGTCGTCGCCCGCGTTCACAGTTCTGGAACTGACGGGCGAGATCGACCTGCACTCCTCTGGTTCGCTGAGAAGCGCGTTGAAGGTGTGTTCTGATGCCCAGACGCCTGTGGTTTTGATGGATTTCAAACGGGTCGGCTATATCGACTCCAGCGGTCTTGCGATTCTCATCGAATACCTCAAGGAGGCCGCAAAATTTGGCGGTCAGTTTGCGCTTTTCGGACTCGAGAAAAAAGTGGCCACGCTCTTTGAGTTGGTCCGGTTGGATCAATTGTTCGTTATTGCCGAAGATCAGGAGGGGGCGCTTGCCCGGTTGGGAGTTTCTCGATGAGTTCGTTTCTTGAAGTCAGCGTCGGACTCTCCAGTGCGCCCTATAACGTTTTCATCGGTGCCGGGGCGGTTTCTTGCTGCGGGGAGTTGATTTCGCGCGTTTTGAAGCCTAGTCGCTGCGTGGTGGTGACGGACTCGAATGTCGCACCGCTTTATGCCGACGCAGTCGAGATTTCCCTCTTACATGCCGGATTCCGGCCTGTGCGCGTCACTGTTCCTGCAGGCGAATCCTCGAAGTCGCTCACACAGCTTGGTGTGATCTGCGACGCCATGATAGATGCCGGCCTTGACCGTTCGTCGCTGCTCATTGCGCTTGGAGGCGGAGTTGTAGGAGACTTGGCAGGCTTTGCGGCCGCCGTTTATTATCGTGGTATTCCATATATTCAAATTCCCACCACCATTGTTTCGCAGGTGGATAGCTCGGTTGGCGGAAAGACAGGAGTCAATGCCAACGGAGGAAAGAATCTCATTGGATCCTTTCATCAGCCACGGCTTGTGATTGCAGATACCGACACACTGCGCAGTCTGCCAGAGCGCGAATTCAACGAGGGTTTTGCCGAGGTCATCAAACACGCGGCGATTCGGGATCCATCCATGCTCGATGCCCTTGATGACCTTCCCGCCCTCATTGCGCGAAATGTCGCCATCAAAGCCGCCATCGTCGCAGAGGATGAATTCGAAACAAAGGGTCTCCGCGCCTTGCTGAATTTCGGACACACGATCGGGCATGGCATCGAAGCGGCGGCGGGTTACGGAAAATTTCTCCACGGTGAAGCGGTCAGCCTTGGGCTTTTGGCTGCGTGCCGGCTTTCGGTGGAAAAGTCTGGATTGCCTGAAGAGGAATCCGAAAGAATCTCATCAGCGCTTGGTATTTACAAACTTCCCCTGCGCCTAGATTCCTCGATTGAAACCGATGCCATTTTTTCTTCACTAAAGAAGGATAAAAAATTTGCTGCCGGGAGTATTCGTTTTGTCCTTCTTCGCAAATTAGGTGATGCGTTCGTCTCCGATGCGGTGAGAGAGGGTGATATTCGCACTGCTATTGAAGGGCTGCGCTGAGGACGCATTTTTTTGAAAATGTCTGAAGGCTTGCCCTTTTCTGCCTGAAGATGCCAGATTGTACTCATGCTCGTTCTCCCTCGTATTGTTTTTCTTTGCGCCCTCATGTCTTTTGTTTCTCTCCATGCGCAGGAGCGGGATGGAAACACCGTCATTCAAATGTCGGGGATCGCTTTGGTAAAGCCTCAGCCGTGGTCGAACTCATTTGAATCGGAAGTTGTGAAATTTAGCGCATTTACCGATCGCACGGCAAGGGGGGCAACTGGCGCTGGATATTTTGTTCTTCGTCTTCCAAGTGGAAAGGATACGCAGATCCCGTCATCGCGCGTTGTAAAACTAATCCTCAAACCGAAAATGCCGATAGAGCTCATCGAGGATTCACAGCGTAGGGAACTTCAAAAACGCATCGATGAAATCAGGGTAGCAATCGCCGCCGTTCCTGCGGCTGCGACCGCCCTTGAAGACTACCTAAAACCATTACAGTCAGTCGCCGACCGATACGATGCGGGCGAGGTCATGATCGGTGCCGATAAATGGGAGACCCGTGAAAAATACCGCCAATCGGAAATCCAGAAAATCGAACTTCGCCTTCGCCGGGCTATGAGCGAGGCAAAAATCAAGAAGGACTTTGACCTTAATTCCAACGCTGACTTTTCACAGCTGATTAATTTTGCTGAATCCGATGCAGCACTTAAGGCTCGCCTTGTTTCTATGCGGATTGAGTTCGCGAAGCTTGTATCACGCGAAGAACAGGATGTGATTTTAATGAAACTACAGTCGCCGCTCTCACCCAGTGCCGCCGCCCTCTTGCTTGATAAGCTCAAGGCGCTCTCAGATCCCGCTCCGCGCACGGTCAGCGTGCTACGCCAGGCGGATGTCGCCGCAGGACTCACCAAGGAAATCGATGCTCTGAAACAGAGCTTGGATAGTCTTTGGAACTTGGAATCCCTGTCCCAAGGCATTCTGCCAGTTTTCCCTGCGGATATCACGACCCAGATCGACGCTTTGTCCTCTAACATTGCCGCATTCCATGCTGGAGCTCCACCTGTGGGAATCTGGCTTCCTTCACATTCCTTCGAGGCCTGCGTTGTTCTGAAGGACGCGCTGCCTACTCTGCAAGCTCGGCTCCGTGAGCGGGACTATAGAGCCGCCATCGAAGTAACCGCCGTCCTTAGCCCATCTGCTCGGCAAATTGGTTCCAAATCAATGAAAGCTCTTGATATTCTGAATTCCTACGCAGACGGCCAGATTGCGAAATTTTCGACCCTTGTTGACGAGGGGAACACCCTTCTCGCCGGAATGGACAAAAAACTGGCCGTTGCAAAATTCGAAGAGGCCCTTGCCATCATGCCAGATGCCAACCTCGAAAATCGCATCTCGGAGATTAAATAAACCGCATCTTTCGTCTCCATGGAACAACCCATACCTGACAATTGCCGCATCTCCACCGAAGTACGCGTCATGTATTTTGATACCGATGCAGGCGGCGTCGTGCACAACATAGTCTACCTTCGCTTTATCGAAACCGCCCGCACTCTGCTGGCGATACAAATGGGTATGGACTTCGCTGAGATCCAGCGCACAGGCATCCATGCCGTCGTGAGTCGCACAGAGATCGATTACAAGCGCCCAGCAAAGCTCGGTGATGTCCTCCGCATCGAGGGTCGCATTGTCGATTGGAGCGGTGTTCGTTTTTGGGTGGAATTCGAAGTCATCCGCCCCTCGGATTCCGCCCTTCTGGTCAAATGCCGCCAAGCCTTGGCTCTCGTTCAGATGCCTGCTGGCAAACCTATCCGTCTTCCCGAGGGATTTCCCGCCACACTGGCCTTTGGCGATTTGGCAGAGAAGGAATCGGCTTCTGTGGACTGAGTGGGAGCCTGTGCGTTGACCCACTCATCTCCGCCTGATAATAATTTTCGATTCTCATGAGCGGATACAAAAACACGATTAACCTTCCGAAAACCGATTTTCCCATGAAGGCCGGCCTGGCCCAGCGTGAACCTGAAATGCTCTCCAAGTGGGAAGGGGAGAGTCTTTACGAAAAAATCCAAGAACGTCGCAAGGATGCCCCGCTCTACCTTCTGCATGATGGACCTCCTTTTGCGAATGGTGACGTCCATATGGGAACGGCGCTGAACAAAATTCTCAAGGACTTCGTGGTCAAATCCAAAACCATGGCAGGTTTCCGGGCTCCGTTCGTTCCCGGTTGGGATTGCCACGGCCTTCCGATCGAATTCCGGGTGGTCAAAACCTCCGCCGGGCTGACTCCCGCTGAAGTCCGTCGCCGCTCGGAGGAATACGCACGCAAATTCATCGACATCCAGCGCCGCCAATTTCGTCGACTGGGCGTTCTCGGCGACTGGGAACACCCCTACCTTACACTCGATCCCTCCTACGAGGCCGGCATGATCCGCTCGTTCGCCCGCTTTGTTGAAAAAGGCCTCGTTTATCGCAAAAAGAAACCTGTTCTCTGGAGCACCGGAGCTCAGACGGCCCTTGCTGAAGCCGAAGTCGAATATCAGGATAAAACCTCCCCTGCCATCTATGTTCTCTTCCCGCTCGTGAGCGGAGAACTCGCAGACAAGGCCTCTGTTGTGATCTGGACGACGACTCCGTGGACACTTCCAGCGAATCTCGCCATCGCTGTCAACGCCGGACACCAATACGCCGTGGTCCGCGTGCGCCTCGATGGCGCCGAAAAAACCATCGCTCTTGCCGAGGCCCTTCTGGATTCGTTCTGCGAGGCCACTGGAGCTGAAAAAATTTCCGTTGAAAAAATAATTCCCGGATCGGAATTGGAGGGCCTTGAGGCCCGGCATCCCTTCCTGCCGCGCAATGCCACGATTCATACCGCTGGCTTTGTGACGATGGATACCGGCACCGGCTGCGTTCATATCGCGCCAGGCCATGGCGAGGACGACTACCATCTCGGCATGGAGCGCGGACTCGCGCTGCTCTCACCCGTTGATGACTATGGGCGCTACACCGAGGAGTGCGGCTTGCCCGAATTTGTTGGTAAAAATGTTTTTGAGGCGAATGATGGCATCATCGAACTTTTGAAACAAAAAGGAGCTCTTGCCGGGAAAGGCGATCACCAGCACTCCTACCCGCACTGCTGGCGCTCCAAAACGCCGGTCATCTTCCGTGCTGTCGAGCAGTTCTTCATCCGCATTGAAAACATCCGCGCCAAGGCCCTCGAAGAAGTCGATGCCACCACATGGCTCCCGCACTGGGGTCGCAACCGCATTCGCGGCACCGTGGAGTCCCGCCCCGACTGGTGCATCTCCCGCCAACGCACATGGGGCGTGCCATTGCCGGTTTTCTACGATGCCAAAGGCGCGCCGATCGTGGATCCCGCCGTGATTCGTAAAGTGGCGGATATTTTTTCGGAAAAAGGCACGAATTCTTGGTTCGAAATGGATGACTCCACATGGTGCGCCCTTGTCGGTCTGCCCGCAGGCACGACCCGCCGCAATGACACCCTCGATGTGTGGATGGACTCCGGCCTGAGCCACGAAACCGTCATGTGCCAGCGCCCCGAACTCGGCTTCCCTGCCGATCTCTATCTGGAGGCCACCGACCAGCACCGCGGCTGGTTCCAGAGTTCGCTCATGACATCTGTGGCCTTGAATGACTGCGCCCCCTACCGCGCCGTTCTTACGCATGGATTCGTGATGGATGTCGATACCCGCAAGAAAATCTCGAAGTCCGCCGCCGGTGGATATCAGAAACCCACGGATGCCGACCATTATGTGAACAAATACGGCGCCGACCTTCTGCGCCTGTGGGTCAGCAGTGTGAACTTCACTGACGATGTTCCCTTCTCGGAGGAAATCTTCACGCGACTCTCGGATTCCTACCGCCGCGTTCGCAACACGCTGCGCATCCTTCTGGCGAATCTACACGATTATGACGCGGCAAATCCACCCACGCCGGAATCCCTCACTTTCGTCGATCGGTGGATCCTCGCCCGCCTCCAAGAGGTCGTGGCGACATGCCTCGATGCCTATGAAAAACTCGAGTTCCATCGCGTTTACCACACCATCAACCAATTCTGCGCCGTCGACCTGAGCAGCCTGTATGTGGATATCACGAAAGACCGCCTCTACTGCGACACTGTAGCTTCACCACGCCGCCGCGCGACGCAGTTCGCCATGCACAGCGTGCTGGATGCGCTCACCCGCCTGCTTGCTCCGATCATCGCTTTCACCGCTGAGGAAACTTGGGGTTACTTCCAGCCCGGCACATCCGTCCACCTGCAGGATTTCCCTAAGCCTGATGCCCGTTGGACCAATCCTGACGCTGTCGGAACGATGGATCAACTCCTGCAAATCCGCAGCCGCATTTCCCAAGCCGTGGAAAAACCTCAAAAGGCCGGCGAGATAGGTAGCGCGCTCGAGGCGCGGGTGAAACTCTCCGTCACCGACTCCGAGGCAACCCTGCTCGAACCGCTCAAAGTCGAATTGGAGGAAGTCTTCATCCTCAGCGATCTTGAGGTGCTCTCCTCCGATACGTCCTCCGTGGAAATCTCCAAAACTCCGCACTCCCGCTGCGAGCGTTGCTGGCGTCATCGTCCGGAAGTCGGTTCCAGTGCAACGCACCCAACCCTCTGCGCCCGCTGTGAGGAAGCACTCGCTGTCTTGGGATGAAGCTTCTCTTATTTATCACCCTGCCGCTCTACCTGGTTGACCAGGTTACGAAATGGCTCGTTCTGCGCTTCATTTCGACGGACGAGTTCGTGCCGGTCATCCCTGGTTTTTTCTACCTCGTCCAAGTCCACAACACCGGCGCGGCCTTCGGCATGCTGAAAAACAATAACCTGTTTTTCATAATCCTTGCTTCGGCAGCATTGATCCTCCTCGCTATCTTCGCGCGGCGCGGTGCCTTCGCCGACGCTCCCTCGCGCGTCGGAGCGGCCCTTCTTGCTTCCGGCGTGCTTGGAAACCTCACCGACCGCATCCTTCACGGCTATGTCGTGGATTTTCTCGATGTCATCCTCCCCTGGTATGGCCACTGGCCGGCCTTCAATGTCGCTGATTCCGCCATCTGCTCCGCCGCCGCCCTGTTTCTCATTTCCGGCTTTTTCACCAGCAAAAAAAAGCCCGCCCCACTTTGAAACCGACTTCCACGAGAACAGCTTCGCCTAACGACCAAAGCGGCTGGCGTAACAGGCCATCGATGCGATCAAGATCGCGTTGCTGAGCGGGAGAAGAGAAGTGGTGGACGCTGATTTGAGCGGCTACTTCGAAACGATCCCGCATGCGGGCCTGATTTGGGCAATCCGCTCGTCCGGTTAGATGAGGGGGAGTCCCCCCGCGCTCATTGACCTTGGCGCTTCTACCCCCGACCGGGTCTCGCTACTCTACTCAAATGCTGCGCTTGGCTGCGATGGCGGGGCAGAACGGGCTTTCGGCTGTGTATTCGTGTTTGCCGAATGGGCAGGGCTTGCGGTTGCTGGGGAGTTTTTTAAAAAAGTGCGAGTTGGGCGGCGTTGGGGTCGGGGACGAGGCGCTTGCGCGTGGTTTTGGAAATGGTGGGTTGTCCTGCGGCGTTGAGTTCCGATTTCTCGAGGTTTTCGAGGATTTCCTTGGCGCGGGTGATGATCGAGTCGGGGAGGCCGGCGAGGCGGGC